>Ga0224511_10004503_pt1 | contig 10568 bp, 5 predicted proteins | sample SF_May12_sed_USG_2_FD_169988 | JGI IMG/M metagenome (GOLD analysis project Ga0224511, IMG submission 169988) | Sediment microbial communities from San Francisco Bay, California, United States - SF_May12_sed_USGS_8_1 | ecosystem: Environmental > Aquatic > Marine > Sediment | place: USA... | reverse complement strand
ATTCCCGTTCAAAATAATACACGCACAGGTATCTCTTGTCTGTCGCTATCTAGGAAAGGCGATTCGTTGTAGATAAAAGCCCGTTAATCTTTTTGATGCCTTGATGGATTACATTTGATGTGATTATCTCTCACGTCTAAAAGCAATTTGCCAAATTGCTCGTTTGCTTATTATGTTTCCTGCTAAAATAAACGATACCCCGCCAACCAATGCCCCGTTCAATCACAGCAGATGTTAATTGCCTAATTCCATTCTGTTAAACGATACGGAGGCACAAAATAGCAGACTAGAGTTTACTTTTTGATTATTTTATTGATGATGTTGTTTTACATGATTTTGTTTAGAAACTCGGTTCATTGCTGCCAATATTAAATATTACGCATATTTCGTACAAAAAAGTAATCAAGAATTAAATCTACAAGATGCATTGTCAGTTCGAGAGCGCATTGAAAAAGTGCCTTGTTATTTAAATAATCTAAATTAAATCTAAATAAATGATCGTTTATTTTCTGCACCCACGGTGTTTCTGATTTTCAATTTGAATCCCTTGACATCTGTAGATAAATTTGATTAATTAAAATACGTTCTTGTGATTCCCCAAACATTTTGCAGACGGTGCTACTCAGTGTCTATGTCTGAAGTACATTGCTATTTTCTTTTAGCATGGAAAATAACCACAAAGGTCATAAGACAACATCCAATTCAGACTTTTTTTAACGCTTACGGTAGATCAGTAGAATTTCAAGTTATATACTCAAGTCAGCGTCATAATTGACGTCAAAATTAACGCCATAATAATTATTGCAGATACTGGTACGTGCTGCACGAGGGAACACTGTTTTGCTATCTGACGTCAGACGACCACGTGACAGCCGACGTGCTCAATCTCCATGGCTACCACGTGACCAGTCTCGTGGACCAATTTCGCGGGAAACGCTTCGTGCTGGAACTTTCTCACGAGGTTTGTTACGTCTGTAGTGCCAACATATATTGCCCTCGACGCATCGCCTTATATGACATTTATTGACACTAAACCAGTGCATTTTGTGCTTTATGTTTTGACAGGTTAAGCCATAACACAACCCAGTGTTTAATAACGTTTATTATCTTAAAAAGATCATATTACATGTTGAATATGTTTCATTTATTAGATATATTAAATGCTGGAGATCTTTTGTGGAGCATTACGTGTATAAGGTTATCACGAATGTACTATTCGCAAATTTTACATAATTTTGTCAGTTCAAAAAACGCGTTAGACATTGAATAGATCATCCATTTAGTGACAAACAATTAAAGCTAGACAACAAAAATATCATTGCAGAACTTTACGTCTGTGCACCTGTCCCTCGAGTCACGCGAGGAGATGGAAGCCTGGGAGGACGCCCTCACTTCCGCCCTAGGGCAGCCGTCGAGCCGCGCCATAGACGTGGAGGCCGACATTGACGTCATGGCGACCGGATGTGCTGGTGTGTGCTTTTACTAGGCCAAATATCTTGGCTACGTAGAATAAAATAAATAAATGTGTCGATGTCTCTTTTATGGTTGTCTTATTGAGGTGCCGGGGACCACGACGCCACGGTGTGCTGTTGTGTGGTTTTGCTAGGCCAAATAACTTACCGGCGAAGTATAAAGTAGAAATGATATTGAACATGTGATCTTAAAATGTAATTTCTCCTTTATTAGAACATTTTGTTTCCAATACGTTAAGTTTTAAAGTCGCTTTGGTGGTTGTTCTATTACCACAACGCTGCCAGTGACGTCACGGATATATGGTGCGCAAGAAAGTAGGACAGTACTGGTGTCCATGAATGATATGATAAATGAAAAGCATTAGCGAATTTGTTCTGTCGTTGTAGATTGCAGTAATGAACGGGAGGACGAGGTCGGTGAACGCCGGAAGCAGGTAAAGCAGCGCCTCCTGGAGGAAATGTTACGTCAGAAACACGAGCTAGAACGTAAACAGGCGCAGCGACTCAAGGTGAGCACATTGATAAATTCATACCGGTAGTTTTTTTTAAAATCATCCTGCTTTTCAGTATAATCATAAGCCTTAACTAAGGTTACTCGTTTTTATGTAAACGCTTAGTAAAGTTGAACCTTATAAATATATATCTAATTTTAATGGGGTTTACGTCACACATTCACGCTGACAAATACAAACGCAACGAGAAGAGTTATTCGTCGGTAAAATTACTAGTACAGGTCGTCAGTGTAAGTATTTTGACAGTTTTTACAGAAAAAATGATCTATCAAGAAAGCTATTGATATTACATGTAATTTGTTTTATCTTTGTAAATATTTGTTTAACTTCATAATTCATAATCTCATTTTCAGAAAAGCGGTCGTTCCTGTCTCGATTCCCCGGAACGCTGTGACATCACAGATTTGACGTCAGGTGACCAACGGACGAGTGACGTCACGCGGCTAAGGCAGCGTCGAATGTCCACGCAACTCAAGGTTAACCAAATAATTTAATACTCTTCTTATCATGTTTTATTCCAATTAAGTACGTTGTTTAAAATTAATGTCTTTATTTAAAGGTTTAATGTTTTATTAAGAACAAGTGTTGATACATTACCAAAAATAATGTTGACCAATTAAAAAGAAATTAACATAAAATAGCACAATTGATAAAGCAACACAACTGACAAGGGAGATTATAAGCAATTATAAAAATTACATTAAAATGCAGTTGTTTCCCTTGGGTAATTCTTTAACAACTTAATGTCATTTTAAAAATTGCAACAACAGATCAACGTCAGATCATTATAACACAACGATTTGAACAGCCACGAAAACATATGTCCTTTCTACATTTTCAGGTGGAGACCATCCAAAAGCAGATTGAAAAGCCCTCAGGAAACAGACGTGGTCTGTTTGGCTTCGGTAAAGCCAAGAAAACCGACTTGAACAAAAATGAGTTTCTGCAGGATCAGCTCAATGAACTGACAGAAAAACTGCATAAACTTGACACGGATTTGAGCCACGTCGAGAATGACAAATACTTGGAAGTTTTCGACGTGAACCAAAATCGAAATAATTATCCGAATAATGGATTCACCAATCATCGAGTGACCGCATCGGACAAACATGTTGATAGTGATGACGAAAACGGAAGAACAAAGACAATTAAGTCAGCTGTGCAAAAATGGACAAATAAGACGTTTTCTTCCGTGAAGAAGAAGCACACTTCGAACGGGAAACTTAACGGAACCGACAGCATGCCCGACATATGCGGGACTTATAACGGCGAAACGGAAGTGACGTTAAACGGGGAACACCATAACGAAAATGACGTCACTGATGAGTTTAACAGAAACGAAAGCAGTGTTACCGACCTAACTCGACCTCTTGACAAACTTAGTCTTAGTCTTCCATTGTCGTCGTCGCTGAACGCGAATTATACTTCCGGTGGTTCCTGGTCACCGACTTCCGCTCGAAACTTTCGAACCGGAAGTAACGCGAGCACGGTGTCGTCGGTGTCTTCCCCTCGGCGGGAAATCAACCCTTCTGTGTTGGCGGAAATTGACGTGAGTGCGCGATGAAATTTTACCATGTTTCTGTTCAGAGGTTGTATTTTTATTATGAAACATGGTTAAAACTATATTTAAGTATTTGGTGTTGCGTGCGTTCGTACATGCTTATGTGTGTATAGCAGTACAATATTTATGTCCTAATATTGCGGTAAAAAAGCTAAACACTGACAGGTTTCTGTTTGTGTTTGCCTTTTGAGCTCTGTTGTTTATTTTCATTTTAGTAATGGTTTGATTTTTGCTCTTTTTCAGGCATTTGAAGAACTAACGAAGCAGGTGCTTGGAGCACGTTCCCGTGACGTCACAACAAAATGAGGACTTCTAAAGACGTCACACCAGCTAACAAACGACAGAAACATTAATTCACTCGACAAATAGCAAATCGCATATGCGTTTCAAAATGCGTTTTCAAGCATTAATAAACATAAAACTATCATTAGTTGATGCCTTTTAAAGTAAAGTAAACTTTCTATGTTTTTGGTGCATAACAGTTCCGCCTTAATAAGATGATAAGTCGCCGCATGACGTCATGCGACATGCGAAAACGTCAACGACGTCAATGCGCAATGCTCACGTCACCCTACGTTACACAGCACAACTTTGGAACCCTGTTTAGCCCTGGATATAACATATTCGGAATATTCCTCTCTTTACCCTCTTCTCTTGTTAACAAATTTAGGATGATGGAGTTTCTAAACCATGTTGCTAAGCATGTAAATCATGACGCTGTCAAGTGTTATCTAAAATAACTGCCTCTATTTTGGCACACACATTAATGTAATAAAGTGATCCTTGTTAAAGACAAAGACTTTAACCTTTTACTATGAAAGCGCAATTTATGACATTAACAATGTGTAATCATAATATTATTGTTGCGTTAAACCAAACATAGGAAGTATGAACTCGTACTATAAGAACTTTTCTACACACTCATCCTTAACATGACTGTGTTAATAATTTGAACAGTTCCAGTGACGAATACCAAGTAGAATTGTCTACCTTCTAATTATTTTGTAAATGCATTTTTATGGCTTTGTGCAATGTTTTAATCATAACCATGTACATTTACGTATATCAAATAAAACATGAAAATACAAACGTGTCTTTGTAATTGTGACGTACACATTGATTTAAAGGGCCACACATTGCTGACTGGTAATTTTGCTAATTTTATTCAAATATGGATAAAATCAGTTGAAGATGTCTTAAATAGTAATAATTATATTCATATACATGTGACATAATGAATACATGTAATGAAATATGCATTACATTATCATATAATAATAGACTTACAGTATATGATAATACTGTCGAACATTGTTATTCAAATATGAACAAAACATACTGAAGACGTCTTAAATAGTAATAATTACGTTCATATACATGCTACATAATGAATAAATATACATTACATTATTATACGTATATATAATATATATAGGTATACACTTCATTTTGAAACAATATATGAACATAATGACACGGGTTAAGTAATGGGACACTTGTTACCTTAATCCTGTTTTATTTTTGCTGACCAGACAAACATGTAAACATACTCAATTATGGACATGATTTTGATGTTCATGGAAATTATTCTGCATCTAGATTTAGTTAGAGGTATAACGCACGTATTTAGCTTAAACGTAGACACATGCATTCTCAATTCCTTACTCAGTTATAACTTTAATAGCCATGAAATCTAGGTATATGGTCATGAAAATAAGTAGGTATCTAGATGTAGGTAGAGATATAATGACAATGCTGGCATCCAAACGGGGCACATATCAAGACCATAGGGACTATGGATAGTGAGTTGCTTATGTAACATTACCATCGCGGCGTCGTTACAACTCTTCTGACTCAAGCCACCTGGAGAGGCCGCATTAGTTGTTAAGTACTGTATAAATATTCAAGACAGTAACGTTGTAGTGCGGTATCGTTCTAGTAGTCAAGTATGGTTCAGTAGTCAAGAACAATTTATAATAAAAAATTATAATTAAAGTACATACTTGTATATTAATAAAGCCGATTTAAAGTTATTTAAAGAAACGCATCAAAAGGAACGTTTATCTTTTACTTTGCATCAAATAGATCTAGCAGTACTATTTTCCGGCTAAAAAGTGTATAAACTAAGCCCTTATCTTTTCTAAGATATTTGTTAATAAAATTAATGAAATTTTGAACATGTCCTAAAAAGTAATTTAGCCTTTGCGTATAACACAACAGACACCGATGTCAGCGTATATATGAAACGTACACGACGTATACCTAATGTACGCCTAATGTATATCAGCGTAGACGAGCGTATACGCATACGCTCATATAGTTACGTTGATGTCATACGCTGTAGTGTGACTGCGCTTTAAGTCTGGTTCAGTTGTTCTTCACCGCTGACTCATGTGAGAAAGCATTCAGACGACTGCAGAGTAAATGGGTGAACCAGGAATGTTTTAAGCAACACACAAACAATGAATAAACCATTATATTCTTTTGCTGTAGATATGTATAAAACAGTCACAGAGTAAAACATGATGTCAAGAAAAACAAAACAGATATTGTTGCACATATAAAACGTTTACAATGTACATGTATCCGACAGTTTACGCCGATAGCTTTCTGTTGTAAAACACTTTAAAAGTATCAAACACACGTATGCCTATATGCATTATATATAATTATTAGTACACATATAAACTTATTATTGTTTTATTCTTGTATAAATGTTATTATAGATCGACATCACTACAATCTAAAACTTTCATTTGTATTTCCCTCCATGTCGTCTTCTTTAATTGTCACCATTGCTTCCATGTCTGTGTCATCTTCAATACGAATAATTGGTTCACGCCTTTCGCTTATTATGACGTCATTACTGACGTCATCCAATTCAAAATCGCTGACAGTTGCTGGTGGTGATTTTGGACCGGAGCTGACAACAATCTCCATGTTTATAGAACGGGAGATCATAGTTTTCTCGTGCAATCCCTTCTTCTTTTTCTTCTGTTTAATAGGCTTTGCTGGTTTTGCTGGCGTCGTAGCATTGGCGTCTTCATTTTCTTTGTTTACTTCAACTTCAATGTCAACGTCAAATATGCTGTCCTTGGCCCAATCCTTAAATATTAGCATACTAAAATGCAGTATTACGTTTGCATATATTAAACAGATTTATATAAAATTACATTAACACAAACATGTATATCCAAATGTGGACTAATGTCGATGGAAACCATGTTCAAACCAACACTTTTACGTATTGTTTGTTTTCCAAACTAAAGGTAAAAGGTAATTTAAATATATGGTTTAAATATTAATATACATACAATAAAAGTACACAAAGTAATTCGTGTTACTCGTGTTGATTTTACCAGGATTTTAAAAGGGCAATGCAGATTTAAAAAAGGGCGCCCGCATAAGGGGCACCTGTGTTCTGATGTCAGTAAAAAGGAGCACGTACGTTCTGCATTAACTGAATTATGAGACACGTAAACAAATCAGTCATTAGCTTTAAAGTATGACCTTCCTAATGGATTCACATATTTGCAGCTAGGAAGAGATTTTATAAACTTTTTTTATTTAAATACATGTATATGCCATTTTAAGACGATCCACCGCACAAATTTTCTCAGTTTTTGGATTTTTGATTTTATAAACAAGATTGAAAATTTAAGCATAATATATATCACATTTTAATGAAAAAACTTGTTTATTTTTTTGATAAAAATACAAATGTGTATCCTTCATGCTCCATTAGGAAGGTCATACCTTAAAAACATTTTATTTGTTTAGTTTCCCCACCTGCATTTCTCCCGATGCAAACAAAGCAAACACAATAAGCCCGACTGCACACATTCCTGCACACACGAAGAATACGTTCCTCCACTGGTCCGGTGTGTTCTACAAATGTAATGTGTGAAATGTTCAATGGACAGGACAAGGGAAAAGTCAGACAAACAACATACATATGTTTTCTTTACGTTTGTGTATTCCGTTTAATAACAAACAAACCAGTTTATATATGAATGTTTTATATGTTTAAATTAAAAAAAACGAATAATATAAAAACCACGACAAATTGAGCAAAGACCAAACTCGGCAAAAACAGTTAAAACAAAATTAGGAATATTGTTAACATGTGTTCCGGCTGTACGAAATATCAGAGACACAAAGGTAAGTGTTGAACAAAAGGGTCTGTCCGCATACATAGAGTACGGTACTTACATCCGGGGTTAGATAGCCGGCCAGTATTGGAGCCACCATGCCCGGAATTGTCGCCATGGTGTTGGTGATGCCAAACAGCAGCCCAGCATACCTGGACAATAAAGCAACTTTTTGATGAGTAATATGCTCTGATGGTTTTGAAATACATGTATAATGGACAAAAATAACGCTTTCTAGAGTGTTAGTTGCAACTTTTTGATGAGTAATATGCTCTGATGGTTTTGAAATACATGTATAATGGACAAAAATAACGCTTTCTAGAGTGTTAGTTGCAACTTTTTGATGAGTAATATGCTCTGATGGTTTTGAAATACATGTATAATGGACAAAAATAACGCTTTCTAGAGTGTTAGTTGCAACTTTTTGATGAGTAATATGCTCTGAAGGTTTTGAAATACATGTATAATGGACAAAAATAACGCTTTCTAGAGTGTTAGTTGTTTTCACCAACACTTGTGAGGAAATAGACATTCGCTAGCGGAGACATTTAGGTTTTTCAGATTTTGATGAAATAAAATTAAAATGCTTTACACTTTAAACAGTTCATGTCTTGTAAAGAGCTCTGTCCGCGTTATCGCATCTAAATGAAGAATATAAATTGAAGAGATGTTCAAAGAAAACAGTATGTAAACAATGTATATAGGTTACATATAAGTTTAACGGCACCATGACAAAATGTGCCGTACAAAAAACCCATTTAGAACAGTACGAAACACGCAAAACAAAAAGACGTAACAGTAATTTAGAATACATGTAGTATTTTGTAATGTTTCTTATTTTGTCCCCATTCTTATTTATATTTTATTTTCATTAACATGATTTCTCAAAGAAATGAAAACAAGCTTGGTAAACTAAAGACTACTTTGTCAAAACAATGCATTTACTTTGGCGCAAAGTCCACATGGTTGACGACGTAGCCCGCCCGACCAAAGCCCGTAAACATGACGGCAAGTGAGAGGAAGGCGACAGCAAGGGCCCGATTTTCGCAGTTACAGTATCCAGTGGCTAAAAGACACGCTCCCGCTCCAACAAATGCTGAAAATATGGAACCTGGGTGAGATGTGAAGGCCTAACGTAACAGCTTTTGTTATTTTAATATGCAGTATTACATAACTTTTAATTATAAGCCCTGTAACATTTCATCAGCCTACTCAATAATAGACTGGCAATTTCAATAAGCGGTCCAATAAGTAATATACGACTGCCCTCGGACATATAACAGTGCCAATATCAAATCTCTTAATATTTAATAACATATAATATTTGACACGCCACAGCTCCATCGTATGCTGAAATTATGAAGCATCCACGGTGCGATGTGAAGGCTCAACGTTACAGCCTTTGTTATTTTAATAGGCAATACTGGAAACGTTACTATAAATATGTTTTTGCAAAATACTGTACACCAAATTACTGTATTAAAAAGGACTGAGTGTAAACTGTGTTAGTAGGAGCGACGTTTTTTTTAATCCAGAAGTTTGACCTACGGCTAAGGTATATAAATAACACTGTGTTAAAACGGCGTGATATAGAATAAACACAAGCAGACCCATCCTCGGATACCCAGGGGTGATTCCGCTCGCTACATCGACCCCTGGAACAATTAGCTAGAAAAGCTTTGAATCTGCTGCCGAAAATAGCTACGAAGCGTTATAGTGTGCGGTCCAATCAGATAACCGCTCTCATAAATAAGTAAATTGTTTTCATTGGTCATCTTGCTCATCCGAAAATGAGGATGAAACCAATGAAATGATAGTATTCGTTCAGCGGTAAATCGAAGGAAATTCAACTAATTGTCCCAGGGTTCGATGTAGCGAGCGGAATCACCCCTGGGTATCCGTGGATGAAGCAGACGATCCAACGTATGCAAACAAACATACAACTGAACCTCGTTTAATCGCGTAAAATAATTCGAAGTACTGAAACTTCGGCTAACTGGTTAAGGATCATTCATACTCCGTCAACGTTTGCTGACATAATGTTTACCCACCAAAACAATTTGAGTTGTTTAAGAACACAAAACATGTCAAATCATTTATATTCGTTGGACATTTAATTTGTTTGATTTCGTGGGTAGGGCAATTCACAAATTTAATATCCCAACAAAATATTTTTTCAATTTACTATAGTAATTGGCGTATAATTTGAAATCCACGAATTCAAGTGTCCATAAATATGTCTAATGTCGTCAAACCACGACATTTTGTGCCCACGAAATTAAATGATTTCACAGAAACCAAAGATGTTACCAATAGTCTGGAACAGCTTGCGGGTGCGCGTAGTGTTGAGCCATCCACGGGCCCTGATATAGTCCGCCGCTTGTCCTGATGCTAGCGCCGATATGAACTGGCACACGTACGGAATGGAGGACAAACCGCCGTTCTTTGCAAAGAAAGTATCGAAAGGTTAACAGTAAAGTCCGCTTATAAGGAATCCGCTTTTAAGAAACTTCAGGTTATAAGCAACTAATTTTTACTCCCCGATGTATACCCAGGAACTACATGTAGTTCACAATACGTTTTTACGGTACACGCACAACTTATGTTAACATACAGCGAAATTCGGTTATAAGGAACAAACACGGTGGGTTAAAAGACTTAACATATATTTCGTTTATTTAGTGTTCCTTGTATGTTAGGAATACTGTACCATTCGTAAAGCATTTAATACTTTGCAAATCACGATTTTTGCATATAAGTACAGTCAAGACACTACACCTACCACTTTGATGTCGAATTTTAGGACCTCCTTCATAAAGGTGGGAAGGTTTGTCAGCAGCGTGTAGTTGAGCCAATTGTTACAGACGTGAGC
>Ga0224511_10004502_pt1 | contig 10569 bp, 6 predicted proteins | sample SF_May12_sed_USG_2_FD_169988 | JGI IMG/M metagenome (GOLD analysis project Ga0224511, IMG submission 169988) | Sediment microbial communities from San Francisco Bay, California, United States - SF_May12_sed_USGS_8_1 | ecosystem: Environmental > Aquatic > Marine > Sediment | place: USA... | reverse complement strand
AACCACCAGTGTAAAAGAAGATCCTAATAATGGCGACCGATTCACCATCAGCCCAAGTACAAACCGGGATATATTCAGGACACTAAATGATTTGGCACTGGCATTGGAAACAGGTGCAGGTGGTACTACAGAAACAAATACATTTAACACCATTAACCGCATGCTACTTGAACTGGATAATGCTGAAAATAATATTCTCACCATCCGGGCGGGAGTAGGCGGCCGCCTGAACACCATTGATGACCAGAAAAATTTCAATGAAGACTTCTCAATTAATCTCGAATCCAATCGTTCAAGACTCGAAGACCTGGACTATACTTCAGCTATAACCGAGTTTGAGCAAATAATGACAGCACTGCAGGCAGCACAGGCCTCTTTTGCAAGGATTCAGGGATTATCATTATTTAATTACCTTTGATACTGCTATTATCACGGCCTCGTATTGAGGCTCAAGGTATGATCGACAATATTATTATATAATTAAGTCATAATTATTTTTCATATATTACGGTATAATATTTGTTATTACATAACAAAAGACTTTTTATGGAAGATGATAAGTTAAAATTGCTAGCTGATGTAATTAACAACGTAACCGATTCTCTTGCTTTTACAATATTGGAAGTGGGTGCGGTACCTATTGATAATATTGAGGAACCGTTCTATAAATTATTAAATTTTTTCCCAAAAAGTAGAATAATAGCTTTTGAGGTTGATCAAAAAGTTTGTGATGAACTGAATAACAATGCGAAAAATGGCGTAAAGTACTTTCCTGTTGCATTAGGGGATAAGAATACAACTCGTACATTCTATGAAACACAAGACCCTATGTGTAGTTCTCTATATCAACCCAATGAGAGATTGATGAAAAAATACAATGGTCTTGATATGGCTATGTTGAAATCAATTAATACAATTGAGACGATGACATTAGATAACTTTGCGGATAGAAATGATTTGGATGATATTGATTTTGTTAAAATAGATGTACAAGGTGCCGAATTAGATATTTTCAAGGGAGCAACACGAGCGTTAGAAAATGTAGTGTTTATTGTTAGTGAGGTAGAATTTATTCCTCTTTATGTTGGGCAACCATTATTTGGTGACATCTGTAATTTTTTAACGAAAAAGAAGCTTATGTTCCATAAGTTTCTTGATCTAGGTTCTCGTTCACTTAAACCGACTATTATGAATCGTGATCTCTATTCAGGAAGTCAACATATGTGGTCAGATGCGATTTTTATAAAAGATATAGTTACCTTATATGAAGTGTCGCCACACAAACTTTTGAAAATGGGGTTTCTATCGTTTCTATATGGTAGTGGAGATGTGGCATATCATTGTTTTAGTGCGTATGACAAAAAAAACAAAACCAGTATCAGTAAAGAAATGATTAATATTTTAACATGATTATTTTCCATTGCCTGTATGATGGTTTTTTAAATTGAAGTGATGCAGGGTAAGCCTGAGGATGACAATGAGAGTTAAAAATAATTTCCCAGCCACTAAAAGCACAACGGCTAATATGCTGATAAAAACCAAGTCTCTTATAGAGGCTGGCGAGTTATCTGCGGCAGAAAAAAAAATACTGCAACTTATAAAGAAAGATCCAGATAGTTTAGAAGTTCAATATATATATGGCACCATTCTCTATTTAAATAAAAAATACTTAGAAAGTATAAAAATATTATCTAAGATTGTTGAAAGCATGCCGGATGCTATTAATATAAGATTAAATTATGGAGCTGCATTGTTTGAAGTAGGCAGGTATGAGGATGCAATAGAACAGTATAATAACATATTAAAAGTTGATCCTAATCATGTGATAGCGTTGAATAACCTTGGAGGCACATATAAGCTTTTAATGCGTATTCCGGAATCACAGAAAACACTAGAAAGGTCAATAGAAATAGATCCAAATTATCACATCGCTCAATATAATTTGGGAAGTATATATTACACTAGGAAAATGTTTCAAAAAGCGAAGAAGCAGTTTGAAAAAGCTCTTGAACTTAAATTTACCGCAAGTGCATATCATAGCCTTCTTAATGTAACCGACAAAATAGATGCGAAAGAAGCTTATAACTTAGCTATCAAGGCTACAAAATTGCAAAATCCAGGTGTTGCTCTAATTGCGGCATTTCCAATTTTATATCGCTCCTGCAATTGGGATATTGCAAAAAATATTCAGAATGAAGTAATGAAGATTATTGAGGAAGAAGGCTCTAATGCAACCTTGGAACAAGGGGTGTTGCTAATGTTGAACAATCTTAATAATGTTAGTCGTGAAAATATTTTTGATATGCATCGTGGTTGGGGTGAGAAAATATCAAGATATGTTGAACCCTATAGTGAATATTCAAAAGAATCGGGCTCAAAGCGACTACGTATTGGTTATTTGTCACCAGATTTCAGGGAACATTCTGTAGGTTTTTTTATCAGAAATATCATTGCCAGACATGATAAAAATAAGTTTGAAGTTTATTGTTATTCTAATAGCAAGCACGATGATGCCATAACAAAAGAGATACGGAAATCATGTACTGCTTTTTCTGTAATATATAATTTATCGGATCAGGAATTAGCAGAAAAAATACACAATGATGGGATACATTTATTAATTGATTTGGCAGGCCATACAGGAGATTCAAGAGTGACTGTCCTAAGCTACAAGGCTGCTCCAATACAAATTACATATCTAGGTTATCCAAATACAACAGGGTTAACAACGGTGGATTATCGTATAACGGATAATTATGCAGAAGATGATGATCAAGGTACGTTTTATACTGAAAAATTGATCAGAATGCCCGAATCATTTCTTTGTTTTGGTGAATTTAATAATTTCTCAATAAGTTCGAATATGGCTGTTCAACGTAAAGGATATATTACGTTTGGATCTTTTAACAATATTAATAAATTATCACAGGAAACCATTTATGTATGGAGCCAAATATTAAATAGTGTTCCTCTGTCAAAACTGATAATAAAATCATCCAATGTGGATAAGGATTATATTAAAAATAATATTTACAAGGAATTCAAAGCTAATGGTATTGATAACGATCGCATTGAATTATATGGGTTTAAAGCAAAAAAAGATGATCATTTATTATTATATGATGAAATTGATATCGCTTTAGATACTTTTCCCTATAACGGCACTACCACGACTTGCGAAGCGCTTTGGATGGATGTTCCTGTAGTTACATTGGTGGGTGAAAAACACTCTCAAAGAGTATCATATTCAATTTTGAAAAATATTTTTGTTGAAGATACTATTACTTACACAATCGAAGAATATATAAGTAAAGCAGTAACCTTAGCAACAGATATAGAATTATTAAGGGCGGTTAAAGATAGTATCCATAAAAACCTTCGGGAATCAATTTTGTGTGACCCGACAAAATTTACTCACCAGCTTGAAAATGAATATGTTCGTATATGGAAGGAAAAGGAAGTAACTCTTCCGTGGGAGAATTTATCAGCAAAAGAAGAAGTATATACTCCGGACATTTCTCAAATGACTGTAGATATGAAAGAAAATATAAAAGTTTGTGTGCCAGATGATATAAATTTAATAACACCATATGTACTACTTGAACAAAAAGATTGGTTTGAAATTGAATGTGATTTTGTTCGTCATATTCTTAAATCAGGGATGAAATTTATAGATATAGGTGCAAACTACGGCATGTATACACTGATGGCGGCTAAATATGTGGGAAATGAAGGAAGAGTTTGGGCTTTTGAGCCAGCAAAACCAACAATGGCCTATTTAACCAAAAGTCTAGTAGAAAATAATTTTCATAATGTAGAGCTGATAGAAGCTGGCATATCTGATAAATCAGGTAATGCATGCATTACCGAAAATATCAATGCTGAATTAAATATGATTCTTGAGGCCAGCGAAGATGCAATATCAGGAGGTGAAACAATAGAACTATTGTCCATGGATGATAGTATGAAAAGATTTAAATGGGAAAATATTGATTTTATAAAAATTGATGCTGAAGGTTTTGAAGATAAAGTTATTGATGGAGGAGGAGCTTTTTTTGACAAGAACTCACCGTTGGTTATGTATGAAATTAAGCACGGTAATGATTGGAATATTGATCTTGTCAGAAAATTTGAGGCAATAGGTTTTACGAGTTACAAATTAATACCTGGACTCAAGGTTCTAGTGCCTTTCGATCCAACGGAATCTATTGACAAATATCAGCTTAATTTATTCTGTTGTAAGGTTGATCGTGCTGGGCAGTTGGCACAGGATGGGCTTTTAATAAAAGAACCAATTAGTCTGGATGAAATAGGGGCGCCCAAACCAGCGAGCTGGATAAATTATTTACAGCAATTTCCCTATGTAATACATTCACTACAATCCTGGTTGGAATTTACAGGTACTAATAACCAACATTTGCCATGGATAATGCACCAGCAAGCTTTGGATTTCTATGCGCAGGCACATGATGTCAGTGAACCTATTGAAAAGCGCTATGCATATCTTTTATGTGCTTTTCATATACTCTTCAATTTACTAAAGGAGAATGGTAATTTTTCTAATATTTTGACATTTGTACGTATAGCAACTGAAATTGGAGAGCGAGTAAAAGCGGTTAATGCACTTACTTATCTTATTAATGCGCACTCATCTGGACACATACCAATGATTCTGAATGAACCATTCCTGGCCATAACTCCGGAATATGAAAATTTGGATCCTAATGAAGAAATTAATAATTGGGCCATGGCATCAATTCTTGAACAACATGAAAAATTACGCTCCTTTTCATCTTACTATACTGGTACTTCTTCAATTAGCACGCTAGAGGCGATTAGGGTTACTGGTTTCCAATCAGAAGAAATGGAACGGCGTGAGGAACTGATCAGGAGGAGGTTTAAGCTTTAATGGCTTTTGCCCCAAAAGAATTGGGGTCAGCCATCGATAGAATTTATATATACCATATAGATATAAATTATAGACAACTCCACTCTCAATATAATCACCCTTAGCAATAACCCTAACCAATTGAAAAATAAAGATTAAATATTAATTTTTTTGAGTGCATAACTTAAGTGCAAAATTAGGGTAAAAAATCTAAATTTATATTAAAGGATAATAAAAAGCAGCCGATAGTGTTACTGGGAGCGGTGAATATTTCCAATTTGTGGAAGTATATCCGCTAGGTATAAAGCTCTACCTTCGGTGCAACCCTGCGCTGGCCCAAGCCGCGTGGGGTTTATTGTTTCTGGAGGTCATAGGAGAAAATATAATGGCTCAAATTATTAACACTAACGTTGCGTCTTTGAACGCACAGCGTAACTTGAACAGGTCGCAAGGGCAGTTAAGTGTAGCTCTGTCACGACTGTCTTCAGGTCTACGTATTAACAGCGCAAAGGATGACGCGGCTGGTTTAGCGATTTCGGAACGATTCACAACCCAGATTCGTGGTCTGAATCAGGCGGTTCGAAACTCTAATGATGGTATTTCACTAGCACAAACAGCTGAAGGTGCATTAGGCGAAGCGGGTAACGCGCTACAGCGTATTCGTGAGCTGGCGATTCAGTCTGCGAACTCCACTAACTCGGTATCTGATAGAACAGCGTTGAACGCGGAAGCGGCACAGCTACTTTCTGAAATTCAGCGAAATGCCTCAACCACTTCATTTAACGGACAAAAAATTCTGGATGGTAGTTTCTCAACCGCACAGTTCCAGGTGGGTGCAGAAGCCAATCAGACTATTTCGTTTGGTATCACGGGTGCGACTACTGATCTGTTGGGTGCCTATCAGGCAACAGGTTCAGCGGTGAGCACAACGGGATTCGGCGGAAGTGCAGCTGAATTTTCTATCAATGGTGTTGCTGTTGCTCAATCTGCGGCTACTAGTGCTGCTGGGGTAACAGTAGGCAGTGCTGCTGCCAAGGTAACAGCTATTAATAGTGTTAGTTCATCCACCGGTGTGACTGCCACGGCGAGTAATACCTATGTAGGTGTAGCACCTATAGCTGGTCAATCACTAAACAATGGTGATTTGAAAATTAATGGTATAGACGTTGGTTCTGTTGCAAAGTCTGCCAGTGCTGTTACGCAGGCAGATAATGCCGCTACAGCAATTAATGCAGTATCTAATCAGACAGGTGTAACAGCAGAAGTTAATAAATCGACTGGTGCGCTTACCCTGACTGCATCTGATGGTCGTGATATTACTCTGTCAGGCGCAACAACCGCGATTATAACTGATATCTTTAATGCAACTGGTCTGGAAGCTAATGATACAGCTGGTTCTGATACTGCTCCTACAGGGAATGATACAGTAGCTGTTACGGTTGCTGCTGGCGCGGTAGTTGTTACAGTTGCAGGTGCAGGTACTGCAGACGTTGTTATTGGTAACACAATCAGTATTGATAATGTTGTCTATGAATTTGCAACTTCAGCAGTAGCTGGTGGCAATACAGAGATTGTAGTTGCTGCAGGTAATACGCAGACCCATATCTCAGCTGCAATTAATGCTGCAATTAACGGGTTGGATGCATCTAGTACGACAGTTACAAGTACTGTGTCTACGGGTACGGTTACTCTAACCAATTCCTTAAAAGGAGCGGCTGGATTTAGCTATTTAGTAGGTACTTTGGCAGATTCTGGTGCAGCTTTAAGCTCGTTCGTAGCAGCAGGTGGTACGGATGCAACTGGTACCACTGCAAATCGTGATGGTGGCGAAATTACACTGAGTTCTGATAAGAACTTTACTTTGGCCGGAACGCAGCTAAGTGATGCAGGATTATTAGGTGCTTCTCCAGCTTTGACGCAACTGAGCACAGTAGATATTTCTACAGTAGAGGGTGCTAACGCGGCAATCTCGGTACTTGATGGAGCGCTGTCGCAGGTAACATCGATTCGTTCGGATTTGGGTGCGATCCAGAACAGGTTCGAATCAACGGTTGCTAACTTGTCGGCAACATCCGAGAACTTGAGCGCTGCGCGAAGTCGAGTACTGGATGCTGACTTTGCGTCAGAAACTGCACAGTTAACACGTGCGCAGATTCTGCAGCAGGCAGGTATCGCGATTCTGTCACAGGCTAACTCATTACCACAATTGGTATTGAGTCTGTTGCAGTAAATCTTACGGGAACGCGTCCGGGGATTGGCCCGGACGCACTTCCCCTCTAAAGATTGAAAGAGGTAAACAGATATGGCTACTAACGGAATTAACCCGGTTAATCTTAACCGTGTGGAAAGTCCTACGGTACAGTCGTCTTCTGCGCCTCAGGTTTCTGCCCAGCCGCCACCTGAAAATCAGGCCGTGGTCAGGCAAAATTTGCCCCCGGCAGGTAAGGGAGTGCCGTCGCAGGCATCTGCACCTGAAAACAAAGACGAAATTGCCAAGGCAGTTGAGCAGCTTAGTTCCCATGTTCAGACATTGAATCGTGATTTGCAATTCAGTGTTGAAGAGGAGCTGGGCATGGGTCGTACTGTCGTAAAAGTGCTGGATTCCGAGACTAAAGAGGTCATTCGCCAGATTCCTTCCGAAGAAGTTATCAAGATTGCAAAACAATTGAAGGAAATGATTGAGGCGAATACCAGCTCTGAAGGTTTGTTCCTGGAGGAACAGGTCTAAGTTGGCCTTGTTTTTGCAAGTTGTCTTGGGGAGATTGGGGCAACTTGCAGTTTAGGCTGAAGTTGAGGGTTACTTAGGCGAGGGTAAGCAGTATGGCTATCACAGCATCAACAGGTATAGGCTCAGGAATTGATATTAACGGGCTGGTAAACAGTATCGTTAGTGCCGAAGGTACGCCTGTGAAAAACAGGCTGGATATCCGAGAGGCAGAATTACAGGCAAAACTTTCTGCCTATGGTTCTCTCAAGGGGGCCTTGTCAGCTTTCCAGACATCACTAACTAGTCTCAAAACACTTTCTACATTTGATCAGCGATCTTCGTCCAGCAGTGATGAAGATGTCGCGACAATTACAGCTAATAATACAGCGGCAATTGGCAGTCATTCTCTGAATATTACCCAGCTTGCCAAATCACATAAGCTGGTTACTAACAGTGCATTAACTAACTTTACCAGTGAGACTGATACTCTAGGTACAGGAACATTGACGTTTCAGTTTGGTACCACAACAACTAGTCCATATGGGTTTACTCAGAATGCAGATAAGGCATCGGTTGATGTTGTAATTACTGATGGTAGTCTAAAAGGAATTCGCGACGCGATTAATGATGCTAATGTAGGTGCAACGGCATCAATTGTATACGATGGCAGTGAGTATCGTCTCTCTATAGTATCTGATGATACTGGCGCTGATAATAGTATGGCAATAACTGTTACCAATGACCCTGATTTGAGTAATACAGATGCTAGTGGACTTTCTTTGCTTGCGTACAACGGTGATGCACAAAATTTAGCATTATCAGAAGCAGCACTGGATGCTGAATTTAAAATTGATGGTATTGATCTTACCAGCGCCACTAACAAGGTTACTAGTGCCATCAGTGGACTCACTATTGATCTAAAAGCAATAGGCGCAGTTGATTTAACGATTTCTCGTGATACCAGTTTTGTAAATACCAATATCAGTTCATTTGTTGCCAAGTATAATGCATTGATTACTACCACCAATGATCTGGCCAGTTATGATCCTGATACCGGTCAGGCAGGTTCGCTCAATGGTGATGGTGTTTTACGCAATATTGTTTCGCGAATTCGCAGTACAGTCAGCAGTCCGATTGAGGGCTTAACCGAAACACGTATTCTTGCAGAGATTGGTATTACTGTGAGTGGCACTGATGGTACTTTGGTGTTGGATAACAATAAGCTTAATAGCGCCATGAGCAGCGATCTCAATGCAGTCTTGAGCCTGTTTGCAGAAGTAGGTAACCCAACTGATGCGTTGATTGACTTTGAAAGCTCAACGGATAATACCCAGGCAGGTGAATATGCAATCAATATTACCCAGTTGGCAACACAGGGTAATGCGGCAGGTTCATCTGCGGCAAACCTTACAATTACACAAGATTCAAATGACTCATTAACGTTATCTATTGATGGTGTAGCTGCCACAATTACATTGACAGCGGGTACTTATGTTTCTGCCTCTGCACTGGCAGCGGAAGTACAGGCAAGAATAAATGGTTCTTCTGAATTTTCGGATGCAGGTGTTTCAGCCAAGGTTACAGAATCTGGTGGTGTATTGACTATTACATCAAACAGCTACGGGTCAGATTCAAAAATTAGTGTTTCAGGCGGTAATGCCCTGACCGATTTATTGGGAACAGTTGGTGTAACTAATGGTCTGGATGTGGCCGGTACGATTGGTGGTTATGAAGCTACGGGTGAAGGACAATATTTGACAGGCACACAAGCTGCAGCAGGTCTCGAGATCAAAATTACCGGTGGTAGTACTGGTGATCGTGGCACGGTTAACTTTACCAGTGGTTATGCCAAGCAACTGGATGACTACCTTTCTGAATTGTTGGATAGTGAAGGTTTATTTACTACTGTTACTGATGGTGTACAGGATCGTATAGACAGTATTGGTACACAACGTGAAGAACTGGCTCGTCGTCTGACTTCAATTGAAGAGCGTGTACGAGCAAAATTTATCGCCATGGATGCTATAGTTGCTACATTACGTAGTACCAGTGATTTTCTGGCTCAGCAGTTGGCCAGTTTGCCCAAGATCACGGTAAGGAATTCCAATAACTAAAAGAAGTAACATAATAATTAAATTGTGGTTTTTTAAGTGGTTTCAAGATATGGAGTGGGTCGTCCGATAGAGTGGTAAGGGCGGTGGTAAGAATAAAGACACGAATATAATTGAGGTAATAGCATGGCTATTTCAGCACAAGACGCATTAAATGAATATAAAAAAGGTGTTAAGACCGGCGTTGAAGATTTTACACCACACCGTTTGATCCAGATGCTGATGGAAGGTGCGTTAGACAAGATTTCCAAGGCAAAGGGTTTTATGCAGCAGGAAGGTGCACAGGCAGTTGCCAACAAGGGTGAACAGATTTCCTGGGCGATATCCATTATAGATGGACTGAAAGTGAGTTTGGATAAAACCGTTGATGGTGGTGGTGAGCTGGTTCAGAATCTGGAAGATTTGTATACCTATATGGAAAAACGTTTGATGGAAGCCAACCTGCATAACAAGATTGAATATCTGGATGAAGTGGCAAACTTGTTAAAAGAAATCAAGGTCGGTTGGGATGCGATACCACAGGATATTATTCAGGAACATGCGAAGGAAGCGGCCAGGCAATCAGATGAGCCTGCTGCCTGAGTAAAATGATTTTCTCTCAAGCGGTTGATAATGCATTGCCAGACAGCTCGACAGAGTATGAAAAAAAGCTTTCTGAAATTCTAACAATTTCTCAAACCATGCTTGATCATGCCAAGCGTGGTGAGTGGCCGGAGCTGACACAAATAGAAGACCGACGCCGCACCCTTCTCGAAGATTTTTTCTCCCGCACAATTACGCCTGATATGGCTTCTTCTATTGAAGAGGTAATTCGTCAGGTGATGACAATGGATAAAGAAGTTATTTCTCTTGGTGAAGACATG
>Ga0224511_10004501_pt1 | contig 10569 bp, 7 predicted proteins | sample SF_May12_sed_USG_2_FD_169988 | JGI IMG/M metagenome (GOLD analysis project Ga0224511, IMG submission 169988) | Sediment microbial communities from San Francisco Bay, California, United States - SF_May12_sed_USGS_8_1 | ecosystem: Environmental > Aquatic > Marine > Sediment | place: USA... | reverse complement strand
CTGCCAAACAGACATGCCATGCGGGATGGGACAAGGAATACTCCGGATTTTTAATGAGTGCGTACTATAATCATACGTCTTCGAAAGAGTTCGTATGTATGGACAGAAACCCTGAGAACTTAGCAGGCACGTCTGCAAATTTGGACGGAGCATTGTTTTACTTTCAGAAAGCAAAATGCGGTTCGCTTCCTTGCCCCCCGTACATCGAAGGGCGTGAAATAATGTGCGTTGTTTGTACAAACTAATGATCAACGTCCACAATCTACGCATGCCGTCTATACATCAACTTCCGGCATTCTTTCCAACCATGGAAACCAAAATCAGTTTTGAATGTAGACATCATTGCATTTGTACCCTCCACACCATAATTTGTTTGTTTTAATGTTGTGTTCTGGTATACCGGTCGTCAAATAAGGTGAAAACGAAGAGATAACTTTCTTGACAGGCAAACGGCATTTTCCTACATAAAATGCACCATGCGAAAGGTATTGTGTATAATGTTATCTAAATATGATTAATAGGCTAATTGCATCTTTTAAATACCTATCGTCCAACATATATATAATTAAATTCAACCATAAATACTTAGGCACTCGCACTGAACGACTTTTTCTGTTAATAATTCTCGCTAACCACCATGGTAAAATAAAGTAGATAACGTCGCGAATTGTTTTACGTTATACTTAACGACAGAAAATACTTATGTAATAATCCCTGAGTTTAACGATGTTTTAAGGCCGAATCAAAACAATCTACATGTAATAGTGTATGCTGCATTAATAACCAACGTTCTGGTGGTTGTTATCAAACTACTCAGTCCAACAACCTGTTGGGTTAATTCCTGAGCATTAGAGCGAATAATGTTTTTGATTTGTGAACTGTGTGTCTATGCAAAACGGTAATCAAGTTAAAAAGCATGACTTCATGTATCAATATCACCTGCCGCGGTGGCATAGAGGACGTATCGGGTTCAATACCCAAGGTCGGGTAAGGAGTTGTATGTGTGTGTGTCTTGTGTTTTGATGTTGTTTTGAATAGCTTTCATTGTTTTAAATAGTGCCATTCCCTTTGCAACTCTAGTTCATTTAGTGTAATTAACATTCTGAAAAGTGTCTAACCTATAACAAGGGTATAAGTATTTAGACATATAATTTCAAATGTAAAGTAATAAGGGATTATTGAGAATCGCACACTCGTTCAACGTGTATTGTTTACACATCTCTGTATCTATAAAAAAAATTTGGCAAAGAGTTTGCTACAGGTTCACCTTTGTCTTGCACAAAGGTACACTTTATGCGAGAATTATCCGAAATTATAAGGATTTCTCAAAAAATACTTTTTCTTTGCTTACGTCAGCTCTTGTGCACAATGCACTAACGAATTATACGGTTTTACCATTTACATCATGTTTACAAAATTTGTTTCCGTATTATTGAGGAAAAAATAACACAGGAATTTTAAGGTCTTTTTATAAACGTTTTTTTTTACAGTGTCTTATGATCTGTGTGGATTTGAAACATTGTGTGCAATGGTTTTTATTTCTTACATACAACCTGACGCATTCACCTGAATAGCATTGTATGGTAGACAATGTTTATGTTGTGTGTACAAAAGATAAAATCAATTCCCTGACGCTAGGCGGACAACAAACCTTAAAAACATTTTCTGATACGATCTTTAAAACAGAAACGAGGAAGAAAAACATATTTTTTCTTAAAACTTCACATATTTTATAGTACTGAGTCACAAATAATAGTTGCAAAAAATATAACTTTACAAAGAGCTTGGGCATTTCTGCAAAGCCCTTTGTGTTGTTCTCTTTATTGGTTTTTGTACGGTCCATTTCTTCTTGGTGACCTTAAACTTGACATATCTACATTGTTTACAACATTCTTTTCTTTAAAATCACTTTAATTTATATTATTTTTGTTGATCTTTAAAACCAGTTCATGCGCATTTATATTTTGTGTCCGTTAATTGCAATGTCAAATAAGATTGACGTGTACGTATAACTAGGGATATATATATATATATTGAAAGGACAAGCGTAAAATCAATACTTCCTACATGTTCATACGTACGACAAGGATCAAACAGGGTACATGCATTAACATTCATTTTAAGGACACCAACCTGAGAAATGCAAGAAGTTCAAATAATTTATATTCACTAAGTAAATCACTAAATAAATGTGTTCATGTTTACATTATTCGTTGTTGAAGAATGAATAATTATAAGTTGCCCTGATCTGATCGACAAAAATACTAAATGTTCAAATATTAAACATTAATAAAATTTATAACAATTGTAATTGATTATTATTTCTGTACTATATAAAAAATGTATATGTATTATGCTGTATATATGCTGTACATATGGCTTAAAGCTACATGTATAATAAACTCTTTCAAAATCGTTATATCTTAATTATTTGTGTTCATAACTCATAACTTGTGATCATAACAATATCATATACCGCGACCTTCTCCCAGGTAATATGTGTTATAAAAGATGTTACATGTATGTATGTATCTTTATACTGATAAAACCGGTCACAAATCTTGCAATTTGTAAACTTTACTTAATTAAATAACATTGCAAAAGGATTTAGCAAACTTGGTGACAAAAATGATTTTAAGACAAAAAAGTAAACACAAGACAAACAAAACACAAAATCAAACAGAATAGCTTTTGCCGGCGCCGTAATACAACCTTGAACCTCTCGCAAACACAACGGAAACGTTACCTCTACAACAGAGTGAACTGAGAAAATGGTAGTCAAGCTATTCTGATTTACTGCAACAGGTCGAAACGTAAATAAACGAAGCCGAATTTTCGCGCCACACATTTTCAATAAATTAAAAATGATACATCTGTATCTTTTAGGTCAGAATTGTTTACATCTTATATTTTAATCATATTTAAGCAGCGAAACCTGCTCCTGTAAATATGAGAAACTGCAAAATATAGTTATATATGCATGCAAAAATATTGCAAAAAATGAATTTGTTAAAAATGTCTGGCCCGCAAATTTGGCTTTGTTTATTTACGTTTCGACCCATTGCGTCTAAACAGTTAAATAGCTTGACTACAATGGAAATGTACAGTTGACTCGGCGGTGCAGTGGTAACGCATCCGCTTTGTGTGCAAGAGGTACCGGGTTCAATCCCCAGCTCCGGCAAGGGTTTTTATGTGTTTGTGTTTTTACTGTTTGGTCCAAAAACACATTATTTGTCAAAAAGTTTGCAAGTCGTTATACAATGTTAATTTATTTAGTATTCCTAACATAGTGGAAGATTTGTGACTGATTATAAGGATATAAAGATACCGACTTAGCATCTTTAATAGTTTCTTTACTATGATTACATGCGTGATAACTTACCCTGAAGTTTTTCATATCTTTCAGATTAGGTTTTACTGCTTAAATATGGTTATAAGGCAATGTGTAAACAATTCTGACATAAAAGATACAGCGATAGCATCTTTAATAATACACTATTCATATGGGGGCGCTTTGTTTTGTTTGTCAGATACAAACATTTACTGATTATTTGAACCAACCCAGGTACAGAAAAATACTGATTGATTGGCTTGGAGGTAGTGTGTTACACACGACCCTTTACCAAACATGCACCTGACTAACTATCTACCTGAGTAAGCTGTGTGAGACAACTGCCGATACTGTCTAGTATCAATCATCACGGAAAGAATTTGCCGTTACACCTATCTTTGGGACTTGAACTTTTTACCCGCATATTCCAAGTATGGGGCTTTACCAACAGAATATAATTATGGTTACCAATTTGTTTTTTTCTCCCCTTAACGGTTCACCACTGTCCTGGTATGTACAATGTAGATATAGTAAGAAACAGCAAACACCTAAACACGCAAGTTGACATGTGTAAAACAAAAGATGATTGCGCATCGTTCTTCGTCCTAAAATATCCATGTACACATCAGTATAAAATGCACAAAATATTTTTAACTATTTTGAAACACTATCTTAGAAACTAAATCGAAGCCTTTGTCGCAAATATGATTAGACTGGGGTTTTGTGCTGACTGTTTCCTGATGTGTATGTTTAAACCTGTTTGAAGCACAATGAGAAAATACAATTTCATTCATAGTCGTCTTTATCCAGTCAATCTTGTGAAAACTAGATAACAAGGAAATAAAATAACACAACAAACTGGTTTTAAAAGGACTGTTGTGTATGAGCTCTATCACACCTTTGCAGAAAAGTATAAATAGTAAACCGAATTCAGTCTTGTGTAAGTCTGTATCGCTTAGTCTGTATCGCTGACAACTTGTCGTTTCACGATGTCGACTTTACAGATACTGGTATTATTACCACTTGCTTGCATTCCATGTGTAAGTTCGCAAGAAAATCGTGTCGATACGGAACTTATTTCTGCTCCTGAATTGCTGTCAGAAATGACGTATATCCTGCAAAAGCAATTAAAAGGTAAGATATGTCATCTGTATACAGAACGGATACACATGAATGTTATATAATTTATATGCATATTGATATTGCCGTGGTGGTATAATTCCAGATATGGCTTTAGAAATAAAGGATCTACAAACACGCCTGGAGCATTACAGCCTTTCGGGGACTGCCGGTGGTTCCACATACGTCCGATGGGGTCGCAAATCATGTCCTACAAGGTCAGAGCTTGTCTACGATGGCTACGCAGGTGGGGGACCGTGGTGGAAATCTGGAGCAGGAACAACCTATCTTTGCTTGCCCAAAGACCCCGAATGGTCAACATTAAACTCGCCAAAGGAGTACGGCTATGTTTTTGGAGCAGAGTACCAGACCCATTATTCGGATTGGGATTATGTGAAAGACCATGATGTACCCTGTGCTATTTGTCGAACGAACAACACAAACATTTTGATGATCCCTGCCAAAAGGACATGTCCTTCGGGATGGATGCGGGAATACTATGGGTTCCTTATGAGCTCAAAACATACCCAGGAATCTTCGAAGGAGTTCGTTTGTATGGATGGATCTCCGGAAACGATAGCAGGAACATATGAGAATAAGGATGGAGCTTTGTTTTACTTTCAGAAGGCGGAGTGCGGTTCGTTACCGTGTGACCCGTACATCAATTTCCGAGAATTAACCTGCGTTGTTTGTACAAAATAATGTTTTATGTCACCAGTTATGTGAACATTATTTTAAATATTATAACTACTCCATACAATAAGCATTCTTTATTACTAACTGCGTATGTATACGTATACATGTATGTACGAAAGATTAATGTAGTTAAAATATATTTTAAGTGGGTTCTTTTGCATTTACGAATTTGTTTCCGGCTTGGCTGTTAAAATAAACAGACACAATCACATATACCAATAATATTGGTAATGGTAATGTTTCTGTTGCTTAATATCCCTACCCTAAATTTTGTAGCTAACTATTAAGGTAAATTGCGAAACAAGTTATACTAACGGGGCAACGGCTATAATATTGAGCAACCGCTGCGGCACTTGAGTTAAAATATTATGTGTTTTTCTCTGTTTTAGTTTTAAGTGTTGTTATGTATATAATAAATTATTTCTAAAACCTTTTTTATGTTATTGTCTATGTGTCTGCTATGCACACATGTTTTTTTGCACGCGCCGACAATCGAATTTACTTGATGCATAATTACTATCTGTATGTTGTAATAATCAGGGAACGATAAAGATCACACCACGATGAATAGTTGCATTTAACAGTTTGCACACACTCATACGAACATCATGATAATATTTGGTTTTATTTCTGAAGCATTTGTAGGAGCTGCATGTACAAAAGCACTGTTATATGGAACACGTGTTTTGTGTTTTCACAGAGTGTTTGAGTGTTTTAAGAGTCTCTAAAAGTTGAGTTAAACCTAACTTAAACATGGCCAACACAACAGAACAATTTTAGGATCAACTTTAAAACATGCACAAATATGGTTTTAAATGGTATATAGTCAATGTATTTTGAAAACAAATCACGTCATATGAGGTAAGCCAATAGGAAACAAAAGAAAAAAGCAACGCATTGAACTTATAAAATGAACTAGATGTAAGCAATAGGATAACAATACTGAACTGCAAACTGAGGCCGCTTTAGGACATCTTCATGGCATGTAAAGTTAATTTAAAGATGTTATGCCTCTATCTTTTCACCAGAATTGTTTACATCTTACATTTGAACGATACTTAAGCAGTGATAATTTATTCCAGTTAGTATTAGAAACTACCAAATAAGGTTATGCATGTTAAAATAATACAGACAAATGACTTTGTTGAAGAAGTGTGGTCCGCAAAAGTGGATTTGATGTTTATGTGTGGATCCAAAACGTAGACTCAATTAAATTAATTGACTGAAATCGATATGTTGAGTTGACTGGGTGGCCGAGATGTAACGCTCCCGATTTTGGTGCAAGAGGTCCAGTGTTTAAGTCCCGCCTCTGGCAAGGATTTTTTATATTTGCTTGTTTGTTGTTGTTCTTGTTGTTGTTGTGTTTTATATCAGGTCAAATGCGATGTTAATGCATTTCGTTTGCTTAGCATACTGCGATATTTGTAACCGAATCGAAGGGTATAAAGATACAGACCAATCATCTACAACGTTATTTGACAATATTGGTAAAAGAAATTAAGAAAATACTAATCAATTAGGTTAAACAGAAATAATACAACACTGAGTTTAGTATTTAAGATGCATATGTACTTCAGACTTTATGATTAAAATATAAAAAAACAACAGTTATTCGCAACACTTGAATGTGCACTGTCATTTGTTTTTCATACGTATGTAAAAGGGGGTTCTTCAAGTACATTTGTAGAATGCGTTTAAATTATGTCAAATAATACAGAGAAATATACATTGTACTTTTCATTTTATGGATACAGATTCATAACAAACGTTTGCTTATTATTCCAGATGTGTCCTCCTCTGTAAGAAACTATGACAAACAAAACTCTTTACGACGAATTATTTTCAAGTATGATGACTGAGATGAAATTGATGTTTTGTCAAAAGCAAGGGGCTGAATAGTTAGCGCTTTAACAAAAGAATTGTTTGCACGAACACAACAAGCAATAGCATAACAAACACTTGAACAGTTTAAATAGTTTGACACAAAGGACAGGAAACAAAATCAATGCATAACACGCAAACATGTTTACAACCTTATTTTCTAAAAGCATTTCGTATAATAAACAAGGCCAAACAAATTTGTTGATGCCTACATGTAAATTAGTTTACCCATTTAAAATACACTTAGTACCAGTATCCTCCGGTGCCCTATTTTGACGATGCCCTAATTCGACGCCTCATTTGCTTTTCTATTGTTGATTGGTTGTAAGTTGACAGATGACGTCATGCTACTTTCGTTTGACTGTCAACAGCTTTGTTTACATCGCTCGACGAAAAAATGTGGAAAATCAAAGGTTCTACGGTAAGAAATCCTTATTTCATCTGAAATCGTTAAATTATCATTGGTTTTACTAACTCTGAATTTTATCCCAATTGAAATTGTAATTTCAGCTGAAAATTTTCATCCAAACTAAAAACAAATACTACGTCTGCTCCGCTCATTTTTCCGACTGTTTTAATTAAGTAGATAGTCATATTTAAAGGAAATTTTGTAGTTCCAGCTAATAATGGTATTTTTTATTGATCATTCACAAATTATATATTTATATTGATATTTTCAGATACCATCAAAGAAGTACAGGTGTTATTCACCAACTTCTATGACCAATGCTATGGAGAAAGTGAGAGCAACTGGGGTCCCAATCAAGACAGCAGCCAGGCAATTTGGGCTCCCCGAGTCTTCACTACGACACAAACTCAGCGTTAGAGACGACCCAGAAGCGACCCGTTCCGGCCCCAACCCATTCGGTCCATGGAAGAAGAACTCCACTTTGTTCAGCACATTAAGTTTATGTCTGAATGCGGCTATGGCTACAACAGAACAGAGGTGGTTGACATGGCAACATTATATGCCATCAGCATTGGCAAGAGGGATAAGGATCACCCTTTGACACTCAAGTGGTTCCGTGGGTTCATGTCACGATGGCCTGAACTCCGAGTGTTGAAAGCACGGGGACTTGAGATGCAGCGTGCCAAGGCAACAACTGTACAGTGTGTGCAGTCTTACTACAGAGAGCTTGCTGCAATCCTCACTAAGTTTGATTTAGTGGACAGACCAGAGAGGATTTACAATGTAGACGAGAAGGGCCTCTCAACACGACACAAGCCACCGTCAGTTGTAACGTCGGGAGATGTGAAGCCACAGGCCGTTACATCTGGGACTCGAACCCTTACCACTGTTATAGGCTGTGGCAATGCCCTTGGACACTGTGTCCCACCATTCTTCGTCTTCCCTGGGGTGCGGATGAGGAGTGAGCTGTTGGAAGGCAAGAGCCCTGGAGCCAACGGCACATGTACAGAATCCGGCTGGAGCAACAGTGAGGTTTTTAAGACTTACCTTGAAGACCACCTGTTAAAGTACCTGCCCGAGAGGTCCCCCAGCAGCCCAGTGATTGTTCTGCATGACGGCCACAAGTCGCATATTAACTTGGGCATCATTGACTGGGCTAAATCACAGAACATTATTCTGTTTATTCTGCCAGCTCACACCAGTCATGTGCTACAACCATTGGATGTTGGTTGCTTTGGACCGTTCGAGCGCATCTACAACAGTGAGTGCCACAAGTTTATGCGCGACAACTGTGGACAAGGTAACACCAGGTACAACATCTGCCCTCTCGGTTGCTCAACTTACTTGAAAGCACTGACTCCCGGAAATCTGCAATCATCATTCCGCAAAGCTGGAATCTATCCCCTCAATCCCGACATTGTGCACCCGTCCAACTTCAGGCAATCAGAAGCTCTTCAACAAGAAACTCCAGAAAAACCACAACTTAACAACAACACAGTTCCTCTTGCCAGCAACACTGAATTCTTTCGCCCGAAGGAATCAACCATACTAGTAAAAAATACCGCAACCAAAAAACGTCGCTGCTTAAGCGCTGTAGTCAGTGGGAAGGCTATAACAGAACCAGAGGTACATGTGAAGATTGTGGAACACCAACACGCATCAGTTAAAAAGACCAAGGAACCAACATCTGACCCATCCCGACTGCAAACCCCACCCCTGCCTATGGTTCTGCCAGACTCTGATTCTGATGTAGAAACAGATGATGTGCCTTGCTGTGTTTGTGCCTGTGTGGCCCCAGAAGAGATGCAACACAACACTTCCCTTGTGTTTGTTAAGTGGGTGCAGTGTAGTAAGTGCAGCCACTTGGCACATGTTGGGTTCTGCACTGTGGCCCGAGTGTTCAGAAGGGGGATGTGTATGTTTGTCCACACTGCACTGAGGAAGAGTAGACATAAAAGTTATGTGATCTACAATGTACATATAACATAATTATATGTTTAGAAGGAACTGTAAATTGATCTACACTTTTTACATATATATTGGTTTTATTTATAATTTTCTGTGATAATTAAATTGTTTGTTTCATTAATCAGTGAATTTAAATGATATTGTTATTTTATATCTGTTATTTGTTATTGTTTGTGTTGTACAACTATTGCAGAATATATTTTACTTGTACATCCTTCACTGAGTGTTTGATTTCTCTTTTACAGCGAGCCAATCAAAAGGCGTCGTTTTAGGGCACGCTCGATTACGCATAGTAAACAACACAGACAGTTGTTTTTCAACGAAAAGAGATATTTAAAAGAACACAACACTTTTAAACTGGCAAGTTCCAGTAAGTTTAATGACTTTAACAATCTCTGAAAACGTTTGTCATAGAAAAGCTTTGGTTTAACAACAAGCAATTCAGCGATAGACTCTTAAGGGCGTCGAAACTGGGCACTCGAGGATAGCATGACAACAACAAAGCTGTTGAGCAACCAGGTGATCACAATTTGCAACACACACGGCGACCTGCACCCAGATAGTTGGTAACAAGATAATGGTTTAACGGTTTCTGTATGAAAAAAAATAATGTATTGACAAATTCATAGACGCAGATACCGCCTACAAAGTGGCTCTTTTGGATGTTTTGTGTAAATATAATTATGTCCTTGACTTTGATGTGGTCTGGTACATTCTACCTACGTAGAAAAACAACTTAAAATACGCACACCGGTTTACGTACTTATACAAATATTTAGTTTGAAAATGTAGCTGTGTTTACAGGTATGTAGATTGAATATAAACGCCTATTTTTGTACATGTCGAATATTGTGGGGTTCATCTTGGTTGACATTACGGGCATCAAGTAAACGTTTCGTCCATCACCCTGAGTAAGGTGAGGTATTTTTTTGTTGTTCCTAGGTAGACTTATTTGACAATGTTAAATTAATGTTTTATGAAATAACTTTATTGTACTCTTCTGTGAGGCTTTCAAAATACACATTACAACCAAAAACATATACCCTCAAATTCAATATTTAAAAAGGACGTTTTGTTCTTATTTTTCTACGGTTGATACGTTAAGCCAGTATCCCAAAGTGAGTTTAAACCATTGTTTAGACAGTACTATTAGCGATTTCAAATC
>Ga0224511_10004500_pt1 | contig 10570 bp, 2 predicted proteins | sample SF_May12_sed_USG_2_FD_169988 | JGI IMG/M metagenome (GOLD analysis project Ga0224511, IMG submission 169988) | Sediment microbial communities from San Francisco Bay, California, United States - SF_May12_sed_USGS_8_1 | ecosystem: Environmental > Aquatic > Marine > Sediment | place: USA... | reverse complement strand
TTTTGTGATTCGTTATCGAAAATGAATGTCATATACCTTGAGTTAACATCTAAACTTTTGCCATATTGTAACAAAAGCAATAGGTAAACCTTAAAAAGAACACAATGGATGTAATCTGAGCTACTAATAATTTAAGGTCTGAACGCGTGTTTTTCGTGGAATTAAAAAACAACAACAACAAAATAAGCGCAGATATTGTATACATTATAACTATATAGTTCAGTTACCCAGGTAAGCTCCATTGGTGTGATTTTGTCTTGTTTAGAAGTATTTATAAACAAAATGGATTTTATTTTTAAAGAACTAATAAGAAAACATCGAATGCCTCAAAGAACAATGAAATAGTTCTTTCCGTTAAATTATATAGAAGGTCCCTGATCTTTTATAAAATATATTGTCAACAAATATTTGTCCGACCGACCGACCAACCCCTTATCGTCGTGGATCGTTGGAGGGCAACAAACACTATTTTAAGTGCAGCCCAACATAAAATAGCTTTTTATATCAAAATATAGAGCATTATGCTTCGTTTCTGCAACTCGTTTCATTATTAAACGTCAAAAAACAATTTCTATGATGAAGATAATGATGGATAATAGGAGGATGAGCCGGACTAATAGCCTACATAATGAGGTTACACAACTGCTCGATTCATATCAACTAATCGAAAACAGCTTAAAATAAATCATCTCTATTTCGATCATCGCAACATTAAATTTATCAGATTCAGACACGTGTGAATGTACACCAAAAGGCAATAAAGAAACATTACGACCTGAAGATAATGCATTAAAGGGGAGATTGCATTGATTGGTGCCGCGACAGAAGTTATGTCACATAAAAATGCATAAAACCAATTCAATAAAGATATTTAAATTTTATAGAAACACTCTTGTACTGATTAAAAAGCAGGGTACTTACACAGCAATTAGCCGTTCGTGCGTTCGTATGAGCGAGCGTCCGTGCGACGTGCAGTCGTCCGTGCGTTCGTCTGAGCGAGCGTCCGTGCGTAAGTTCGGATTTGGCTTGTTCGAGTCGTTATGTCACAAAATATGACATATTATAATAAATCTTGGTGCACATGTTAACATTGATGAGACGGAGTGTTGCGCACATAAATCATTTGATACTTCAACGGTTTGGTCAAACTTAGAGTTCAAAGGTAAAACTTGGTCAAAATAATCTTTGTCTGTCTTAGTAATACAAAACAATGTTTCTTTAAAGATATTAATTGAAGAGCGAAATAAAAAAGTGTACATAAAAATAAAATTTTAAGTATAGTTGAACGTAAAGCAATATCTCTTTTACAATCACGCGGTTATGTAACTGATATCTTATTCTTTATTATAAAGAATTGCCCAAAGCAATAACTTCAAATTGAATTTCCCTTATTACTAGTACATCATAAACACCTAAATATTTCATCTACAACAGGTGGCAATTCTACAAAAGACCTTTTTTTTTACAAATTAAACACGATTAAAACGTCATATTGGTTTGAAATATCATATTAATGCATTCACGAATATCAGAATCGCATTGAATAATAAATCCGTCGTTTCTAATGGATTTTAATATCTATCTACTAGTACTTCATTTTCGTTCATAATACACTAAATAAATAAACTTAATTAAAAAATTATTATAGAATTTTTGCGTGAGATATTTTATTTTGGCACCTGAGTCTTATGATGATTTATATATTGTTAAACGGATATGTTCAAGGTAAGGTCATAAAAAGCAACATGTTGCTTTAAAATTTAATATCAATTGTATTCTTAATTTAAAATTACTGCAAGACAAAACAAAGAAATTCTTTATCAAAACAATCGGCAGATGACATGTGGAGGCAAATGTGTTTTCCCTTCTCTCATTTTATTAGGCTATGCTTTCTGATGACTCCCTGTTTTCTCAAATTATTTATACTTACTACAGCTGGTGTTTAGAACTTGTGTTGCGGTTGTAAAATATCGCCTGGTACTACATCATTGTGAAGTTACATGGTTCTAGTCCTCAGGAATCATGGGTTGTATGTTGTTAACATTTCAAAATAGAGTTCCGCTCATGCGCTAGGGGGCTTCAATGGTATGCCACTTTTCATAATCAATTTATGAACAGCTTCAATAAAATCAAGGCTGCTATTTCTCCCATGTAGGCTATGCTTCCTGAGGACTTCCTCCTTTTTCTCTCAAATTAATGCCATAGTTGTACATTACTAATGAACGTATTTTATTATTATTTTTTTACGATTTATAAGTGTGCACTTATAAACGCCAAATAATTTACTTACAATGCCTATGGAAACAGTTTTCATGTCATGGTTAATAAATAATGTGGCATATGCAATGCAATTGAACATCGCGTTAAATTGCATCTTTTGCACGTGTAACTCTTTAATCTGAGTAGGAATTAATTGTCACTTATTGAACAAAACATTACAAAAACATTTGAAATTTATACTTTTACACGGAAATGAGGCTTTGTTGAAAATGGAATAATGAATGATACATATCTTGTCTCTTACGTTGACGTCACTAACATCGTTTTGCATTGGAACGAAACTTGGATTTGGCAAAAACAGTGCAATTATGTTTTATTGTTTGACGCGTACTGCAATATGGGTTTAACCAAATGCTGACGTGGTAAACTCGGTGTTTGACGTTAATGCGTGAATTCCAATGGTTTTATGTTAATTTCAGCACGTCTGTTAATAGAATCATATATACAATCAATATGCAAGCACAAGAGAACCTTTACAAAATGTTTTTTTACCTTAACGACGTATCATCCTTTAAAGCGGCTCAAATTGTAAAAAATGAAAAAAAAGTTGTCGGTAAATACTGGTCCTGTTTTGTTCAGTGGACTAATTAATTATTACTGACCCATTAATTTAAGTGAGAAAGTTGACAGAATCGTCGGTAAAACATTTTTTTTCTTTGCATAATCTACTTCGTACTATCGCAGTAGCCGTTAAATATAGAAAGGATAATTTATTCAACAAAGTCAAGTGTTACAACAATTGCTGTTTCCGCACTTGCGCAGTTCGTATCTAGTTCGATCAGGTCAAAGTATCCCAAATCCTAGCGAGGGCGGGCGCTAGATGTTCCCATGTATTGTGTTTTTTAAACTTGCAAATGTTATAGATTATGACCCTTTCTTTTTACCCATGTAAAGTGTCATATCATATAATGGATAGTTCCACAGCTGTCAATCAGGACAAATTATAACGGTACATGGTCAATTTTAATCCAATGGCTGATACGTTTATGGTAAAATGACAATCTGACCTAGTTTAAACAATGGAAAGCATGGTTCCTGTTTGTGATAAGCGTTATCACATATACAATAGAATTCGCCATTTTTGGGCGGAGATTAAGAAATTGTGGAACTATCCATTCCTTGGTCATATTGAAAAATGGTGTCAAACATTGTAGTTTTACAATAGTATAAAGTCGGTAATGTTTAGGCAACCCAAACTTCAAAACCGTTGTGGTTTTGATAAAAGTCACGTGGTACTTGGAATAACCCGGATTAAGGAATACCGTACTATCTAGTTAAAGAAGGTATATCCCAATGGCAGGACAGCGAATTGTCTGTTTTCTAAGCAAAACAGTGAACATATGTAGGTTTTAAGTGATATTTTAATTTAAATCAACTATTATATGTATATGAAGAGATATTTTAGCATATTTGCACAATTTAAGATTTTCTAGTATAATCTGGAGGACAGCTGCTTTAAGGGTTATTAATGACCTAATTATGGTGTGATTTTAATACCAAATTAAACAATTGTAAACATGAAAAATCAACTAATAATTTGAAACCATTAACGCTTTAATTTTCTTGAAGAAAAACTCTTGATATATTTATAAATAAGTGCACACTTTTTCTGGCTTCATTGCATCTCTGCATTTAACCTAGCACTAAAATAGACTCCAAAACAGTTATAAACACTACATGTGTGCTATTTTCCTCTGATTTGGATACTTCAGGGCTTGCGTAGACACAATGTGCAGTGCATTTTAACACGTTGTCCAAACCAAACAAAACCAAAATGCTTAAATGCACATACTGAGAATATAATTTCAATGTAGTGTGCCATGACGATACAAACGATACAAAATAAAGGCTATAGACGTTTTAGATATTGCTTTTCTTAGAGAAGACTAATATTAATGCCGTTTTGATATCCAACGTTCATATTATAAATTGAAGAATAATAACCTTTAACGATGAATGATAGTTTTTTACCAAATTTATTTTCAAACTCTCCTACTTCTTTCACCCAATGTATGTAAATGTATATGATAAAACTACGGTTAAATCTTCGTTATTACCTAAAACTTGACCGAACACCAGCGACTGAATACAAAACGGAAGATCTGAAATCTTTGACGTATGTAAAGGTGTGACGCAGCTACTGCAGTTCTGAATTTCTTTTAACATTAAGTGTAACGCACTTTGCTGATCTTATAAACAAATCGTTTTCTTTGAAAACTGTTTATAAAATGTTTCAAAGAAAACGCCCCCTTCACATGTGGGTATATTTTTGTTAGTTAAAAGCTTTTTGTTGATGTGTTGATAATCTACATGTTATTTGATTGAAGTACACTGATAATTTTACCTTAACATCGAATCACGAGCGCGTGTGAACCTTAAGGAACACAAATAGCAATCAATTCCATTTACCTTAAAGTACAATCTGTTAAAACAGGTGCATCATCAACAATTATATTTCGGAAAAGGCACCTTTTGTTTGTTGGAGTGTTTCGGTGTTTAGATGCAATCGACTCAGCTGCAGTCTGAACTAGGGTCACAAAAAGGGAAATTTGCACAAACCAACATTTTTGTGTTCATGACATTAAAGGCACACGATTGATAAATTAATATTTCCAAAAGTAAGTGTGCACTAAGTAGCGCCCTTGTTATGCTCGAAGGGGACAATGCTCAAATTATGGTTGCATTTTTGTGCGTTGTCGTTGTGACGGGATATCCGTAGTCCAAAATTTTTATCGCGCATAACATAATTTATGTGCACGTAATTCAGTAATGAAATACTTGTCAGCATGTGATCCTAGTCACCTGGATATTCCGACACGCCTAATTGCAAAGTCAATGTTACACTGAGTGGTCAAACGACAGTTCTGTGTTTAGCAGTAGTTCGTGTAGCAATGTGCTTTCCGCAAATCGTGTGGCTCTGTGAACACTTGTCTAAAAAGCTTATCTAAAAAGCGTTTTTAAATGTTTCACATAGCTTAATTCAAAATAAATTTGTATCTTATAGCTATAACCAAATATTTGTTGAAACCCAAACAGTAATGAAACGGTTCCAATCATAATGTAAAATTTGAACACATATGAAAATTTGAATTAAAGGAATTACATATACAATGTATGTTCAGACAAATCCTTCTTCACTGTGTTGGAAAGTAAAAGTTTATAAAGATATTTGTGTTTGGTTAAGTTTCTTTAAACTAAAAAAGTTAATTCACATTTAAAATACACAAGCAGTGCATTTTAGCATTGTATTAAAGATGCTAGTTCTGTATCGTTAAACCCTTATAATCGGTCACAAATCTTGCAATATGTTAAGTATACTAAATAAATTAATATTGTAAAAAGAATTGAAAACTTTTGTGATAAAAATAGTGTTTTTGGACAAAAAAGTAAAAACACAACAACAACAAAACAAAAAATCAAACATAAAACCCTTGCCGGAGCCGGGGGTTGAACCCGGGACCTCTTGCACCCAAAGCGGATGCGTTACCAATGCACCACCGAGTCAACTAAAAGTATCGATTGTAGTCAAGCCATTTAACTGTTTCGACGCAATGGGTCGAAACCTAAACAAACAAAGCCAAATTTGCGGGCCAGACATTTTCAACAAATATTTTTTGTAATATTTTTACATGCATGAACAACTATATTTGACAGTTTCTCATATTTACGGGAGTAGGTTTCGCTGCTTAAATATGGTTAAAATGTAAGATGTAAACAACTCTGACCTAAAAGATACAGGCATAGCATCTTTAAAACACACACATAATAAAATGAAATATACCTAAAAAAATTGACAAGGCATTAGAATAGCAACACTTATGTAATAGTTTATTTATCGTATGTCGGCAGGTATGTGCCACTTATCTACATAAATTAAGAAAAATTAATGGAATACGTTTTTGTTTTATATATGCAGACCTTTACATATACAAATAGTTTACAAAAAATCACTTGGATATAGACACAGTGTACATAAAATAAATGCAGAATCCATCATTTGACTGGATACGTAATAGCATGAGGTTCAATTGTATCAGCGGGAAAACGTGTTTAAAGATTTTAATCATTGGTCATGAAAAAAGGAACGTCCGAGACGTCTATCAGCTGTATAACTGGTTAGGATTCAGTGATGAACATAAACCAGATATATCTTCTATGTTAGGCTACTCGTGACTGCCAAAAGGTCTTTGGTTCGTCTTCTTAAAACGTTACGCATACATCTGATACAATTATACTGTCGTGTATGAGATAAAACACTGATGAATGAAATGCATTATATAAGGTTCTGGTAATAACTCAGTTAATAGATGGCTGTGTCATATAAAACACATACTTTGCAACTTCAGTCCCTAACTCAAATGGTTCTATGTTTGATATTTTAAAGCACCTAGCTAACAACTCTGTTCCAGACAAGAACCAGTACATTAAAGCAAACAACTGCTTTATACAAACAAAAATAAAATAGCCGTGGACAACTAAAAATATATTTTCGTACCCACTTCTTTCGTACTAAAGTTTCGCACCAATTCATTTTTACTCAAAAGGGTCGGGACGAAAAAAGGTAGGGTCGGGTCACTGGAACCAGCCATATTTCTTATTTCGCTTTTCGCAAGTACATTTTCATTATGACCACCGTCGCTGTTGCAACTGTAATGTAATAATTATTATTTCCATAGTAACACACACACATGATTGTCCTTACATAATTATGTTGAGCACGATTGTTAAATCAATTACTTTTCGCATGTTAAATTTTGTCTTCTAGCCTTTTTCAAATTTGTGTACATCAGAATTAATTTTCACCAGTTACTTTGCCAATTGCATATCAATAGAAACCTATTTTTAGGTCATCATTTATAAAAAATAAATAATAACACGCATAAAATACTGGACACTTTGACAAAAAGATGATTAATTATAAAAGATACCTACCAAATGCAAGCAACATATCAATTTTCTTCACCCTCTATATTTGTCAACAACTCATGTCATCAGCATAACGTGACATCCTTTTAACCAATGGGAAAGCTGGAAACTGTTTGGAGGTGTGATATTAAACAATATTGGTAAGAAAGATTTGACCTTTCAATGGTAACCAAAATAACTTTTTGCTAAGAAAATGTCGATTTTGTCAATTTTGCACATTTTCAAAGATGATGTGGTATTGTACCATATTGTGTACAAGACTATTTTTAACTGTATTTTGACACAAAATCATTTCTGATACAGCTAACAAGGTCATAACAAATGATAAAGGTTGATAAAAATAGTTCACTTATATGACGTTTGACCTATTTACTTGTCTTAAAACGAATTTTAGAGGTAACATCGCAACTAGCGACATCCGGTTTTCTTTACTAAACACAACTAAGTCAGGCGTTGACCATTAACAAAATGTTTTACCTCCAAAAATATAGGTATAGGTAGACCATATTCCTATATAGTTATAACATGTACTTTAGGCCTTAACCGCTTCACATATACGTGTCAGACTTTCAAAAAAGCAATCATTTCAATCTACTGATGTTCAATCAATTGAAACAGGTGCCTAAAATAATTCTGAATGTAGTGGTGTTAAGATTCATTAGACTTTTAGCAGTTCATGCATATATTAAAATTAACTGTTCTTATCATCAAACCACATTATTTTTACGACTGTTGAATGCCAGAAGGGGCTATCAGCATATGAAATATATAAGCTTATAGTCCCATCTGGCGTTTAACAGTCGCTGAATGTTGTGCCAAATCAATCATTTTTTTGAAAATTATTAAATACCATAACTGTCAACGATCTACTTAACATTATTATTATTATTAAATCTGAAAGCAAACATAAAAATGGATTTACGTCTATCGAGTTATATTTACTAAAACTAATTTCTAATAAAATATGTTATAATATTGGCAATATATGTACCAAATATATCAAGTAAACAAAGGCATTTGAATCAAATACAAGTAACATGCATCTAATTGAGGCCGTCACTTAACCCATGGTTTTATTCAATTCAATTTCAAAGTACCTTTTTACAAAGAAGGTACTCCTTAGGTATTAGTAAATATATCTATCATAACACAATAATTAGAAATATTCAAAAAGCTTAAGTAAAACCAGAAGCATTGTATTGAAAAGAATATGTTCGAGAAAAGTCTGAAAGCCAATATATGCAATTATCTTTATAAAATATTGTTTTATTACATGTAGAATGTGATGGTTTGTGTATTTTGTTGTTGTTAATAGCAGGATCACAAACTATTTTCACTTTCTTAAATATAAACGTCGGTCAACAATTCGCATACGTTTTAAAACCCCTGATGTTTTCCCATTTGCTTTAAATATAGTAGTTAGAATCAACCATAATAATGTTTTTGTTATGCAAACCCCGAATTCTGATCGGTATTCGCTATTAATGTCAAGGGTGTATTTATTTGCATTTTGGTTGCGTTTCGTGAAGGATACATACATTGACAGAAAAACATATAATGCATTATTATTGATACATTGTAATTAAGGATGGGAATGAACGTCATTATGATACGCAAATTGTACACAATAAATAGCAATCAATATATCCGTGCATGTTCATTTTCCTACTTAGGCGTTTTAATATGACATCCAAATGGGCATGGGTCATGGTATTAAAACATCACGTTTACGCCCTAACGTTTTGCCAAACATTCACAAATTGACATATCGACAGTGCTTCCAAAATTGCGTTTGGTAGGCCAGGGGTAGATGTAGGGTCGCTTGAGTTTAAGTATACACTTAATACTAACTTAATGCCTTTGAGTATACACTTAATACTAACTTAATGCCTTTGAGTATACACTTAATACTAACTTAATGCCTTTGAGTATACACTTAATACTAACTTAATGCCTTTGAGTATACACTTAATACTAACTTAATGCCTTTGAGTATACACTTTATACTAACTTAATGCCTTTTTGTTCTTAGTACTTTGTAAGAAAACATTTGTTTACACAATGTTACATTATAATTATAATTGATATTGCTTCGTTGAGAGACTCTTATGATTTGGTGGTGGTCGAATGCGCTGACAACATCCAGATATTATTGCTGGTTATCAAAGAACAGCTCTGCAAGGCATTTACCACACTACACATGATGTTACCCAAAACATGTCAACGAGAGAATGCCGCCTGTATCCGGCTCCATACGTCTTTGGCAAACTATCCATATGAGAAAAAGAACAGGGAGACGCAGGGAGACGCTCTGGTAGATGAAAAGAAGACGTCGCGCTCCAATGGCCTCATGTACTTACGGTTTCACATGTCGATGGCGCCGCTGATGTGTTGATGAAAAAACATTTATAAAGGGATGCCATCGAACCATTGGCGGTGACAGTTGATTTGTCTGTAATTTTAATTTCTAAACATAATTATAATGAGTATAGTTATTGGTACATCATGATACACTCTCAATTATGAAGGGTTTGTTAATAACACTATATAATACTACTTTAATTTGCGACATGACTGGCAGCAGAAGAGAAGTAAAATTGTATTTTAAAATGTAAATCTGTTCAACATTACATGCATACACTACTATTTTGGTTTATACAAATATACACGATACCCAACCCTTATCACCCTAATTGTCAAGAGAGTATATTACGCGTTATCAGCTAGCTTATTTTCTAAGCAATTATAAAAGCCAGCCCTATTGTTAATTCCTAATGAAATAATACTATCACTTGATCACAGTCCATGATGAGAAAATGTTACGTTATAAAACTGTTTTACAAATCTTTCGTATATATTTGCGCCAGTAACACTTATTGACCAGATCTCAATTCGGAATACAGTATTGGATGAATAATACATGCACATGTACCTAATATTCTAAATGAAATTATATCATATATTGATCCTTTTTCATGATAAATCGCAAAAAAAGAAAAAATAATTGCACTACATATAGACCTAGAATGGTGAAATTCAATTTGGAAAAGGAAAGTGGAGCAGATCTAGATAGGAGAATGAACAGCTAATAAAGTAGACCAATTGGAAAGTCATTGTAAATCTAATGAACATGAGGATGTAATCCCTCTAGAGACCTCAGCACACACCCAGAAAAAGTAATACAGATAGAATGTCGTCTGCTTGTCATATTTTATACATAATAATTATATATTGTTTTTTTTGCACTAAACGGTTTTGGCCATTGTTAAGTACAATAAAGTTTAGAATAAGAATGATAACACTAAATGTGAATTTGTATGCTAAGCTTAATATGTTAAGAACCATAATTGATATATGAATACAA
>Ga0224511_10004499_pt1 | contig 10570 bp, 9 predicted proteins | sample SF_May12_sed_USG_2_FD_169988 | JGI IMG/M metagenome (GOLD analysis project Ga0224511, IMG submission 169988) | Sediment microbial communities from San Francisco Bay, California, United States - SF_May12_sed_USGS_8_1 | ecosystem: Environmental > Aquatic > Marine > Sediment | place: USA... | reverse complement strand
ACATTGAAAAACACGCACGCTTTTATAGTGCATTGATTATTGTTTGTTTTTCTTTGTAAACTGTATCAACATTAAAGCTATAATAACAGTTCAACAAAACAATCAGAACAGAACTGTTGGAATATTAAAATTGCACATGTACGTACACGTAGTTGTACAGCTTTCGAGGAACATGCACTTAAAAACACATAATATCAAAATATCGGTATACTGACAAGGCATTACATTTATAAACAGGATACATGTACATACAGTACTGTACTGTAAATAACAAGTGGATTTTGATGATTTACGAATAACCTTTACCTAAATGCTACATGTACGTATACATACTGTTTCCTGTGGAATGAAAACAAGGGTTCATGCTGAACATAATAACAATAACCGTTTTACTATTTCATGTGAACCTAAGAGAGAGAAAAAGAAAATGTCATGAACATTTGTTTTTTATAAATGTATAATTTATGTCTATAACACTGTTATAGCACAAAAATTGCCACGATAAATGCAGCTTAATATTGAAATCATCGATATCCGCCATTTTGTTTCCTTCGAGTTATTTTATGACGGTCTGTAAAATGTCCGTGGAGGAAAAATTGAGAAAACTCCGAGGAAAACGGACTTTGAAAATACTGATAAATTCTCAGCGCGGAAATTTTCCGCGGAATATAAGGGAAGTGGGGAATCCGCGTGGAGTGTACTGTAATATCAACACTTGCTACAAGAACACTCTAGTATTTAGGGGTATATCTATATACTACAAATCACCATTAAATAACGTTTTTAACCTTTTTTTCTTTTGCCTGTAGTCAAAGTCGAGTATTTTCTTTGAATACATGTGTTTTAATATTCATACACACAATGCAGACGGTGATAAAAATAGGGTCAACTATTTTATTAATTGGCTTACGGTAATATGACTTTTGCATAATAAACTGGTCGTTTGATAATGTAAACGTTTTTTATAACATTTTAGACTCGGTCTGGAACGCAGCCAGAACGCACGTGAAGCTGTTGACGTCATCACCAGTCTGTTAACGTCACACGGTCAGGGTGGAATCTGTTGTGAGGACCATAACTTTGGACAGTGGACATATCACAAGTTGAGAATCTTGCAATACTGATTTATATGTCTAAAACATTAGATGCGTTGTTAAGAGGTACAGGTATGTAGTGTTAACAAAATAAGGGTTTGTTTATTGTACCCTTAGATCTTTAATGTTTAGAAAATTCTTTGAAAGCGAATAGATTATCTGATAATTTTTCGTGTTTAAATTCATTGTAAATGCGAACCTCTGATAAATATCGTTCTTTTGCATTGGTGAATACTGCCTTATGCCATTGATCAAGACTGCTTAATTGCAATTGATCAAGACTACATGTTGTTGCGAAAAAATATGTAATTATGCTGAAGCCTTGTTGCCAGGTTGAGAGATAACTTTTCGCACACGCATTTCAGCTCGTTCGTGGTGGCGGACCCGCGGGAAGCATGGCTGCTGGAGACGGCTGGGCGCCACTGGGCTGCCAGGAAAACCACCGGTAAGCGCTACTGCTTTGAGAAACTCACTTAAGTCATAATAACAACGCCTTCATATTGTTTTCTTGTGTGTGTTTGCTGGTTCATTTTATTTAAGGCTTTTTCAACACGGCAGTGTAACTACTTACACTTTTATGGGAAACCAGGCCTGTCGAAGCCTAACTGTAACAGGCTTGTTCTAGTCATTGACAATTGCCCTACTTGTCTTGGATTAGGAAAGCGGATGTCATAAAAACCAAATAATTTTACAAATGTATACTACATATTCTGAAAACTAAACGCACTCTTCAAGGGTTGTAAAACGCTTCACTGAAACAACCGTGATCATTTTATTATACAAACATTTAATGTCATACAAACAAAATGTACAATGAACATGCTTATATGTTTGCCAGCTGGAATCTTAGCGACGTCAAGTAAACTTCAAATAGGAAAAGACGCGGATATCTCCTCACCGGAGCTCGCTGAACATGCGCAAGCCGAAGGCCTTTGGAAGGAGGAAAACGGTCCACTGGACTTTGCGCAAGCATTCTCTGCAGATTATGCTGGAATCTCCTTGTCAGAGAAACAGACGCCGGAAAATAGGCTCAATTTCATCAACACAAGTCTCAAAACAGTTAATGGTATGCAAGTACACTAGTAAATATTTGTAATGATACTGAACTGTGAAAATTTCACAACACCAGTTGAGGTCTGTAGTTTACAATAGGATCAAATGAATTTTGACATAAAACCATTTCATCAGAAACACTTAATATTGTTTCCATGGTTACAGATACGGTGGACGTTGACATGGTGATGGACATACTTCGAAGCGAGGAAGGGAGCGTCAACTTTGTAGGCGAGCTGCTCACTATGGGAAGCCAGGTGTCCGTGCTCCAGCCATCTTCTTCCGGTCGGCCATGCTGCCACTGGTTCACCGCCACGCCCAACACGCGCTACTCGGTATTTAAGCCGTTCATCTTCTGTGACGCACCAAAACTCTGCACGTGGACTGTGTCATCAGCATCCGCCGAGCGGCTGCGCGCAACGTTCCAGTCGTCCATCGATAGACGTCACGCCCTATACAGAGCACACGAACGCGGGTTACTGCTAATGGAGAGCGGAACTAGCGCCGGATCCCAGCTGCACCGGACATTACGTCAGTTGGAAGGACAATGTGTACGAGAGGTGATGGACTTCGTCCGCTCGTACCGGGACACAGATGCCGGAGAAACCCGAGATCTGTTCTCAGACATTGTTGAGTCAGAGATCAAGTTCTACTCCTGATTACGCTTTTGTCATTTTAACTCTAAATAATTGATGTTATATATTTATTCATTTTTTTTTCTCCAGAAAAACACGTACTGCTGGTCAGGGACTGCTATACTTGAATGGTTTATAAATGTGGTCGTTTACATATTGAACGGAACATTTACCGGCGTCCTAATATTTGGCGTATTCGTTGCATATCAATTACAACGTGTTATAGAATTTTTCTAAACTTTCAGTATGGAATTAAAAACGTTAACCACTTAACTGCCTGTACAGGACTGAACGGACACACATTAACTTTAAGGGTTACAATTATATGTTATGTATATGTGTTTGAAGTATAACTAAACCAAGACAATTACATCGTTTTATTTTGAATATAAAAAGATCACACACCATTAATGTTATCATAAACACGTGCATAGTTTTCACAAACCATAAAGTGTCTGTGTAAAAATTCAGAAAATAAAAATAAAACAAACTACCTGTGACGAAATTAGGGAGGGGTCGAAGTTAAAAGACATATCAGTATGTTTTTTACAAGCATAGGTTAGTATAAACTATCAATTAATCTACGTTTTAAACAACGATAATAGTTCAACAGAGGTCAGATGATTTAACATTTTTTAACGGTGTGTTTGCTACATGGATGTAAGCTTGCATGAAACGCACTAATATATACACATGGCTCAACTTGCAGCTCCATATACGCTATTTGTAAGTGACACGGCAAAAATAAACAGACACAACATTTATAATGTACGTGCTCGAGCTAAAAAGAGTAGTAAAACGTATGAGAGGTATGTGTTAATTGATAACTTTAAATAAAAACGAATACTTACCAGATATAGTAAATGTTACCATACAACAAGTCATTCAATAACACACACGCACGCATGCACGCACGCACGCACACACGCAAGCACCCACGTACACGCACACACGCAAGCATGCAAGCACCCACGCACACACACACGAACGCACCCACGCACATACGCACTCACGCATACAAGCACCCACGCACGAACCCACGCACGTACGCACACAGATTATGATCAATGTATGTACAAATGTAACAATGTTCATCAAACAGATTGAACAATCAGACAGCGTACCATACAGTGTCATAAGCTCTTCGTTTTCGCCAAAAGATGGTTCACATTAAACACTTTGAACTGCTGTATAAAATAAGTCGGATATGTTTTTGGAATACGCATAATGGCAACGTAGATATGGTTGAATCTCATAAATCTAAATTGGTATAGTGTCGATCTGAAATATAAAAAAATAAACAAAATAGCAGCAAAAGTTGTAAAACACGCATTTAAAATATCAATTCTAGAATAAATATTTATTATAAATAGATAACATACAGTTCATGAACGCTCTTTAACGTTTCTAATACTGTACAATAATAGGAACTGATGTAGTATTACACATGTGTGTCTGATGATTTTGTTCGCTATGATATTAGCATTGGTTTGCAGTAACGACACATAAAGCAACTACTTTTTTTATACAATTAATAAATATAGTAACTGATTTCAGTCATTGTTTAATTACCAAACCACACCTCGCAATAAATACTTATTTACCAAGAATCCCGTACGGCGCTTCGCGTAAATTATCGTTAAGCGTTTCGTATGGCTCGCTGGGTGCCGTGGTCGTCGTATTCTCTCTTAAACAAAACAATCAACCCTTCCAGACATTAGCCATATGTTAACACAGTCGTGTATTATTATTTCTGTTTTGAAATCAAATAATGGGATATAAGTAAAACTATTATCACCTTAAAGTGTACAGGGCTGTTTCGTTACTCTTCTGTTTTACTGTAACACAAGAAAGCACTTAAAAAATATATAATACATTTTAATATACATCATGCATAGTTTTCATTAAATAGGTAACGCTATATATTTGAGCTACATGTATTCTAATGTCATCGTCTCAATAGGCCATTTTCTATCAGATGTAACAATATTAATTGAAGAGATGTTGAAAGAAAGAATGTTGTAAACAATGTAGATAAGCAACATATCATATAGATTGGTGTATATTTTTCAAAAACAGATCTTCAACTTCAAGGAAGACAACATTTGTAAAATGTCGCACCTATGCGTGCTTGACGAACTTTGAAGAATATCACGGTGGCCAACAGTGTAACAAGCGTCCCAAAGGCAACCCCGCCAGCTGCACCCCCAGCCACGTGGACGATGTTACATTCCCACGGCTTTTCTGAGCTAGCTTGTTCTGGACCAGCTTGTTCTGGACCTTGTTCTGGACCAGCTTGTTCTGGACCTTGTTATGGACCAGCTTGTTCTGGACCAGCTTGTTCTGGACCAGCTTCGTCTACCACTACAGAATCAAAGTAACATTTCTGTTACAAAACAATATCAGTATGTTTTTATTATTAGCGCTGTTGTAATGTAGTTAGTATTTGCTACAAAAGGATGTGAGCAGTATGAGTTAAATAATAAATAAGTCATCTAGAATGAGTGGTCGAGAGTGAATCAAATAAGTTGGAATAACTTGCTTCGCAAGCGATCTTAAATAATAAGTTAAAAATAAGATTACATATACACTATAATCCATTGAATCAATTTGATATATCCTGCGTATTATAATTTGAACGTATGTAATTTTATTTTTATTCTTTCAACATTAATTTGTTTTTCTTTGTGGGTGCGGTAGCCCACAGATTGCAGATCCAAACAAAAATATTTAATTTAGTATTTGTATTTTTATACAAATATAAGATGCATAAATACAAGTGTCCGTGAGCATGTTCATTATCGCCAAACCACGTTCGTGCTGATGAATTCTATGAGTTCACAGAATATAATTTTAGGTCATTACCTTCTAGCCGTTTCTGCCTTCTTGTCGCTTAATAAATAAAAAAAGGCGCAACCCCCCTCACTTCCGCGGACCTAAGGTTTTTATTCCATAAATACCTTCTCGCCGTTTCTGCCTTCTTGTCGCTTAATAGATAACAAGAATACCGTGCCCCCCCCCCACCTTAACTGCCGCGGACCTAAGATATTTATTCCATAAATACTAAAATTCCAAAACATAATCTTTTTTTAACTAATTTTATTAATTCGAGCATGACCAAAACATGCTCAAAATACAGACATGTAACATTTGTATCTAACAGATATTAAGTCTTTTTAAAGCTGAGGTTAATACGCCTATATATCTTAAATATATCTTAAACCGATCAACAGCTAAAAAAAGCGCCCAGTAAATTACAAACTTTTGTATTGATGGACATTTTTGTGTGACTTTTACAAGAATTTAGAAATTAAATGTTGAATCGCCTCTCCCCCAGTCCGTTTACAAAGTCATGCCACCCCCACTTTAGGTCTTATCATGGATTCACCACTGATGTGCATAATTTTATCCCAAACCATTAAAACGTTATCCCTGCTATAAGGTATCTTTATTTTAATTTAAGATTTAATTTAGACAAATACCATAGTACCAGAGATCAATTAGTTTTATTGTATTATTGTTTAGAATTATATTTAAGTTATTGTTATGTTCGTGTGGTTTCAGGTTAGCTTTCAAAATAAAATGTAAAACGTATCAATGTATTTTCACGCTGTCATCCTAATAACGTAAAAAACCCAGTGCCGAACTAAATATAACTACATTAAAATGCGCATTTGAAACGGTGTCCTTGATAAATAATACGGGCTAATTATGTAATGTGTGATGTATTGATGGTAAAACATTACTGGTCGATAGGAAGCCGTGTATATTTACACCCACAAACTCTGCCCAGAACTTACGCGTTGTGACCGCCATATTCACTCCGGTATCTAGTTCATTTCCGGCGTCGGTTTTCATACTCAGGCCCAGTGAATACTCAGCATTAGGTTTGAGGCCAAGGAAGTCGAAGAAAGTGCTGGTTCTTTGAGTTCTGAAAGTCTTCACATCTACCCTTCCATCAGCACCCTACAATAGAGAAAAATGTATTTTTATTCAAATAAGCCCCACTTGCCACCTTTTTATATACGCCATAGGACAAGCATTAAAATATTCCATATAAAACTGTTTAAAATAAAACGATCACATAAAGAATACCTATTACTCGCAGAAAAGTGAACTTTTATTCGTTCATTATAAATTAGTCACCCTAAATGTAAGGAAGATGATCATTTCCGCCGCGCCATAGCAGGATTCTGTTTCTGGGAGGTCCCAGGCCAGTCGGAATCCCGTGGGAGACTTGTTTTCTACCCGCACATTTGTCGGTCCGCTGTCTGTTATACAAAACCACCATTTAGATACCAATATGAAGTGTCCATAACAAACATCAAATATAACCCAGTCCTTTAAAGCATGTTATTGTTGATGTAAAAGAAGTTCAATGTGTCCATAACGCCTATGTAGCTGCAGTTTACTCACATGTCTCCAATCCACTCAAATTGGTAAGGTGTCCTATCTGTAAGTATAAGAAACCTATATTGTTTCAAAAGCAAGATATAATGTCCATAATAAACATGGAGGCTGCTATTCTTCCAATGAAAGCTATTCTTCCTTAGGACTTGACCATTTTTAGATTTAATTACACATTAACATTGGGCATATTAACCACATATTGATCTTCACGTCATGTTTGTAATAAAATTTGAAAGTAGTGTGTAACCTTCAACAAACTCGAACGAAGAACTCGTCAAATACTAGTACACAGTGTACCTGGAAGGTGGTTGATGCCGTCAGCAGGGCTTGGTTGTAGGCAACAATCTCCAGGACCCCTTCAGACGTGGACAGATCGTCCTTGTTGACCGCCAGCCAGCAGTTGTCGATGTCAACCACTTGCTGTGGTATGAAACATGTGCCGTTGGGACCAGCTGGACCGACGCAGCTTTGGACGCCCCTCGGCTGCAAATAGGTATGCTTGATAAAGGCTTCAGTGTTTTGCGTTACACACATGTATATGTTTATGCTTGTCTACTATTCTTTACTAAATTATGTGTTGACCTAATTATCATGGTTCATACCAATTTGAAATAAATCAAGAAATTCAACATGGCCTATTTCATTACTGGTTGTTAAATTACAACTAATGGCATAATGTACCAAGTGTGTTACTGTGTTTGTGCACACTCATTTCTTGTTACTCTAAGGTAAACTATGATTCCATAAAAAGAGTCGACTAAGTCGCTAGTCGCCGTGATATGACATAATTAGTGTTCAAAGGCATACACTAATGAAATAGAATAACATAGTCGTGGGTCGGAGTAAAATGCACAAACGTAAATCAGAGTGGAATTTAATTTCTAAACTGCTTCTAACAAACTTAAGACGTTTAACCCAATAACTTTTTTTACATGTAACATGACACAATGTCTTGTATATTACATTTAGACTTACGGCTTTCATAGGTTCTGTAAAATTGCTGTAGATGGTGTACATATCCTTGCCCGGAGTTTTCACGTGCAGTCTAATCCCTATCTTGTGGACGCCACCGTTGGCATCGGACGCCAGAATGCGGACTCTGGTATTATCAAGGTTTTTTTAAATATGTGCCTGCATTATTGCATTGCTTTAGGTATAAAAGAAATAGGACTTTGGTGTTACAAGCGAAGTAATTATATTTGTTATAGTTATCTTACCTATCTAGTTTTTTAATAATAGGTTATCATATTTTATGTACCTCGAGGAATGTCTAAATTCACCATCTTGAACATTAAGTTTGATATTGTGATTGCTGTTTTCTGGGGTGGAAACTGTTGGTGGAGATCCATCGATTACAATGGACGTAGAATCAACCTTGATGTTTCCTACAGAGTCTGTCGCTCTAACCCAAACACGAAGTATGTCTCCATCAACCAGTGCCCTCTGTGCTGATACCTCATCATTGAGCGGGTTGACATCTTCCCATCCTATAGTTGGGATTGTTATAGACACGGATTGGTCCCAGTTAACCTCGAACTTCACGATTCCTCGGTAGTTCGTGATGGCAGTGCGTGATCGGCCACCTTCGTTGTCGTCTAGTTTGTCAGCTACAAACCTGTAAGAAAACAAATGTTTTTAAAAATGCTTATTTCACTTTTGCAATAGTTCCTTAAACACGTAAAAGGTGATTTTTTATAAGCATAAATGAACTATTTGCACTGATTGTTTTCTGTTTAATTAACACATACCGTATATTGTTCGCAAATTGTATTATTTGGGCATTGTAGTTGTTACATCAGGCGCACATTCATTATAAAACAATCAGCTATATATGCAATTTTGCAAGTTCATTTATGATAAAAAACAAACATCGTTCACATAGATTGGCATAGTTTATAGTTTATAATACATCGAATTGTGCTTATAATGCACTCTAAATTGTATTACATCAGAACATGTTTTAATAACGGTAAACATTACTTAACAACTGTTGTATTTGATGTCGTATGTTTTTGAAAACCGTGATTTAATAGGAACTACCTAATTAAATAATTATACTTTATACACTTTACTTACTTCTTGCTCATAAGGATTCCATCATCTTCTAGATCTTTAAACTGAATTGGAAATTGTTCGATTTCAGCGAGAAATTGGCCTTGCTCGTGGATTGTATTTACAAAGTGACCATTCCATTTTACCGATACATCAACCAAGTTGTCTGCAAATTTCAAATACATATAACCAATAACTTATATTTACTGGATATACAATGCAACACAATTAAAATGATACCATTTCAACGATATCACTCCGCCTTTACAAAGGACTTGAATATACATGTTCCAAAATTACATAATACAATTGAACAATAAACCCTGGGTTAACGACTGAAACCATATAGAGTACATGCATCAAGCATTTCTTCCAGTATCCCAACTAGAAGCATGACAACCATCACCTACTCGCATTTTTCGAGGGAGTCTGCCACGAATAGCCCGTCTCCGCAACTGCGGAAGACACGAACAGCGGTCTCTCCTCATCTAAAGATATCTGGGACGAATTGTCATACAGGACGAACCGTCTCGCATTACGAGAATTGTTCGCAACGTCGGCGATGTTCATAACGACACTGTAGATTGGAAACCAAGCAAACCACTTAAGCATAGTTATAACATTTGGCATTAACATTGGCTTATTATCGATTAAGAACACCGAAATTATTTGAGTATCGCTTAGGTGAACATCAACAAACATGTCTCTTTATTTTTTTAAACACAATTTAAATTAACCACAAGTCCAACCTGTACATTCCGGGCCCAGATGGAGTATAGTTGAGAACCATTTCACTTCCATGATGAGGAACAGTGCTTGAAAACTCAGGGTCAATAGGTTTCGTTTCCACGAGACGATCGTCTCTGTTGGGTTCTAGTTTGAAAACTTCAATGTAATATTCCCTAACACCGGAAAGATCATCTTTCCAACCGTCCCAGCGTATAGTTATTGGGTTCTGGTAAAACGTACATCTATTTATTTTCAACATACAGTCTATAATAAATTACTTTAACCAAATTGTGCATACTCAAATTCAACAGTTTTGAATTAACGCATTTGAAATGAAATGATATGGACTGGTTAAAAATTGACTAGATAGACTGAGAATAATTACTCAAACACACAGCAAGGCGAAAGAAAAAATATATATCTGGTTCCGGTGACCCATCCCTACCTTTTTTTCGCCCGACTCTAACCTTTTTTATTGGCTTGCCGTTCACGGCAAGCCAGTATTGTTTTGGAAAGGTATTTCCGGTTTGAAGTTTCCCTGCTTTCTTTTTATGCATGCGAACGGGACGGGCCCATTTGAGTTTCGGGCGGTTCCGA
>Ga0224511_10004498_pt1 | contig 10570 bp, 4 predicted proteins | sample SF_May12_sed_USG_2_FD_169988 | JGI IMG/M metagenome (GOLD analysis project Ga0224511, IMG submission 169988) | Sediment microbial communities from San Francisco Bay, California, United States - SF_May12_sed_USGS_8_1 | ecosystem: Environmental > Aquatic > Marine > Sediment | place: USA... | reverse complement strand
TATACACAGTACGCCACATGCGATACCGGTGTGTGCGTATGTCCTGAGGGATATACCGACACGAACGGAAATACAGAAGGAGGCGATTGCTCCGCAGGTGAGCAAAATGCTAAAACCCAGATTGTCCTAATTTCGTGATTTAATCAACTCGTCTGTTACAAGAATTTTACAGCAGCGCAAATAGCTCACCACTCGTATTGAGAATTTTGAATCCAATTGTTATTGGTGGTGGCGGGGCGTGGGTTGCGGCGTTCCAGGTCTTTAATAAACACCACTGCGTAAAATTGTACCACGACAGCATCACCAATTGCATAACAAACTGGCAATTGCTAGTAGTAATGTTTCTTAAACGTTTTATTTTTAATATAAAATTGTTGTGGCAAAACGGATGTTTCACATTTTACCTTAGGTATTATATAGCTGAGTTAGGTTTATTAGTATTTTAAGCAGCAGAAAACGGTCAGGTATATGAAACATTTTGAGGGGCCGATTGACATAGGCAATGATTGCAGTAAGTTGTGTTGATAAACAAGACTACATGTATCGAATAGTTTCGTCAGATTTAATTAGAACTTAACATTTGTGTTTACAAAGTATTTATAACATCGAACCAGTATATATTTCTAAATTCGGAGGCAAGTATATGATATACTTTGAATTTGTAAATCTTGTTGTCTCTACTCTTGCCATACAAGCCTTGCATTGAATTAAAAGCTGTTTTGGTACACTAAGTAAAGGCAGATAGCAGTTTATGGTCAAGTTTTATAAATGGATTAGGGTTGAAATGTCAGGAGACCTAATCTTACCTAAACTTACCTAAACTTACTTCCTGTTTGTGATAAACCATATAACACGAACAAAAGCAATCTAAAGAAATAGGTGGAGATGGTACTTTACTTTTACTTTTAATGTTGTGATGTTTTTCTATTGTCTGCGACTAAAATGTTACTTGCAACGCTTATTACACAGTTTGTTAAACAAGACGACGATACACGATGTATTTTCTATACCTTAAATATAAATTATATTATATAATTCGAAACAAATTTAAACACCACTTGAATATAAGCCCACGCAAAACAAACTTACGTCTTTATTCAATTATTTCTCTGTCGCCAGGTTTGAACCTGCCTTGCTTGCCTGATGTGGGCTGCACCGATCCAAGAGCCGAATGTACTGCGGGGGGTGTCTGTGAGTGCCAAGCTGGCCTCTTTGACAGCAATGGAGCAACTGTAGGCGGGACATGTGGAGGTGAGGAAACTGTTGGTTAGGTTTGGTTTTGTGTGGTGTGAGGTTTATGTTACGTTAGCATTTGGTAGGTTTGGTTCTGTGTGGTGTGTGGTTTATGTTACGTTAGCATTTGGTAGGTTTGGTGTTGTGTGGTGTGTGGTTTATGTTACGTTAGCATTTGGTAGGTTTGGTTCTGTGGGTTGTGGTTTGGATTGGGCAATTATTTTTTAAATAAATAACAAAATAGTTTCAAAGACTGCAAACAAACATTGTTTCCTTGTTAAAGTTATTGTTTATAACAAGAAAAAAGTGGTAGGATTGCGGCTTGGTTTTTACGCTGGTGTATGCATAGTTATGAGTTGGTATAATTGTTATAATTGTAATGTAAACTCATACAAAAACAATTTTATTATTCGAATACATACTGGGGTTGGACAGTTGGCTTACAGCTTATCAAGCTGCCTTAGGCTCCATTGTAGCTCAGTCGGTAAAGCACCGGATTTGTAATCCGAGTTTTGGGGAATCCTTCTCCACCCGAAGCGGAAATTTTGTCCATAATTATTAATACTAGGCACAGCGCTAAGTCTGGTTTAGTTGCCCTGCATTGCTACGCTCCATAACAGCATCGCCGCATAAACGTATTTGTTCCGTTTGTGTGGTGATTTTTTAAGCATAACAGTTATGCGGAGACCCTGAACGTATATTTTAAGCAGAAACTACTTTTTTTTCATTCGGAACTGTGCCCTTCTAAAGCATAAAGTGTATTTATTGAATCATTTTAGAAAACCTTAATAAAGTTTTGATATTTGATGAAAACGATTGTGTTGACGTCAAATCCCTTTTTTTGAAATTTATAATATTGAAGTCTCCAGAGTCAATTACAATAAATTCAATTACATTGTATTCATTGGTGATTACTGCTTTAATTATTCTTACTCCTTTGTTCCAGTAACGACGTTATGGCCATTGATGAAGTCAAAATTGAGATATTCATTTTATTAATTTACCCAGTAATGACATGCTTGTGGACATAATCAGTAATCTTTGTTTTAAGTTGTTGTATGGCACGTATTGCCCTGTATAAACCATGTACGAAGTTTACATTTTGCTTGTATTCTACGTAACCACTGCCCCCACCCCAGCCCCTGTGTGCGTGTAGGAATAGCAGGATAGTTTCCTATGGGTTAGTTCATAGGCTTGGAAAAATGGACAACTGAAGTCAAATAGTGACCAACATTTGTTAACCATTAGTGTAATAGTATGTGTTTTTTTTAGACAAAGGTGTGCCTTTTTTCTACATAAGATAAACAGTGAACTCGACAGTTTCGGGTCATCGACAGTTCCGGGTCACCTTTAGAAAAACATATTTGTTTTACCCGAATGATAAAGTATATCGATATATTAATTATCCAATCATATTTCATAATCTCTTAGCTGCTTGAAATTAGTTTGTTTGTGGCTGTCGAAACTTGATTAACGGACGCCGTGATCACGAAACGCTTGACTGCACCGCTTCCCGGGATACTGAAAATGCCAGAAAAGTGTTAACATGCCACTACTAAAACTACTTTCTGAAGCCATTATTTCAGCAAAACATGTACTTATTTTATATTAACTTGTAGATAATTTACAGCTGAACAACATTTAAAAACGTTTTTGATTTTGTGCAACTTCTTTATGACATACTTGCTGATAATAAGACCTAGTTCACGTACGACAATTCCGGGTCAGCCGTAGGGACTTCATCAAAAGTATATAAAATTTACTATATAACACCATTTATAATATTTGTTGATAATGTGATGGGCTATTGTGCCAAAAACAACAAAATCACTAGTTTCAAACATTTTTTTATTTAACTTTACTTAATTCATTTGTTTTGTTTTGTATGCAAAAGGTATTTGTATGTGTTATGGTTAGGTTGTTCTTTTACATATTTTTTGTTTTATTTTAAAAGTAAAAGTTTGTAATAATAGTCTTGTTGTAAAAACAGCTATTTTGTTTGATTTTAACATTGTTTAGATGACACATGATAGAAGAACTTAAACATTTATCACGTGACCCGCAACTGTCGAGTGTGACCCGCAACTGTCAAATATACATCATGTAGTTGGATATTCTAAAGACGGGGATTTTCAATTCAAAAGAATTCATGAATTGTATCATTATAAGGAGGAACTATTTGTTAAACAATGCAATTATGCAGTATTTAATTCTCCATACTATCGTTTCACAGAGACACTCTTTGTTAATTTCTTTACTGACCAGGAACTGTCGAGTTCAATGTATGTTTATGCATTATAAATCACCGCATACACGTGATTGATTTCGTTTATACATCTATGTTGTGTGCAGCGTACGCTTGCTAATGTGAGGCATAAGTACGTCGCTTGCGGAGTAAAGAGGCTAAGAATGATATACCCAGGAAATCTGAATAGATGTAGTAACAGCCCTAAATTTAACCGATGTTATAAAGGCGTTAAATGAAAACAAACCAACACACACAATGCCTGGTGTCATTGAAGGAAGGATCTCATGGTAATGTGTTCAGAATGTTGGGTTTCAAATGCTGTGTTTATTATTTGAAATGTCATTATGCAGATTATTTCATTATAACCACATTTATAAAATACTTTACAACAGAAAATAAACAAAGTATTTGCTAAATAACTGGCATTTGAAACATTAGCCACAAAAACGTTGCCGATGAAAAGCTGAAGCAAATTCTCAAACGCGGGAATTGGAATTCAACGGCAGTCAAATCTGTGTTTAAATATTATTATTTTTATTGGACATATTATTTCTTTCCAAATAGCAATATTCTTATAAACTTATAAATCTTTTTCGAATATGCCATAGAATCCTAGAAAATGTATTCATTTCACAACCATATACTGGTGCAATTTTACTTGTGTTGATATCATGTATAAATATGTACGATTTTTGTTCTCTCTTTCTTTTCGATCGTCTGTCCTTTGAGCCAAGGTAATGAAGGTCAAAGGTTTTAGCATGTGCTTTGTGTCGACTCCATTTCTCGAACGTTTTAAGGGTTTTCATGAAACTGGGCTCAGATGTTTTGATCACAGAGACAATATACGTCTTAAGGCATAACTCTGCTGTTTAGCTTAAGGACACTGTTGAAGTTCGTTTCTTGTCGGCTCGATATGTCCCCCATTATCTGAGGGAAGTTCATGACACTGGGCTACAATGTCGGCTCGATATGTCTCCCATTCTCTGAGGGAAGTTCATGACACTTGGCTACAATGTCGGCTCGATATGTCCCCCATTCTCTGAGGGAAGTTCATGACACTTAACTACAATGCCGGGTCGATATGTCCCACATTCTTTGATGGAAGTTCACGACACTTGGCTACAATGTGTTCACCGAGGCGATGTGCAGAAGCATTGAGTTTTTCGTTGAACTCAATGTCAATGTCACAGCTATTGATACAATATTTCAGCCTTTGTTCCACATTCTTTGTAGGATTTTCACGACAATTAGCTCAAATGTTTAGCTCACTGAGAATATGTGCAAAGGGCATAAAGTACAAGTAACCATTTTGGCTTAAGATCATGTTTGCTTTTCAAACCGTTGTAGGCTTATTCGTCATATTTAGTGACTTAAAAAGTAGCTTCTGACAGTCTAAAGAACACGAACATAAAGCTTTTCTGTGTCACATTAGTTTCACCCGCCGGCATTTACATTTGTTTGAGACAAATTGAAAAGAGCGACTGGGGCTGTAACATTTTTAAAAATAAAGCTATTTCATTTATAACTTTCCAATATTTTGTATATTTATATTTCGGATTTGTGTTTGAAATTTCACGCATTGATGTTTTATAGTTTTATATCGACCGTTAAAACGTGAAAACGGGGAGTTACGGCAAAACGTACGTACAAGCTTTTTAGAAATATTATAGCTGACAATTTTTGCCAAGGGAAAGAGCAGAAAAATTGTGGTCGTATTTTCCCCAGCCTCCTGTTAAAACCTTACACATGCCCGAACAAGCCGGACTCACAAAGAGCAAAGGATTCCTGTTTGGTTCCCCTTGGTGTTTTCTGTGAAAATATTCAAGCCAATTTGCACATGCCGACAAAAGTAAATCTCAACAATAACGTTATTTCCAGACGTGTTTGACAGTTTCCTTCTTAAGTTAAGTCTTTTTCCCACAACCAGTTTATTTATAAGATAATTGGCATATATTTTCACTCTAAATTCCGCTAATTGGCATACAGTTAAAAACCTAAGACGTCATTTCACAAAAATATGTATTGAATACTAAACACAGCGCGAAAGAATACAGAAACTAAAATGTAATGGCGGCCGTATTTGTCGCAGAAAATGCCAACAGCATAGGAAAGGTTTGGTTTCTCATAGAACCTTATCTCTTTAAAGCCTTTAACTGTGTGTAGATATGTAAAGGGAAAATACTGTGTGAAATGATTTTCGATTTTAACACTTTGCGGAAAGACATCACTGCGCTTATTAGGTAACAAACAGAATCACAAGGGTCGAAGTGAAATCAGAACTTTCAGAATAAAATGTGTTAAATAGTTGCACGTGATCAATACTCATGCTGGATTATTAAACTCTTTCTCTTAAAGCAAGTATGGGATCTGAAAGAAATGTTTTAAATGGATATTATTAAATTTAAAATTCGCGTTTTTCGAGCATGCGTCAAAACAGATGTCTAAACAAAGTTACAAACAACATTTTTAAGCACAAACATTAGCACATTTAGGATTTGAATGACTGTATCTCAGAAGAAGAAATGAAGAGTTGTTTTAAGGATTTTTGGAATGTATACCCTTATAGTTGTTATGATTTGCTCAATGGCTTATATTAAATGTCCATGTGTAATTCATACTAACTGCATGCTCTGCACTGGAGACACGGAATTAAAAAAGTCAAGAAAAGTGATATTTGTAAATGATTATTTATCTGCAGTAGTAGACCTTAGGCCGCTATTCCACGTCTCCATATCAGTATCCGGATAAAGATGCAATGGCTTGAATTACGTTGTGGCTATTCTTGACAATATGGTCATCCGTATCAGTATCGGGATAGTCTCATCTGTAAACAGTGTCTGTATAAAATGGCTCAGTGTGCGATTTTGTCCAGATTTGGCAAAATCAGGGGATAATAAGATATTTACATGAGATGTTTTCAACTTTTACCAAACTGTTTTAACATCCTTATTTAATAAAAAATGATAGATTGTCATAATTAAATTTATTATTTTGTGTTTAATTGGCGAAATCACTATCATTTTCACATAATAAAACAAATCCATAGTCGGTATCTTATACACAATACCCTTGCAATGGGGCACATATATAAGATGACAATGTTACCTGTAACCTTATTATGGGTAAATGTTTATGCGTTTTTCTGTAAATAATGACAATAGTATGTAGGCACAGTTAAAAGTAAAGTAAAAAAGGAAGATGCGTTTGATGGATACTGAAACATGTAATAGGGCGCCCGCATTAAAATCTTCCGGACACATATCCTGATCCCAACACTGAAACGTGGAATAGTGGCCTTAAGGTCCGGTTACACTAAAGCGTATGATAAAATGTATGAATTGCATATGATAATTTCAGAAACACAGCATACAGTATATGCCTTATGTTGTCAGTATTCACTTTTGGCAGTATATAAAGTTGAAGTATGTTAAGTGTGCTTAATACAAAAGCAGTGCAAAAGAAACAACAAAAAAATAGTTCGATGACTAACATAAATTATTTAAAGTAAATCGTAGTTCAACCAGTTCAAGTATTGGCTAAAATGTCTATGCTCTGTGGTACACTGGCCATATCAGAGTAGTTGTATCATGCTGGTTTACTTGAGTTTCACCCGGTGCTTTCTCAAGGTAGATTGACAAATTTTGCCAGAAAAGCTGGTGGTGATTTCCCGGATATTCATGGAATATGCTGGCATTTGTCTTTGATCCCTGTTAAGTCTCATTTGCTTGTAATGTTTTAAAACTCAAGGGGCTGCTACATTTCAGTGATTGCAGTTTCATACTTAAAATATTCTGATCCTTCCCAGCTCCAGTTGTGATTCTAGTTGGCTCAGGTGTTCACATTGGAGTTGTTTACTGGGAATAAACATGTAGACTTAACAATGAATCATTTTATTAGATGTTATTGAAATCACTGCAGTTGTCTAGTTGCAGAACTCTTAAATCCTGGTTCACGCTGTCCCGGTTTTCAGTCCACACTGTAGCGACGCCGGCAAGCACCGCATTGAATCGGGATACACTGTGTTTAACCGGCGTTCTCTGGGAAGTGGTCCCGGTGGTTTCAATTTTTTTATAACAACCGGGACGCACCGGGGTGCAAAACAACGCCAGCTTAGTCCGGGGCATCACCGTAGCTCTTACGGTATGAACCGTATCTCCACCGTAAGACCACCGGGCGACACCGTAGCAAACCGGCATGAGCTGTGTCTACGGTGGAGTTACGTTGACTCTCGGCTTAGCCACGTTGTGTCACGGAGGAGATCCGGCGTAGCCCCGACTCTAGCCGGTCGAACTACGGTTGGTAACGGTGGCAGCCGGTGAATGCCGGTAAAGTTACGGTAGAGCTACGGCATGACTACGAAACAAGCCGGTGGACCCCAATTAAAATACAGAAACAGTATTTAACCCATATTTGTTTAAGTTTTACTCAGGTTATTTGTATTATTCTAAATAATTTCTTTTTTAAGAGTAAGGTGGGAATAGGGAGGTAATGTTTCTTGCTTTCTTGCTGTTCGTTTTTGCTGTACTATGTAAATTGAGTTCTGTACTTTGCAAAGGACATTTCTGTTAAATTTTTCACAAAAAAAACATGATATTCGTATGCTACCGTGAAACACCGGGGCTTTGCCATCCTACCTCCGTGACCCGCCGTAGTGACACCGGGGCTCTGCCGCCGATTCTCGGGGCAGAACCGTAGTGTATCGGGACGAACCGAGACACACCGTAGCGCCTCCGGGGGCTACACTGGGAATGCACAGTCGCAAACCGTAGCATCACCGGGACATACCGTGATCATTTTTTGCCCCAAACCGGGTCTGGTCTGTAGCACTACCGGGGATATTTGCACGCACTCAAAATTCGTTCCGATTCGTCCTGGTTTGCCCCGTTCCGACGGCTGCAAACTGCCGGGACGCACTGGGGCGTACACCGGGACAGTGTGAATGAGGCTTTACTAAGGCTTTGGAAAATTACTTTGATCTGTTTCATTGTTATTTAACAACTTTTGAAAAAAAAAACTAATATCAAGCTGCTCCTATTCCAAGAATCTATAAATGTTACTTACTTACAATTTTTTAACAGTTTAACTTTTTCATTATTACAATGATCTCAAATAAAGTTATAATACTAACTATTTAACACACTTCTATTCTATTATCATATTTCAACAATGTTATGAAAGATAACTATGTGAGGACCTATTTCAATCTTAAGACTAATGTATATGAAATGCATTCAATAATCATTAATCATAATACAAGAGAGCAAATATTCAACTAGACATTTTAAAAAGCTTTTAATGTCTTAAACAAATTGCTTTCCTTAACAATCTTTACAAGCTCAAAACTCTTACCTCAAAGTGTTTATGTACGATTTACAAATACAATGTTCAGTGAATCAACTTAATAATGGCACAACATTAGGATTTCAAAATCAGAAAGTTATATACATAAACTTGTACACAAAAGAAACATAATAATATCAATATAGCAATCTTGAATGTAATAATCAATGTTAACAAAACAATGCTTATACTGTTTCTGTGACTCGTGACAATTTCTTACTGAAAGTTCTTTTCAACAAAAACTTACACCACTTATTTGTGTTATGTTTTAAAGCAGCTGTGCTCCAGAATATACTAAAACCATTACCGAATTTCCTCTCTAATTGCTATTTCGCAGCTGTGTATGCTTCCGATAAATGCCCTATATCATCTATAGCCTGCAGTGCATCTCCTTTAAGGTTCTTAGTTGCAACAGTTTGTAATCTGGCGTTGCTGGTGCTTTATCGATACATGCTATGAAAGTTTCATACTTGTTTTTTTCACCACTAAATACAGGAATCCCTACCCTCTTCATCTGTCTCCACATGTCCTTTTCAATAGTTGTTTGTGCTGGTTGAATAGATGATAAAGATGAAGAGCTTTTATGGGTCTGTAAAACATAATAATTTATATAATTGTTGTGTTGATTCACTATACAGCCAAACCTGTCCAAACCGAACCCCCGTCGGACCACGCCGATCGTTCGTGTTTCAGTGGTGTTCGGTTTTTCCAGTGTTGAGTTTTTAGTGCTACATATGTATGTGCTTAAGAATTAATGCATACGTGTTTACGTTCACACGTAAGTGTATATCCAATATAGCGTTCTTAACATGAACTCCACAAAGCGTTAAAAATGATAATTATTTTCATTAGGTTTATTCTTTTCCATTAATTTTATATTAATATATTTATATTTGATAGTTTTACATTATTTTCTAAACGTTGCTGACTGTACAATTGTTTCAACGTCTGCGAAAATTTCCGATAAGAGATATATTATTATTGACTTACTTGAACATAATATAAAATGACCAACAATTAATTGGAAACATTAGGTGAAAACTAAATAAAGTTAAGCGAAAAAGACCCATATCAGTTCCAGCAATTTTAAGATTTTGTTGAGATGATAACTCTTTAGAATCGTTGATTTACTAAAGTGGACAAAATCATCAACATATTAAATTTAAAAAATATTTAATGATTTCAATTTAAATAATGTGTTTCAGATTGTCCACCGATCGATGTAACAGCAAACACATTAATAGAGTATACCGATAATCAAAATGAAGGCAGCCAAGCGACTTATAGTTGTGATCCTGGCTATACACTCCAAGGAGGAAGTACACAGACTTGTAATGAAGGGGCATGGACAAGCCCACAACCTTCATGTATTAAAGGTACATACAATATTGCGTGTACAATGCGGTCATAACACTGACATCGGCCAGCTTGAACTGCGTCGTTTTAATACGTTACATTTAAAAGTTAAGATAATAAGCATTGTAGTACTGAACTCGCAACTAGTGTGTAACTATATATATGTTTCCCTGTCTTTCTTTCTTTATATATTTGTCTTACTTTTATGTGGAAACACTGTTTTATTCAAATTTCGCGTAGATTGCAATACACCTTACCCGAATGTTAAACACGGAAACTTGGTCACTCAAGTCAGCGGGACAATATACGCTGGAGCCACACTGGTATTTGCGTGTTAAAATGGCTACACTCTGGTCGGGACAGCAACTCACTCACTCACTCACTCACTCACTC
>Ga0224511_10004497_pt1 | contig 10571 bp, 9 predicted proteins | sample SF_May12_sed_USG_2_FD_169988 | JGI IMG/M metagenome (GOLD analysis project Ga0224511, IMG submission 169988) | Sediment microbial communities from San Francisco Bay, California, United States - SF_May12_sed_USGS_8_1 | ecosystem: Environmental > Aquatic > Marine > Sediment | place: USA... | reverse complement strand
GATTTGAACTGAAGTTATGATCCCGAATCACTTACATATTTCAATATCCTGAAACGCTCAAGTCAATTGAATTACTGGTACATACTACTAATTTTAAGAACATAAGACTCACATTGATTGTAACCATGCTCTGAATTACAAGGAATTTAACTTATCAAAACAGATATTTCCCCTAGATATTCTCCCCTGGCAGGAATTTTCTCTGCTACCTTCAATTAAATTAAATTAAGTTAGATTAGCTAAATTGCATCTGCTTACTCGGTAGCTGGTCCCTCAGTCACAGTGCTGCTGGCAGTAGATCCAGTGCTGTAAGTACTAGTGGTCTCTGTAAGTAAAGATAACTCTTATTTAAGCTAAAGCTCTATGGTTTCTTGATTTGTGGGTGGGTGTGGGTAGAAAATACGGGTTCGAAACGTCTTCATATGTCTGTAATGCAAGCGATAAACGAAGAAATTTCACATCCGGAAAGTTACAAACCATCTCGGTTCACACTGACTGAGTTTAAATCAGAGTGAACCACTCTTGTTTGCATGGTTTGCATCGGGTGTTCATCCAAACCGGTTCAAACCCAGTCAAACCATTTTCACTTCGGCACATTGACACAGTGGCGCTGCGGTGTAAGATTGGCTTGATTTTCAGAAACCGTAGCGTGATCATCTAATATAAGTGTAATCCTCATTAATTAGCCTAATGATACAAAGAAATCACATTGGTGGTTTGCGGTCTACAGATTTCACTAATCCAACGATAAATGCTCGCTAATGTTTCACATCCTGTGCGATTTGTCATGCTTAGTAAAAACGCTAAAACACTAGAGGAGACTGTAGACTTAGTTCTGGCTTCAATATTTATTTAGAGTAAAATCATGTCTTGGTGGATAGCGCACTGGGCTTACTGGATGGCACACTGGACTTAGAAGATAGCTCATTGGGCTGACTGAATCAAACGTTGGGCTTAATGGACCTAAAAGCATGCTGGGCTTACTGGATGGCGCACTGGGCTTACTGGATAGTGCACTTGGCTTTAAGGAAGGCTGATTGGGACTTGATGGGCTGGATAGCTTGCTCGGCGTATGGGATCGTACAGTGTGATTAATGTTTAGCACTGGGCTTAGAAGATAGCATGTTGGGTTGAAGAACAGAGGCCCCTGGTGTAACTTTCAGCTTTGCGCACTGCTTTGGCATTTCATTCCACTGTGTGCCTGCCGCTAAGTTCAATAAACACAGCCTAGCCAGGAAGTAACCTTCTCTATGAGGCACACCATGAACCCCTAACAAAGGGTAACCTTGTCTATGAGGCACACCATGAACCACCAACAACGAAAATCTTGTCTATGAGGCACACCATGAACCCCTAACAAAGGGTAACCTTGTCTATGAGGCACACCATCAACCCCTAACAAAGGGTAACCTTGTCTATGAGGTACACCATGGACCACCAACAAAGGGTAACCTTGTCTATGAGGTACACCATGAACCACCAACAAAGGGTAGCCTTGTCTATGAGGGACACCGTGAACCACCAACAAAGGGTAACCTTGTCTATGAGGGACACCGTGAACCACCAACAAAGGGTAACCTTGTCTATGAGGGACACCGTGAACCACCAACAAAGGGTAACCTTTCTATGAGGGACACCGTGAACCATCATTGAAACATGTAAAAGGATACGAGCTCACCTTCCTCAGAAGACTCAGGAGACTCAGGAGACTCAGAAGACTCAGGAGACTCAGAAGACTCCTAAAAGAAACACGAAAGGATGGCGTTAGCAAAAAATTATGAATAAAGTTCTGTAGCAGACATAAGCAAAGATTTCTTTAGCATGAATCCGTTGGAATGGCTAGAGAGTCAACCAAGGAATTAGGGTTGTCACTCCACGTCTTCTTTTCCATCGAGAGTAGTGGAGCTCTCAGCAGGCGATGCACGTAAACAAATTATTTAGGCTGACAGACCCCCAACCATCTTGGGCAGTGGGACCCTAAAAATGACTCACAGCCATGAATGTTGAGCCAAATGCTCTAGAGGCTGAGTTATTTTGATTGAATTCAGTTGAAGCTTTGCATCGTTAAATGAATTAGTAGAAATGCGTGTCCCTTGGACTGGTAACCCCTTTCGTGGTTGTGGGATACTTTGGTGTTACACTCACTGACAGGGTACTCTATAACCACAATTATTCTTCTTCATCTAAGCTTGAAAGAGATATATATCATGATAGAAAAAGGTACCTGTAGTTTTATCTTAATTTGATTACTAGTTCGAATCAATCAATCAATCAATCAATCAATCAATCAATCAATCAATCAATCAATCAATTAATCAATCAATCAATCAATCAATTAATAGCTCTGTGTGAGAGCCCTGGGTTTATAATAGCAAGCACTTGTAAGTATGAACTCCTTTCATTAATTCTAGTTCGTAACACAGACGAGCGTCGCCATGAGGTGGAACGTCGAAACTGACCCGCTACTGAGCAGTAACTGCTGAACCTAAGCCAGGATCTTCCCCATAAGAATGAAAATATAATACAGGAAAAACTTCCAAAGATGCTACTCACAGCACTCGTTGTTGGTCGCCGAGTTGTTGTAGTTGGTTTTTTGGTTGTTGTAGTTGGCTTTCTGGTTGTAGTAGCTGGCGCTTTTGCGGCTGGGGCTTTGACCATCTTCTCCATTTTGAATGGCTCTGCAGCCCAGAACTCTGACTTGGTCTTGACTACGGTGACGCTAAAATTCAAAAGTGTCAGTTAAAATAGAAGTCATATTCCAAATGTGCTCTTACCACGCAAACTTCATCTCATTAACTGAAAGAGCTTGTCCTAGACCTGCTACCTCAAATGCTTAACAAGCAATGTCATACCACTAATCAAAGAAAGACAAACCTAGTTTACTAATATCCACCGCTTCTCATCCGCGCAAACGAGGAAGGTATAAAGAGCAGCATGGGGTTTGACATGCGTCTGCCGTATTTCCAGACTGTATAAGGAATGTTGCAGGGCTATTCCATACATTTTAAGTCAAACATAATTACTAAAACTGAAAAACAATGCTGTGATGCATCAACTTTTAGGAAATTACTGTGTGAGTTTCACAGAGTTGTGCAGAGGTGAAGCCGGTAAGGAAGAGGAATGGCACACCAAGTCAGTTACATTGTGGCCAGGAAAAGTTGGTTCTTTAAGAGCTTCAATATGTAGGACTAAGAGGTTGAAAATACCAGGCTGACATAGATTGGAAATTTTATTGACAGGATGAGAACTGTTGCTGATGTCACCAACAGCGATGGTAACAATAATGTGATGATGGTAAGGCGGTTAGGGCAGATTAGAATGAGACCCATGGTAATAAAGCTCACAGGCATAAAGCCTCCGTATGAGATTACAGTGGTAATCCTTAGGACAGACTAGACTTTATGAGCCTCCCAAATACTTCTGGTCGGTGAAGTGACACGCTGATAAAGTTTGGCAGTAGGTAGAACTGTAAAATTTAGCTAGAGGCAGTATGATTGATTCTCAGTGTTCTGCTCGTTTCATTCCCGAGTACTGTTGTTAGTACCAAAAAGATTGGAGTTAATACATCAATAGCTAGTACTCACAAGCATCCCAGGGTTTTGTCAGTTGATGGTACAGTTGCCTTGAAGACAGATTTACTCTTGGTGTTAGGACTGGAGTGAGTGATGCCCTGTCCATTACATACAGTCTTATACCCTTTGGGAACGTGTCTAGAGAAATCTCCGACACGTTTAGAGCCTTCTCTAACCTGTACCATCACTCCTTTGTGAGCTCCATTGATAATAACTGAAAGAGAGAAAGGTTAGCTCAGGTAATGCCGAACCCATTTATGGGTGGAGCTGAGCGACAGCTTGTAGTGGGGCTGTATAGGAATTGCAGTAGTGGATAGGACACTGGGCTTAGTAGGTATCATCCTTGGTTTAGTGGATAACGTACTGAGCTTAGCGGAGAGTCCGGCACCGGCCTTGGTGGATACTGCATTTGGCCTAGTGAATTGTGCACTAGGATAGTGTAATCCACTGTTGGACATAGATCACAAGCACGGCTCCTTACAGTAAATTCCAGAAAATACTTGTAGTGTCAATAGGTTTCAGATAAATTTAAATTGATGAATGATGGTTCATTAGTTCTGCGCGATCATTATTTTTATTACCAAAACAAATGAGGTGCACCAGATGACAGTTGCGAACCAACTTATTGACTGAGAAAATCTAAATTCTCATGTCTGCACTCTTGAGAGTGAATCGCATGATGTCTTCACCATTACGGTGAAGCTGATAAGACAGAGATGTGTTCTTACGGCTTAGCAGGGAACACCACAATTAAGGCGGTTGATATCAGCACTCTACCTCATAGCGAGGCTTGTCTAGTTTTTGAGCTGGGGGTAATGTGAGAAGCTCGCACTCACAACGGGAACCCGCCATGACCAGGATTCGAAGACAAGTTCTCATGGTTGTGAGGCCGGTGCTTTACCACCGAACTATCTCACTATTCCTGAGAGTGACATGATGTCTATAGGAAACATGGCGACAACTGCACGTGGTTACCAGTCAAAACCTCCCTCCATGTAAGGAACGTCCGCAATACAGATGGTATAACATCAGCGCACAACTGTAAACCTTCAGACGCCCCCGTGGGGAGGTGGTATTTCATTTTGGTTTGGAATCTATTTTCGATTATCCGGATAACAAGACCATAGATCTGTTTTCCATTACGGTCTATGGAAATCAGAGATTGTATCTATTTAAGCAACAGTCGGTGCCAGAAACAGAGTCCAGAGCAAACTGGTGCAGCTGTTAGATATTGAAAACAGATCGTTAATCCCAAGATGGCTGGATTATCTGAGAAGATATCAGTTCAGTCCGGATAATCTCCACTATAATGAGGCCTTATCATCGTGAACCATCTGCTACGTAGATGTATGTATCTACTACGAAGCTGGAAGCGTGTGAACGGCAGAACAAACCGGAGATACACTACAAACATGCTGTATCTCATCGTAATCTGATAAGCTAATGTTCCTGACAGGAAGTGTAAAAGGGCTCTGCAATTGTAGCCCGAATGTTGTATCGACTACACTCTATCTGGGTTACGAAACCCAGAAAAAAAACTGAGGACTAAAATACTGTGTGAGGCAGATTATACAGACATCTGTTGTCTTGGGTCAGTCAGACAGATATTTGAGGAATCTATGTTTCTGGGTGAGTGAGGTAAACCAAGCCTCGCCCTCTCCGATGAGGCAGGTAGATGGACGGGCATGCATTTTATATTTGAGGTGATTTAGGGCAGCGAAAGTCCACTCTCTTGAGTAAGGCATTAAGATGAACATCTCATCAGTTGATTGAGTCAGGCCAATGGATGAGGCGTTTGTGAAATTAATCGAATATGTCTACCGCATGCGCGCTTGTAACTTTGGAGACGAATCATTTCTGGCTTAACGGAACCTACCTGATACCAGTTATAGATCACACTGAGCAGGCAAGATGTTGTGAACAATAACAGTTTTATCTTGACCTTCTCAAATGAAACTGCATTTAGTTGAAATTTTCCCCAGTGATTTAATTGTAGGAAAAGCAGTCACAGCTAGTCGACTGATAACAGGCCCTTGTCTTTCTTCTTTTGTATCCTGTCTGGGGGATGATGCGGTTGTTGCTAATGACAAGGTTTTGTCCGAATAAGGAATTGAATTAAAGGACCCCATACAGTCCATTGCCAGTACTCTCAACACTAGCCATCGGTTCGCCCTGACCCCATGCTGATCAGTGACCTTGACCTCATGGGGGTAAGTGACATTATATAACTGCTGTGATGCGAACTTACTGGTGACTTCGTTAGGTCCTGTGGCTCTGCAGGAAACATCGTATGGCATTCTCTTCTGTATAGGTGTAGATTTGTGGCCTTCAGGGCTAGGCACCATGGAGTCACACGCCTCGTCTGGGGCTCCGTGCGGGAAGGCAGCAGCGAAAACTGCGAGGCAGCATAACGTTATCAATACCTTCATTTCTATGGCTTGACCAACTGTAAATAACAGAGCATAAGGTGGGGTGGTTAGCATTCACATGAGGTGAGGTAGACTTCGTACGTCTGTGGATTCCGTAGGTCTGCGCCCCCATATTTGAAGTGCTAAACGTGAAACACAAAATGGTACACAGACAGGAAATGAAGCAGGGACCCCAGATTCAAAGTTCGATGTGCCACAAGCAAATACACCGCCTAAAAAGGTTGAGACTCCACGAAATCCGCTAATAGAGTATTATGAAATATAACCACAGTTCTGGTTCATTAAGAAGTAGGTGAAATTCTAAATGAAAGTTTGATTCACGGAGATTCTGCTAATAAAAGTATACCCTTTCGGTGGGTTCAAAAATCATTTTATTCAGTCTGCATGTTCGCAAACTCATGGTATAATTATTCATGTCCGTTAACACTGAACACACACGCACACACGCGCGCGCACACATTGTCCGATATTTTCTTAACGATTGAATGTTCATGAATGACCAATAGTTTACTAAAAAACTGAAACGATTTTGTTGTAACTTTTCTGCGTAGTATCTTTTCTGAAGTTTGAGCATTTCAATAATATCTGAGTCTAGCTGTCTGCTTAATATTGAACATTTGCCCTGTGTTTCTATCCAGTTAAACATTTGTTATAAGACCTATTACCTAAAGTTTTGAGATGTTGTAATATTTCCGTCCGTACTGGATATAATTTGTGGTACATACCTTGAGTGAGAGGATGCAATGTGCAGCTCCGGTCTGCGAATCCAACTGAAGAGATGGGGAGCTCTCACTTTACGTATATCCTGCCAGATTAACAGGAGAGGGAGGATTATGGGATTAGGGGTGGATTTAGAGGGATCGCGCACCTGAATATATGGAGAGGAGCCAGCAGAAATCTACATCAGGGGGTATAACAATAGCGCCTTCCTTGTTTCGAAAATAGTGCATGAGTCTCAGTGTTATTTATGGATCAACCAATAGCAATGGAATCAGGAGCAACTGAAGACAGTCACTAGCATAGAGTTATAACTCTATAGTCACTAACATAGAGTTATAACTCTATGGTCACTAGTCAGTGGTGTGCTGACCTATAGTGTCGCGCCGTCGTGCGACACCCATTAGATCCAACCAAACATGATCAACCAAACAACCATTTAACTAACCTCTTATGTGTCATAACTGATTTAAAAAATTTGTGCTATCCGGCTGTAGGGGCGGTGTTGTTTTACAGTGATACTACAACCACTTGGGTTACTCTCCACATTACACAGTTTGGTTGCCTATCATAATCATGATAACTAACCAAAACACTGGTGAATCCAAATAATTTTATTTCTGCGCTGCCAGTGCTAGTAGTATGGTGGCTTTGTCGATTTAAAGGGTGTTTCAAAGCTGCATGGTACCCAGTGCCCATAAATACACTGAACAGTTCTGCCACCCGCTACCCATCTCTTCCAACTTATTCACGACCGAAGACCAAAAGTATCTCACCCAAGCGATTGGTCACACTGCTTGAGTAAGCTGCTTGATTATACAGTTTAATAGCGCCTGTGTTTTACATGTGTGACCAAATGACCATGCACTTGATAAAGATACGATTTCTGTAACGAGACTGGTTTTTCATAATACGTGTTCTAAGAGAAGCTTTTGGTTTCTTTAAACTTCTTTCTGTCTTAATCCGAGGATGACGCTGCCGATTATATAGAAGCTACTTGGTTGTGCAGAGTCTGGATAGTAGAAGCTGACTTTGGAGCGCCAACTCCGCTGAAGCACTGTACCCACTGATCCAAATTAAATCATATATCAGACTTTTCAGCCAATCTTTGCTATGAAGTATTTTATAATCCCACCAGTTTTGCAGATGGCATAATGATATTACATCCCGGATGCTTCGCGGGTTAATAAAATGAAATGTTTATGAGATCCGGCTGCAAGTGTTATATGTACTATGGCCAGACCTCAGGAACACTTAGTGGGATTAACTCATTCGATAGCATGTGCGTGTGTAGGAAATAAAGATTTATGGGATAATCCATTAGTGCTGCTTTGTTTCTCGCTAAATCCAAAAGGAAATGGGATAACGGGATATATCCCAATACCGAGGGCGCTATGGGATAGTTCGGTGGGTAAAGCAATATGGGATAGTGGGATAGCTCATTGGGTAAAGTACTATGGGATAGTGGGATAGCTCGGTGGGTAGAGTACTATGGGATAGTGGGGTAGCTCGGTGGGTAGGGCACTAAAGGATAGCTGGATAGCTCAGTGGGTACGTGGAGTACTATATGGGATAGTGGGACAGCCCAGTGGGTAGAGTACTATGGCATAATGGGTTAGCTCAGTAGGTAAAGCATTATCGGATAGTGGGATAGCTCAGTGGGTATGTGGAGTACTACATGGGAGTGTGGGATAGCTCATTGAGTATAGAGCAGTATGGGATAGTGGGATAGCTCAGTGGGTAAAGCACTACGGGATAGTGGGATAGCTCAGTGGGTAGAGTACTATGGGATAGTGGGATAGCTCAGTGGTAGAGCATTATGGGATAGCGGGATGCCTCAGTGAGTAGAGCACTATGGGATAGTGGGATAGCACAGTAGCTACGACACTATATGGAATAGTTTGATAGCCCAGTGACTAGAACACTTTGGGATAGTGGGATAGGTCCAACAGGAGATATGTGGTTGGTTGTGCAGTTTGGAAAGATTTAGTGAAGGCAAATGTGGGTCCTTTTATAGTGATTCCTCATTTTGACCAATCTCAGTTCCCGATTGAAGGAATATCCTCTTTTTCAGGAGTTTTCAATGAAATGAAATTTAATTACCCATTCGAAAAAATAGCATACACTTATCAATTCAGATTTCACAAAGAACATTTTGCGTGTAGAAATAAGGCAAATTACCCGCAGGTGCTGTAGTCGAAACTGATGCAATTTACACAAGCAGTTGAGGACATGCCCTGGCCCTGGTGAGAAAATTACGGGGGCTTACCAAGCTAAAAGTGCACACGCCATTACCCGACATCCTGAAGTGGTAGAAATATGTTAGACATGTACCAGCAGGTGCCATGTGAGGTTACTGCTCCATGGTATACTGTCCCACTACAGGTGATTCCCAGGTGACTACACGGTCTATGATTTCTTAAATGGGTTTTCCGGCCGACTGTCATCATTATTCAGACTATACACCGAGTTCCAGCTCTCTTTTTGTTCAACCAGTCTTTTGTTCCTGATCTACCACGATGTGATAGCTGACATCTATCAGAAGTAGCTTGTCCCCACCGAAACAGTAGGTCTATAGCTCGGGTATCAGCAGCTAATCGATAAAAGCGCAAAAGTACAGCCTCGCTTTTCTCGCGATGAGTTGCCGAGTTTTGGCATGTGACGTGGTACCAAATGGCTTGGGTTGACAGACCTCTAATCATGAACCTGAGAAAGGCAATGAAAAATCTACCCAGTTATCATTTTACGCGACCATGACAAGCCAGGCGATGAGAAACCCACTTTCACATAGGACCGAATAAAGTCTGGAGTATGACCGTATACTGAACCTCAGATTGAAAGTGATGCCTGCTACATGGCTTTCCCTCCAAGATGGTCTGAACGACCGACAGGGTTATAATTGTTGTATGACACCTTTTTTGCTATGGTGAATCTGCCGGCCTCCACCACATCATAGCGATGCTTGGTTTTATTTTGGGCTAAGATTAAACTGAAAAGCTCACACTCACAATCGGAGCCTGTTTTGACCAGGATTCGAGCCCGGGTTGTCGCGATTGCGAATCTACTCCTCTACTAACGCGCAATCCCAGTATCTTATAGCGCCCCAGCCACTGAGCTATTCCACTACCATACAGCGATCTACCCGCTGAGCTATCCCAGTATCCCACTGTCTCGCAGTGCTCTGGCCAGTTCATTGCATGACTGCGCTTGGCTGATTAGATGGCTGTCTAGAGAGAACAGCTTTACACGCTCATAGCAAATCAGCCATTAACTGCTACAAACTGGATAGTAGCCATGAGGCTCATATTTATCGCTCTGTAGGATTTAAGTAATACATCTCTTTATAAGTGCGACTGACTGATAGGTTTCATGGGTGAGGGCATCACAAACTACCTATACTCTCTCCGTAAGAGCTTTGACCTGAAGGGTTATATAAATCCTTGTTAATCTGAGCAGATAACAAGGATTAAATTCCCAGCTTACGGGCCCGGGCCATTAGCTAGTATTTAGGTCGCAGTCAGGTAGTGGAAAGTTCGACCAGCATCTTAATTCTGATCTCTCGAAACACCCTCGCCGCCTTCAGGTCACATTGCTAAGAAAGGATGTTGATGAATAGTTACCTTCTCTATAGGCATATCGATCAAATAAACTCTGTAGATGAATATTTCTGCCGGTTCTAGCAACCACTCCGTCTTGGAGACAATAAAAATACTTATTACTGGGAAGCTATCAAAGGTTTCTACCATGCCATAGATCTTTCTTCCTGTCTCTAGATAAATTAGGAGTTATCCGCTTACAGTTTGTCCCTCTGAAGCTGGAACCCTTCGGGGACAGACACTACAACACCCCTCCC
>Ga0224511_10004496_pt1 | contig 10571 bp, 5 predicted proteins | sample SF_May12_sed_USG_2_FD_169988 | JGI IMG/M metagenome (GOLD analysis project Ga0224511, IMG submission 169988) | Sediment microbial communities from San Francisco Bay, California, United States - SF_May12_sed_USGS_8_1 | ecosystem: Environmental > Aquatic > Marine > Sediment | place: USA... | reverse complement strand
AAATAAACGTCCGCCAACTAAGTAGCGAAGATAAATGACTTTCCTGTAAGATTGTTCATATTTAAAAGCGGCTTATCTACATTTTAAAGCATGTTTAATATTAGGTTTATTATATTATGGAAAGATTCGTCAGGTGCAAGGCCACTATTCTTGACACTAAATACAACAGGCGACAACACGCACCACACAAAATGACAACTGCATTAAATGGTTGAAATTCAAATCATGTGAGGGTTGATTTAACTGACACAACATCTTCATAAAGCAGAAAAATATACATATTGGCGTTGGTACCAAACCGGTCATGGAATGAGGAGTGTTGATATACAATAAATATATTACAGCTATCTAATTTAGAAGCGATGTCTAATTTAGAAAGTAAGGTGTGTTTGTGCTTTACTTTTTCACCATGACAAAATGACCCGTACAAAAACAAACACAGAACAACACAAAACACGCAGAACAACATGACATAACAGACATTCAGAATAAACTTTTTTCGTGTGTTATGACATAACACTGATTTGATAAAATTTCAGTGGCGGGTCCAGGATTTGACCTAAAGCTTAGTTCACATTGCCCCAGTATACAGCCCTAGTTTGGAGACTGGGGCCAATCGGGACCGCAACCGTAGCCATGCCAATAAGAACCGCGTTGAAACAGGGTAAACCGTGTTGAACTGGTGACCATTAACGTGGCTTTAAATATAACAAGCATAAATCATCAGTGGAGGAAACCAATGCCGGCAAAAAAGTAAGAGCAAAGTGTGTGAAAAAATGTTTTTTTTTCAATATTATACTTAATATTTTAATAACCAAATCATACACTCATTTTGCTTCAGAAACTCGGCAAGCCTCGATTACGTAAACCACACTTCACTCGGGTTGAGATAACCCACGTCTTACACTCAAATCCATGCAATATACTTTAACTCGTGCTATTTACTGACATATAATATGTAATTGAATCATTTATGGCATAATTTATGTAGATACTAGATAATTACGTTGCAAGATATTTATGGAAGGTTATACGCATATAAATGTGTGCTTCTCTCGAGTTATCCGCTCATCTTGTCGCAGCCCTTTCGCCTAAATGAGTAAATTATATCGCACAAGGCAAGCAAATACAATTATAAATTATATTATGTAGAAAACAAACGTATCAGTAAGTGAAACAAATGTACCATTTGGGATGTTTGCACCATTAAAACAGACACATCTGCTAAAGACAATGGCATTGTTCATGACCAATAACAACTATAACACGTCAATCTACGTGTTGTAATGCACTGAATTTGAGCGTTTGAACTAAGCTACATATTTCCGTCCCTTTATTCTATTGTAACTAGGCAAAAACAACACAATGCGTGTAGTGGCTGACAATCATAAACCAGACTTGAGTCGACAAATAATGCGCGACATACCGTATTTTAATGTCAACATTTGGGCAAATTTATTTTTAAATCAGTTATTGTTAAGTAAGATTCCGTACAAATAACATTTTGACCATATTTGACATTCGACCTTGTTGCCAATTGACCTCTCCACACAAAGTTAACAATTGATCTTTTTCGGTGAAGTCAGTCCAGACAATCATGATTCTAAGCAGATATGCTCGTTGACCTCTACACAGGTCAACCAAACTATTGTTGTGCGCAACACTTCGTCTCATCAAAGTCAACATTTGTGCTAAAGACGATTTAAATATGTCCATTCATAATGAAGTTAGAGTCCGGCCAAATCAAACCGCACGAAAGGGCGCACAATCTACGAACCAAACAAACAGTGTAGGCTACATTTTGTATATCGAGCTATCCGCAAGCGGTCTCTATAAAGATAATAATACAATGTAGTATGTATGTGTGTATAATATTTATCTAATGGGCCAGCTCAAAATGTCTTTTGATATTCATTGTATATTGCGAAGGACGATGCAGTTACAGATTCATCAAAACAATCCTTACAAATCTCTCAGAGGTCGATTACAATACCTTTAACGTTATACGGGCCTGATATGACATGGTGTATTGTCGCCATAATATAATCCACGAACATTTGGATATGTTCCAGGAGAGACAATTGGTTTTATAGATTCATCTACAAAAATAAACGGAAAATAATCATTTGAAACAAATTTACCTCTATCATTTATGTATTTATATTTTCGCATTTTTAATCATTTGATGTTTGTAGTGAAAGTTATTGTTTCTTTAATCAACTTTCCATTCCAATTGACACAAATCAGAATTTAAAAATGTAAGGATAGGTATGTATCAGAAAACAGTAGGTTTGCCCTTCATGTGCATCTATAAAATGTATAAAAGAATAGAATCACGAAATAAAAAAATGACAAAAGAGATTTTGCTGCGCTGGTTGTAATTAAATCAACCCCATATAAAGCATTGTTTCATTGTGTACATATGTTTTTGACAAAAATCATTGTTCGTACTTGGAAGTATAAGAAAATCCCCCAGTTGCACAGTAATAAGAGTTCATTGGTTGAACTAAATGGACTTTTGGCAACACTGTAAAATAGTAGACCTTTGCTCCAGCAGATATAATCTACAAATTCAACCTTGCAATAATTAAACAAGATTGTTGATATATATTCAATAATATTGCACAATATACCCAACCTAGTCTTAGTTAATTAAGATAAAGTTCTATTCTATACGATTTGATTGTTAAACCAATGGTTTAATTTAAGTAATTCCGTTGATGTTCTTGATAAATGACAGATAAAAGCATGGAGATTACAATGTAGCGTTTAACAATATGACAAATTATTCACCTTTTATGTGCTATATAAAACGTATTTTAAGACCCCATTTAAAAGCGTTGACCGTACTAAAGCGGTAATTCAACATTAGTAGATAATAATTACATTGTATTTGTATAAATTAGACCTACAAAAACCTAAAACGCGCTTCATGTTCGATGTTCGTTTGGTCTTGGACTGTGTGTTTGTCATTCGTTTGACTGTTTGATTTTTAAATGGACCATCGCGGTGCCGTACAACTTGACTATGTCTGCTTGGTTTGCAATAATTTTATCTTTGAAAATCACTTAAATTTATATTATGTATGAATAAAAAATCGGGAACGGGTCATGATTGTTTGAATTGCACGGGTCCGAAGCAGTAGTCGAGAGCACTGTTACAAAACAATCGTTTACAGGTAACAATAAAATAACTTAAGTGCATACACACACCACTTTATTCATAGAATGTATGATTGATTTACCTTCAGCACTAAAATCAGTGTGTACTATCATAAACACAGACTTCCATTAGGGTTGCATATTTCTCGTTTAATTTATTCATGTAATGCATATAAAACGTATTTGAGAATGCACCGCCATCTTCATAGTCTAAACCAGACTTACCTTATTGGCTTATGCAATGCGGAAGTAATGCCTCGTAGGCGTTGACCTCGTACATCTGTCAGCTAATCAATTAATTGTATTGCAGACGACACATTATAGTCATTAGACAAACATTGTAATCGACAAATGCCTGAACTTATTTAGTACTCATAAGACAATGGAAATCATGAACGTTTTAATAATTTATGTTGTTTTTATATCAATTTGTTCTTCAGGTAAGATATTATCTTTTGATTTTTCTGCTTATGTTTTTTAATAATCATTGTTAAAAATCATCTTATTAGGTATACTTTTTGTAACCAACTTTTTTGCAGTTGACAACGATTTCGATAGTTTATATATGTCAACGTTGAAATATTTTGGAATGTATTTAAATCACAAGTTGTCAAAAAGGTACAGAAGCCGTAGAAGTGGTGGTCGTAGCGGTGATTAAAAGTATTAATGGAAGTGTTTAATATGGTTCTTGTCGCTGTTATGTACAAAAGTGTACAACAATTTGTTTTTATTTTCAGGTTCAGTACAAAACATGTGTGATGATTACGATTCCTTGACTTTATTACCATTTCTTCGTGAAAGGATAATCGGATATCATCCTCCAGATGGTCTTTCTGGCTTCGCGATATGTGACATGTTTCTTCCTGAGGAGTGGTATCGCATGGCAGATTTTGTGTTGACGAATTTGACAGAAACATGTGCAACGTATACACCTTGGCATAGAGCAGGTAAGCTTGATTTGTTTAACTGTTAGTGTGTTCTTACCAATTCAACTTTCTACAGAAGCAAACAAAATGTTTTATAACATTGTTTCTGTGTAAATCTGCCAACAGCAATGTGCATGTGTTGTCGCAGTGTTTGAAGCAAGCTTCTTTAGTTGAAACAAGCTTGGACTTTTGTTTGTTTCACAATTCGTCATGTTTTATATAAAACTACTAATTGCGGTGCATTATTTAAGTATGCTTACACAAACAAACAGTGTATGCAAACCGTCCTTTAAAGATGCCACTTCTATTGGTCTGATGTGTGTGTGTGTGTGTGCGTGTGTGTGTGTGTGTGTGTGGCCGTGTGTACATGCGTGCGTCCGTCCGTGCGTCCGTATTTAGAATGTCCGGGGCAATTGATTGCTGGACTTTACTATAATTACTAATATCAATTGTAAGACTTTATGTCGGGCACAACACTAATTTTGGAAACTTAATATGTGTGGTCAATTATAGTGGTCAATGGTCAATTCAATCGAAAAACCTTTTATCCGGACTTCATAATAGGTTATTGGCTTTTAATATTACTTAGTACAACCATATACCTTGATGAGACGTCGCGTCCCGCGCGAACATCTGTTTGATACTTCAAAAGGTGTGGTCGAACTAAAAGGTCATATGTCATAATTGCTGAAAGGTGTGTTTGTCCGTACTATTTACTTAACCATGTGCCATAAATCATTGTAAAGTAAATGAAAGAACAAAAGTTGTCGTAAGACTTAGTGGTCAAAGATCAAGATAGGTGAAACGACAAATCAAGCAAATCTTGTGTGTGTCCAGACTATTTACTTAACCATGACTTGATTGTTAAAACATGTTTTGGAACAAATGCTAACATTGTTGAGACGGAATATCACATTTATATTTTTATAGATGTCAAACGTCAAAATTAGTCGAGATTATCGTTGCCCACACATTAAATTTTGATTAAAAACCCTGGCACTCATGTTTACCTTGATGCGGCAAACGTTTCACGTGAAGATTGTTTCTAATTACTTGCAGAGTACTGAAATGTGCTACATAAATGAAACTCAAACAAAACAAAATTTAAACAGCACACCTTTTCCGATGTTTGAAACTCATCGTCCTTAACGTAAAGGTCACAACATCCAGATGCTGTCATTGAAGATGAATTGTGCAGGATATTGGTTTTTGTTTATATTATAAAGTTGATATACGAGGCGTATTGCGACGTTTACTAATTTACTATCAATTAGGCATTAGTTTATGAATTTGAAACATGGCATATATTTTAACATTGATGAGAGAAAGTGTCGCTTTGAAGAATCATTTTTATCCAATAAAAGCTGTGTTACGACGTAGCGGTCAAAGAGCTTTCGACAACAGATTTCCAGTATTAGAGGTCACCAACTTCTCTTGTACTTACACTTTATTCATAATAAATGTGTTAGCTGAATAAATCTTTTTCTTAATCTGTATTTGATAGATGACTTATTGATTTTGTTGTTTACTAAGTGTAAATATCGGGACCTTGTGGTTTCAGCAGACAAAAATATTTAAAGCAATATGCATTTTATACAATCTTATTGTTCCGTGACCTACTTATGCAACTGACCGGAACAGTTTTAGCAATTGTTACGTATACATGTAGAAATTGACCCAGGATCATTCTAGTAAAGTTTCATTAAGTTGTTTCGAAGAAAGTATTTTTAATGTGTCATTATAATAAGTTAATATGAAAGTGTGACCCCGAGTATGAACATTTTTTAGTCTGCAGAACATAATGAAATTTACACACACCTCATATTATTTTTATGTGTGTGTGTCAGGATGTAAATAGACGTAATGTTAATCATATTTTAACACTTACATTTGTGATATTAGGTAACCAGAACACAAAATAGACATGTGTTTGTAACAGGTCCTTTAGATGACAGCCATTCATCTGTACAGGTCTGCATGGATTCAACAACATGCAAAACTGTGGAGTTTCGCAAATGCGGGGAAAATAAGTACATTTTTAACCTCGCGAAGCTTCCGTACTGTGGTGCATATTGTATTGGTAAGTTGATGAAGATACTATTAATCTAATTCAAGTTATACCAACGCATATGGTTACCTAAATGTGTACATGAGATACATATTGTACACATACTTTATCTGACGATCTTGTGTCGTTTAAAGTTCGGTCGTTCCTCTGCGTATATTAAAATAAATATTAATGATATTTGGTGACATGTGACGTTTTCTCGTATACATTTATGTTTGATTTTTTTTCAAAACTATAATTTCTATAATTTCTATATGCAAACATGTGTATCACGTTGCAGGAACAATGAACGTGATATATTTTACAAGTTTTATTTTCTTTGTTTTTTAACAGAAAGTTTATCAGGAGATAATTCAGGTAATCAATTATTTCTACTGTTTTTATTTACATTAAGTATATTTTACAAGAGGGTTTATACATTTGTGTCGATTTTAGCATAAAGCTAAACAGCTAGCCACCAAATAGATTTTGCATAATCTTTTTTGCGGACTAAACAGTGTTGAAAATTATAAATGTCATAATAGGCATTATTGCTCACTAGAATTTTACTGATAGTGTATTATGTAGATTCAAAATGCAAAACCCATACTATTATACATTAGTATATTTGCATTGCAGGAATTATTTATGGTGGCCCTGACATATCATCACTTCAACCAACTATCAACGTTGCAGCCAAATTATATGACGCAAAGAATGGCCAAAATGAATATTACTGTGATATTGATGCAAATTCAACAAACCAACAGAATGGTAAAGAACTGTTTTATCAAGTCGAGTGGTTTCAAACAACAAGGCTAATCGCCGATCGCTTTTTGCTCCGGAGTTCTTATTTTCTGTTTAAAAATAGGGACCATTTTCGATCGTTGACCAAACTGACTGACACACACTTGCAATCAAACGGTGTATACAGGATTGGATTTACGGTACGTAACTGCAGTGTTTAGCAATTCGAGTGTGCAGAAAACATACACAACTGTATTGAAATAATTATAGGTTATAACACGGATATGGTGTGCCAAGGGCTCGTATTGGCACACCTTCGGCAGTATTGGCCCGATGCCTCTGAAGGTGTGCCAATACGGGCCAACGGCACACCATAGCCGTATTGTAACCTTTTTATTACATATCTTTGGAGAGTATTTTAAACAAATTTTTAATAACAATAGTAAACACACTTAAAATGAAAAGGGAGAAAATAAATACTGTTCGTTAAAAGTACTAGTATACATTTTATTTTCTTTGAGTTCTTATACCCGCCAAATGACGTCACATATGATGACGTCATTTAAAGATTTGTTTACAAACAAACTGTTAAGAAGAAAAAGTTATAGATAAATGTTACATTTATCTGTAATAATTGCATCTTTGTGAAGTGTTTTTTTCGAATTAAAATACAAATGGTTGATGAGAAGGTATGTTTCTTAGTTTATTATAATTCTATTTATTTGTGAGTGTGTGATTTGAATGTAAACTGCTTATAAACAGTCGTAGGCACGTGAACTCGATCGTGTGCCAATACGGCCGTATTGGCCCTCCCGGAAGTAGAAAACCCGTATTTGGCACACCATTTTTAAAAGCCCGGCATTTGAAATCCCGTATGAGTTTTTATTCAACGTAAATGTGTTAATATTTATAGTAAAGTATGTAATAATATATGTAATACAATAGATATGGATATATTTTTAGGAGCCTAAAGATTAAGGTTCCAAACAGTATACGTCTTATCCAATTAATTACCGTTGCAACAGTGGAATACCACATATTAATTGCCGGTTGCATTAAAACATCTTATTTTAAAAATCTCTTTGTCATTTGTTCTACGTGCCGCGCAAGTTATAAGTACATTGTCCGTGCTTACTCGGCAAATCCTCTTTTCAACTTAAAGAATACGCACATAACTCAGGTGGACTTACAACGCACGATGTAAGCACTGACCAATACCAAGAGCAACATAAACATACGATCACTGCACTTGCATGGCGAGCGTCTAAGAACCTGTACGTTTTTCATACTTACATTGCGTGCGGGCAAGGTATTTACATCTTGCGCAACCATGAGAATGATGTGCGTCCTCATTGCTATAGGCACATCCTACCCAAAAGTTCAGAAAGCGAACGTGGTCTCCAAAAACACGTACGGACAAAAAGACGCACGGCGGGTTGTGACCGTAGCTTTAGTTAGTTCAGCAACATTTGCCATCCTGGTATACATGAGAATACTTAAACATTTCGATCTAAAGTCTCAGAAAGAAAAATAGCATCTTCTAATAAAGTACGTGTAAGTTATAATCTTCGTACTCAACACATATCCTTTTAGAAATTGTTTTGGAATTCCCATATTCAGTACAAAGTTTAAAACGGCGACTCCCTAAAGTGGAAGGGATGGCAACATGCGGGGAACAATATCATACCAACATAATAAACTTAATTTGGATTTTTTTTTGCCATTAAAATGTTTTGTTACAGTAGAATTACGCCTCTCGTGGTCTTGGAAGCCGGTTATCTTTGTCAAATTCCTCGATCACTAGATGTAGACTAAAAGTAATATTGAGACAGTGGTCATCATGGATCTTATGGCTCTACCATTCAATACCAAGTTTGAAAACATCTATAGCTGTACCATTTAGACACATTTTTATCATTTTAAAATTTTAATTCCTTTCCCTACTTGTGTGATAAAAACAAAAACATGGTTTTAAAGTATTCACTTTCTTTTACGCGTCATGCGTGTTAGAGCATGTGATGTAAATTTATGTATAGTTTGTTGATAACTTCTAGTTTATTTGACAAATCTGTTTGTTTCTGTTTCATGAATAGATAATGTGCTCGATCACGGCAAAGATAAACGAGATTGGAAATGCAAGCGAAACGGTGTACAGTAGACCTAAATTCTTTGGAATTGAGGTAAGTTCGAATTTGGTTGGAAACTACGATAACAGTACGTCCATTCAGACGTAGTTATCCGTAGCAATTTATGAAGAAGTCCAACAAATTTAATCCACCTACTGTCAAGACATGCAAAAGGTTACTGTTTTCATTAAACGGTTAATCGTTCACATTTACCGGTTAACCGATTAACAACAAAAATCATTTTGTTGCGACTTTTAACGGTTTTGCTTTCAACTTTAATGATGATAAATCTACACTGTTTTTCAAGTAAACTTACAAGAAAAAGGTTACCGTTTAATCGACCATTCGGTAGGTTAACCAGTTTACCACTTGCATCCCTTCAACTTTAATCAGTAACAAACATCTTTAAAAAGCTTCTTCACCTTAACCGTTTGGGTGAACTTGTTAAAATTTCATACATGTAGAAAACGACTGTTTGGTTAGCATACAGCCAAAATGTTCATATTGTTCAAATAGGTGGCCATCTTGAAAACAAACCACGTGTGCCATTGCAAATACTCAAATGAATGAGTCAAAATCAAAGCGGGTCTTTATATCGTAAATTGTAATTTGAATGGACGTACTAAGTTAAATAAGCTAAGTTTACACTAATGTGATATGTCTTACTATTTTTTTGTTTTATATTTTCAGATTAATACAGCAAATTTGGATCTACATGGTGTTGTACAAACAAATATTTCGTTATCATTGACTATCCCATTTGCGTGCGCGACTGGTGGACCATGCACTATGTTTGTGATAGCAAATATTCCGAATAGTGACACTCCTTGTGAACTAACGTCAATTATGGTGCCACAATATGCAAATTGCGGTGCCCAATTTGCACCGGAAGACGTAGCCGATACACGGCGTCACAAGAACATAACTATTCAGGCAGTGGACAGTAGTTCAAATTACAATAACATTCGTCAAGAATTTTATCTGTTTCTACAAGTCTGGACGAGTAACCATCCCTTTATTCATGGAAATATTTTGGATCCTATCATAGTACATGTTCAATATCTACATTCGAATGTTTAAAACCACATCAAATACCTGCCTATCTTATTTAAAAGGAAGGTTTACCACCGACTCTTTAACGTTAAAGTTAACTAAATCTTCACTGATCTTGTTCCTTGCAACGTCATATGTTTTCCTTAAAAGAATTCTTTAATCTGCTTTAGGTACGCACTGAGAAAGCAACTAAACCAGTTGAAAATAAACAATGCTATGCACACTCAGACCCTCACATCCAAACTATAGATGGTTTGTAAGTAAGATGTATGGTTTATTACTAAGATAATAGTTGTGTTATAAAAATAGTCGTTATCGACACAATCACATCAACGACAACCACTACCATCACCATCACCACCGCCACCAATACAACAACCACCACCACAACCACCACCAGCACCACCAATCATACCACCACTACCACCACCATCACCATCACCACCATCACCACCACCACCACCACCACCACCACTACTACTACCACAACTACCACAATCACCACCACCAA
>Ga0224511_10004495_pt1 | contig 10571 bp, 6 predicted proteins | sample SF_May12_sed_USG_2_FD_169988 | JGI IMG/M metagenome (GOLD analysis project Ga0224511, IMG submission 169988) | Sediment microbial communities from San Francisco Bay, California, United States - SF_May12_sed_USGS_8_1 | ecosystem: Environmental > Aquatic > Marine > Sediment | place: USA... | reverse complement strand
ATATTAAGTATTCTGTTTTAAAAATAAAAGTGAAAAAAATAAATCCGGTTCTCTGGAGCCGGATTTACTTGTGGTGGCAGTGGTTACTGTACTGATCAGGGGAAGTAACCGCTGCGGGGAGTTTGGCTCAGTGTAGGCTATGTAGGCACATCAAAGTATGGAAACACATTGTCACATAAAAGTATAATATCGTATTATTATACTACTTATTTTTGATAGACTGACTGGTCAAGTTAATTTAATAGAATGTAACAGATGAAAAAACCTATGTTTTATAATGCTAGTTACAGTCGTGTTTGTTATGATCTTTATTACATTATTTTAATTCATTGACAACTCAAAATGTAATAATATTAGGTTCTGTACATGTAATAACTTTTGCTAAAACGAGGCATATGTGATTTGTCTATTATTATAGATGCTTACAACTTATTTAAAAGTAAAACATAAGCAATCTTAGCACCTCTGACACAAAACAAATCTGGACGTAACTCTGATCCTGTCTTGTGGTTCTCGAAGTAAGTATCTTAGCGTCGTCAAAAAATGTCCGGCACGCCAGTTATATTTAATAATATTATATAAATAGGACCTAAACTGGCCATTTTGTCATGGTGCTCTAAAACTTGACATATCTGCATTGTTTACAACATTCTTTGTTTGAACATCTCTTCAATTTATACTAATATCAATCATTGAGAAATACCTGATACAATATTAGTCCAATGTGGTTTGTGTTCATTTAAAACTTCTCTCTGTTGATGTTTGCATAATAAATCCTTTGACAGGTCACTATGTTCCCCGAAATGCCATTTGATTAAACTTAATTAGTTCTATTAAAATATCTACGTTGCGGTACTCCATCGAAGGCAATTTTAGCTCCAAAGTTATACTTTTATGCAAAAAGGTAATTATGTTTTTTATATCTGACATTTATTATAAAAGGTAATAATTTTTAATTTTATTTAATCATTCTACTGCCAAAGTGTATTTTATAAATGTCATACCGGTATATTTTTATTCCTTATTTATCCTTTCAAGTTCAAGGTCAAGTATCTTAGACATTTATTTTAAATAGCACTGTTAATGCCATTGTGGAGAAAGATTTTTACTACATACCAACACAAGTCATCCTAGTATAACAACGTTTATGCCACTTTCGAATGCCTTAAGTTGACAGTAAGTCAGCGAGTTTGAATTAATTTAAAATAAGTTAAATCTCACTTAAATAAATTACAGTCATACGACTCGCTTAACCTAGAACACTAGTGTCAAATTTAATGCCAATTTCATAAGAAAATTAATGTGAAAGTAGTATGACATATCTTAAACTCAGATTTGGTTTCACAAAGGAGCATTAATTAATCATTAGTTAATCAACGTCTCGATGAATTAATCGGTCTGATTGGTTCCACTCTGTGACGATCAGCTATGCTATCGATCATTATGGTGATAGGTTTTGGGAGCCACGATGACCTTGCAACATGCCCGTGCGGCGTATATAAACGCCAAATAACAGCGTGGAGGACGTCGTGCATTTAATTTACAAAGTTTTCATTAGCTGTTATTGAGACTAGTACATCAAAGGTAAGATTTGTGTTTAGTTAATATATTTAATTTATCTTCTATGTTAAAACACTTTGAATGCCGCAAAGGTTATATGGCTTTTATTTAAAAATGGCTGATATGAATCTTATTATTTTAGGTTATCCTGCGCAAACAATCACATGTATCTGCATTTACTAAGAAGCTACTGTAGTTTATTTTAGTACCTGTAATCAGTATTATTATATCATTATATTTTATAAATATTTAGTTTAACTATTAAACGATATACTTCATGAGTATCAAACACAAACAGTTATGCACCTTAATAGGCATACAAAGGTGTGTTTAACACATTAGTGCAAACGAGTCAAGCCTTTTACAACTTTTAGATTCAGCCATGATGCGACTGCTTCTTCTGTTTGTTCTGATCGCCTGCTTGGCCTACGCCACGGCTCATCCATTCTTCGGAGGTAATATAAATTGAAAAGATGTTTAAAGAAAGATTGTTGTAAACAATGTAGGTATGTCAAGTTTAAGGGCACCATGACAAAATGGCCCGTACAAAAACCAACACACAGAACGACACAAAAACAGTAAAAACTATAGAAAAAACTTTTTGTGTTTTTCGGAGTTTTCTTTTTTATTTCCTTTTTAATTTATAATTTCTTAAATGAATTCTCCAAGAAATGTTAAGATACCGCCTTGGTACGGTCAATGGCTTTCATTGGTAGTTTAAACCAGTTTTAAGCTTAGTTGTAAGACCTAAACACAACATCAGCTGATTTCTCGTCACAATATCTGCAAAGCACGGTCGGTGGATAGAAACTTCTTTTTATTAATGTCCACCAAGAACACTGCTGAATTTTCATCTTAGTAATTTAAGCTATTTATTACAAGTTTATTGAAATTGTGCATCAGTGATCACGAAAGATGGCATACCACTGTCGCCCTCTAGCGCATGAGCAAAACTCTTTTTTCTTTCAAAAGTAAACAACATACAATCCATGATTATAGAGGACAATAAAACATAACTACACAATGATAAGACAATAACATATAACAATGTGCAAGTGCGTTATTGTTGATGAAATTGACAACGTGGTACATAAGTTTATAAGTTTTAGTCTTTATTATATAAAAGGGGCATAAGCAAAAGGACGAATTAATACATTTGTGCCAAGTACGAGTAAATCAGCAGTTGAGAACAGTTGTGAGTTTTAGGTGAGATTGTGAAATATGTTGTCGGGAAAGGTGGATAGTAAAACTATTGGTTGGATGATCAGACACATTAAGCCTTTATTCCGGCTATACCACATGTTTCAGAAACGTTTTTGTTTCAAGGCTTTAATGCTACCTTAGCTCATATTGATTGATTGATACTTCCTTTAAATATAAAACATTGTGTGTTTATAGTGTAAAATGATATTATAATAATACACTAGATATGTGTTTTTTATAATATTTTAAGAATATAAATAATATATTGATATTATAAAAATTATATAAACTTTCAATAATTTAATTGTTTATTTTTTATTTTTAAGGCGGCGGCTTCAGAGGAGGATTCCCAGGTAATGTAACGATATAGACGTGTGTCCGGTCTATCTAACGTAACATCTTAATGCTTACAGCTCTTAACTGGTGTCGTCAAACGAAAAATTCATAAGTTTGTAATATAACTGAATGAAGTTAACCAAATATAATATGTTGATAGTTTAATTAAACCTTTTAACCGTGCAGTTTTTTTAAACACTGTTACAGAAATTATCTACATATTATTGAAAATGTAAAAGGGAAGTAATTTCTCAGGTTTTTGGGTCCCCTTAATATAAATAGGGTGTAAAATGTTAAAACTTGTTTACAAATTAAAATAATCAAAAATGGTAAAAAGCAGCCTGGTGATTTATCTTATAATGTAATATTCTTAAATGTTACTAGGTTTGTTATTCTTCTCTACTGCTGCAAATAATTGTTTTTAAGTTTGTAAGCCTCAATACAATAACAATGCTTAGTTGAAGAACCAGGCTTAACGAAATAAAATTTAAACTTTCACTGCGAAAGTCTGCCGATCAAATTCAGTATGGCACCAATTTCACGAATTTATGGTCTGAGCTAAGATGACGGCTTACCTTTATTGGTTAAAACAATTCACATGACGCGCAAGCTGCCCTATTCAAGCCCTCCGACAAGTGACTAATTTAAATACAAAATAAAACTTTTTTATCTTTGAATCTGAGAAAAGGATTAAGTCCCCTAAAAACTTTGCTGGCATAGTAAAAATAGCAGCTTCGGTTTTACTGAAGCTGTTCATCAGCCGAGTGATAATGAAAGATGCCACACCACTATCAAGATACATGTTACAATGATTGTCGTGGTACGTTATATGATACACATCCTTTCACTGGTGATTATAAATATTTAGAATAGGTGGTCCAGTGTCCTGATAATGTCGAAGTTTCTGGATGTAAATAATACTAATACTTATATGGTTTAATCTTTCCAAGGTTCCGAGTTACAGCCAAGTATTGAACACCACAATAATCATTAAGCACTGACATCCCCAGAATTATATCGCACTGCTCGTGAAAACATTTTTTTGAATAAAGTTTATTCAGTGACCATCTCATTGATGATCTAACAAGTGTTTATCCCACACCAGGGCATGGAGGATGGCGCAGGCATTGGGGCAATGACGACGGTTGGTGGAACAACAACAACGGCTGGTGGAACAATAACAACGGCTGGTGAAGGTGAATAAATAACGGCTGGTGAGACAACATCGGCTGGTGAAGAGGCAACAGCTGGTGAAGCAATAACGTCTTGTGAAACAACAACGGCTGAAGTTTCTAATAAACCATTGCCTGATGTAGCATTTGTTTTGCTTAATAAATAGTACATCTACTTTATGCCTTTTGTTTTTAATTAACGACAGGAAACAAAATCTTGATTTCCAAATGTTTCTGAAATCAGAGTTTCGAGGCATCAATGTGTTTGTTTTTTGTAATTAACAAACTATATGTAGTACATAACAGAACAGCAACTCCAATATATCAAATTCTGAATTTTCTGGGTTCTATGAATTTATAAAATATTTAAAGATAACTTACCGGGCAGCACTTTTATTAATGATTATGCCAATGATGGTGATTTGATCTTCTGAGGCGACAACTATCAATCTCGCTGGCGTGATAGCCTATCCACGGTGGAAACGAAACGTTGTGTCAGGGTAAGGTGTGTTTGTTTGTGTGATTTAACGTCCTTGTTCACACACGCTAACAAGATCTTGATCTACTAGCCAGTATCTTAACACGGCAAGCGACTGACTGCTTGCATTTGTTCTGAGTGCTTGCCTGTCTGGCAAACCATTACACTCGAAAATAGAAATTGTGTAAACAATAAGGCCGCTATTCCACGTTTCAGCATTTGTATCCGGATTTGTATCAGGATCCTAGCCCGGAAGAATTTAATGTGGACGCCCTATTCCACATATCAGTATCCGACAAACGTATATTCCGATTCTGATACGGACACCAGGAATAACCCCAACGTTTTTTCAACTTGTTTCATTTTTATCTGGATACGGATGTGCGGGTACTGATACTTACCGGATACGGAGACTTGGAATAGCGGCCTAAGTTGTGTTAGTTATGTCATGACAATAGGAGGTAGAACTATACATACATGCGAACTGATTTGCGGGCCATATTGATTGTGTAAAGAAACGGACAATATAGGCAAAGAAAGATACAGATTTTACATAATATTGTTTCACATAAACTAGTTTTCAAATATGCGAATATACACTCAACAACTTGTCTAATTGGTCACTTTTATTTTGCTGTTATCTCGACATCTACATAACCAATTTCGTCGAAATTTTCAGCGTTTTATACAGACGTATGTTCGTACCGAAATCCATTAAAATTATCCACTTTATTTTCACGTAGTGCTGTGCAGTTATATCATTCCTGATTTCTACATTTCTGGTGTGACGTCATCATTTGAAATACGCAGCTGATTAAAAATTGATGTGTTATGTTTTACAATGTTTATCGTGCATAAAACATTTTATGTTATGTAAATTTGGGTTTTAAAACAGCACTTTAAAAATTAAAAAATACAGATTTAACGATAAAAAGATTGCAAAAAATAATTTCTAAGTAGTATCTTTTTTATTATCTTTAAGAATAAAAACAGCCAAAACATTCATTCCATTCATCAAAATTTATAAAGCAAGTTAAATTAACGAAAAAGAATGTACCAGCGATCAATTTCTTACAAACAATTTTTTTACTACTTTGATCGGACCGGAAGTCGCTGATGCATGGTCTGTTGGTCTCCTCATTGGTATCAATATAGGAGATATAAATGTAATTTCAAATCTGACTTATTGTTCTGACAAAATAATCCATTAAACAGAAATAGCACACCAAACATCAGGAAATTCTAAAGTAAAAGCAACATTTGTAAAACAAAAAAGAGCTTTTTACCTACGCCATTCCACTGCATGCGTCTCATTAAACGAGAAAATAGTTCGCTATTTGTTTTTCTAAGACAAATTACACATTGAAATGCCAAACAATCAACAATTCCAATCAAATTTTGAACATGACAAAATAACCAGTACAACATTGATTTAGAATGCAAAAAGTCGTTTACATTACGTACGTTGTAATCATACGTGATTATTGAAGTTATTTATTTTGTCAGCCTTATACCAAGTTTCATATTTAGCGAAATAAAATAATTCTGTATGCACAGTCAAAAGTTTGAATAATTGAATCAGTGTTTGTGACTTTTAAAATCGTAGGTTACGTCAAATAACGACGTCAAAACACGTTGATGCGTAGCATTCATTGATCGAAGCGTATACCGACAGACTCATAATAAACTATGCTTCAATATTCGACACAATTTTTTTTATGAGTTTAATCATACGAAAAATATTCCATTTTATATTAAGTGACCAATTAGAAAAGTTGTTCAGCGTACACTGAGAACAGTATATTAAAAATACAAAAATACAACGAATGTTAAAATCAACATGTTAATATATTTTGCACTGCGAATTCACAGTTATTTTAGGTGTAGTAGTGTTTTATAACAATTTATGCGGCGTTATTATTATTTTTTGGGTGGGAGACAGAACATTTTTTAACATCATTGACCATTTAGTTTTAATGCAACCATACGAAAATATAAATGTATAATAAAATGCATTACCATTTATCTACAACTACGACATGAATGCAAAACATCAATAAGACATTTCTGCCTACACATTTCTTTCACTGTATTTCTTTTCACAACAGTGATTAATACAAATTGTTTAACTTTCCAATTATTGCAAATTATTGTAGACTTAAATATTGCAAATTCATATTATTTTCTTCTACAGTTTCAACAAAAAAAATGTTCAATGTGTTCGAGTCAGCTTATATATTCTTCTATATATCTTCTTTATCTTTTTGTAGTTATTCCAGTTAAGTAACAATAAGCTTGCTATATAAATTTTAAATCTATTTAGATAACAAAACTTTAAGTGTGTGCGTTATCATTTGCTCTGAGTGGCATACCAACTGTATAGGGTTGTTGTTAATACACTAATATCCGTGAAATAATCCGCCTGATCAAAGTTAAGTGTTTAATAGATTAATCTACTTAAATTTAAATCGAACGTTTTATACTTCTTCCGTTTCTGAAAGGTCATTATTGTTAATCATTGTGCTTCAGTGCTAACAGTATCTGGATATTCTTAGTAGTAAGTAGTACTTTGAAAATAAGCACACTTGTTATTGTCAAAAACATTAATTTACTTTAAAATGTTCGTCCGAAATACCCCTAATTTTGATATAACTAGAGGCTATTAAACATACTATTAAGTTAGCGCTGCGTAGTGTTTTACTACGCAGGAGGTAGTGTTTGTTGTAGTTTTTTACCCCAAAGATATGCATTTGTATAATCTGCAAACTATTTTTATTGTGTATGGTATGAGTACTGAGTATAGAATATAACTAACAATCTACATTTATAACCATAAGTAAGCATTGTTTTTAACACAGCTACGCTTACATTGAAGCCAAAATCATGTGTAATGTGAGCACAGTAATGTGTAATACACACGTTGTCATTATGGTGGCTCTTAAAATGGTGATTTTTCAAAAATTATAATTTTCTTAAGTCCCACCCCTCAAAATTGTTCCATTTGATGAAAAAACACTTTGTGAAACGTTTAAACAAAATCTTTTGATATTTAAGGGTAGCTCAAAAGCCTTGAAATTAACAAACAAATGTGAAAAATCAACAATTTGTCCAACAATTCCATCCATGATTTATTTTCTGCAGTAGAACAGGTCTTGTTTAAACCATTAACATCACAATAGGTCTTAAGAGTTACATTTATTACTTAAGAAGAGAGTTTAAGATCACACTTTTAAGTGTATTACTGCTGTCCGAGTATAACCTGTGGCGTTGCTAAATGACTTGCAGAATGAACTGAAGATGAATGTAAGTTTTGGTTAACACTTCACTGTATTCCTGCGCAACACCATGCTTAATTTGATAGGGAAAAATATGTCTTGTGTTAAGGGCAACAGTCTTAAAAACTTAAGGTAGGGTCGGCGCTGTTGTGTTTTATTTTTAGAATTGAAACCTCAATTATAAAGACACTAACGACAAAAATACGGTATTTTCATAAAAAAAAAGTCTAGGGTCGGCAGGTTCCGATAGGTAGGGTCTGGTTGCCCGAAACACAGGATTTTTTAGGCCTAATTAACTACTACAAGTATAAGGCCCTCCTGTCATTATAATCTTGCTTGTTAATTTTTCGTCTCAGTCTGGATCAGCCTAAAAAAACTCATGCAAAAAATCCACCATTTAACACTATTTCATAGACCTTAGTGTAACAAACTTCTTAGATGTTGACTATAAATGTTTTGAAGAAAACAACTGATGTTTTATCTTTTAAACGCCCAAATCCTACTTAGGTTTTGATGAAAATCTGACATCACTGTTGAAAACTTTACCTTGCTGACAAGTTCTGGGTACAGGTACCATAAGTAATTGACGTGTCTTGAATTGCCTAAAATACAGCAGCAGCCTGGGTTGCACCAGTCTATCCCAGATTGAAGCTTAGCAGTTGGCAGACATAGTGAAACATATTTTCTGTCGCTTAAATTTTGGAGACAGTCAACTTTTTCTTTTCCAATTAAATCTTTATAAGCTTCCCAATCCAAGTGAACTTTAAGCGGAACATTAATCTAAGTTGTTTTTGTTTACCTATAATTGCAATTATATTATTACCATTTTGGCCTATCCTATTTGCTCTTTGCTCTTACAATGACTATTGTAGCCCATCGGCGACACTTTTATGAGATCTATAGTCATTGCAAGCTCGTTTGTTATTGCACCATTTTTTTTCATTTCTTTCCCTATACGAGTAAACCCCCTCCCCAAAACGTCCCGTGCGCATTTTTCTTCTAACTTGTCACCCTATTCTGCTGAGTCGGTAGCTGAACTTTAAGAAATAAGCTCAGCTGTAGAACAGCGTTTTAATGACAACTATCCTCCTCTGTGTGTTGTTTAGTCTGCATTCAAATTTCGCTTTTGTTGCCTGTTCACCTTTTCAGCAAGCTTTTTATGTATTCACTACATTTAACTGAGCAAGCAGAATTCTTATTATCTTGTTATACGGACATACAGGTAAGATCATAGGTATGAACACTATATAAAAGGTAATCAAACTTGGAAACAAAGTCTGATTCTTTTGCAAGTTGAGTTGGTGAATTGGTTTGACCTATGTTTTCTTAAGAATGTTTCACTCTTTAAACACTTTCTCCAGCTTAGCTTGACAGTGTGGCGATAGTTTTATTGGAGTTCTATTTTTAAGCACTCATTTGCTATTTTTGTTATTGTAACTGCAAAAGATTGTCTACTTAATTTTCTTAGTTGGAGATAGTGAAAAAGCCCAAGATGCATAATTATGTAATTGTGGTAGTTTGCTCTCTGTTTAAACTGATACTGGTTCTCCAAGAAGAAACAACTCAGCTTTTGATCTTGTTGTTATTGCTATTGTTAACACCTGTAAGCAAGTAAGTTTGTTAGTGTCTATAAGATAAACGTTTTTTTCAAAATACATTTGGCACTTAACTGTGTACAATAATTATCATCATCATCATCATCATATTATTATTATTATTATTATTATTATTATTATTATTATTATTATTATTATTATTATTATTATTATTATTATTATTATTATTTCAATTATAATATCAATATTGTTTAAACAGTAAATGTACTGATTCCTTCAACTTTTAAACCTAACCTAAAAGTGAGTTTAAAAGACAATATGAAGTAAACTACATTTTTGTAATATTACTTGCTTATGTTAACCAATAGCTCAGAATCCATTGAACATTCCGTGTATGATAATTCAACAAACACAAGTTTTAAACGTTCCTTAATGCAGTTAAACAGATCAAACTGTATCTTTTGTAGTCACCGAAATATAAAAATAGCAATTCACTAGTATAAACTGTATTCTCACTACTCTGTTTAGAATAAGGGTCAACTGGTGGTATAAAAAGTGGTTATAGTAACTTACTTTTTCTTTTTATCTATCATTAAAAGATAATTTAACAACAATTTGTGATGTAAGAGCTGTAAGGAATAGCAATGTTGTAAACACTTTATAACAGTAAAAATATATTTTCCATGGAAGTGACACACAATAAAATCCTGATTTGTCTGTTGCTTATCAAGATAATCCGAAATTTCAAAGTCATTGAGCTACCTCTAGATATTGTTCAATTAAATTTATATTTGGCCAACTATGTTTTTTTACACAATAGAACAGAATTAGAGGGTGAGAAGTGTAAATTTCAAAAGTTGCAAAATAAGGACCACCCTAGTTGTCATACTAGTATTTATTTTAAAGTATTTCAATGATATGTAAATACGAGCCCGGTTGGATATCCGATTTTTCAAGACGGTATAAGGTAGTGGGTATATATTAATACTAC
>Ga0224511_10004494_pt1 | contig 10571 bp, 6 predicted proteins | sample SF_May12_sed_USG_2_FD_169988 | JGI IMG/M metagenome (GOLD analysis project Ga0224511, IMG submission 169988) | Sediment microbial communities from San Francisco Bay, California, United States - SF_May12_sed_USGS_8_1 | ecosystem: Environmental > Aquatic > Marine > Sediment | place: USA... | reverse complement strand
GGACGACGCACGACGGACGACGGACGACGACGGACGACGGACAAAGACCGATCACAATAGCTCACCCTGAGCACTTTGTGCTCAGGTGAGCTAAAAATGGAATTCAAACACCAATAAAACGAGATGTTTTTTTTAGAAAAACGCATGTCTCCCCCTAGCGCGTTCCTCCGTGCGCGCTGTTGAAGGAAGGCAAAGAACGAGATATGACCGTTTTGAAACGGAAGCGTTTATTAAGGTAAGAAGAACATGCACACACACATCACTGGCCTAGTCGCCCGAGATGGTGTATGAAGAATACGATAAAATAACGCCTGTGAGCAGCCATTCGGTAAGTAGTTAGACTACGCCACCGATCTAAAAATATAACTTAGGGGATAAGTAAGATTATGACGTCAGGTTTATGAGTTCAATTAGTAATGAAGAGCTAGCGGGCCGCCGTAGTGTAGTGGTCTGCACGCTTGACCGGCAATCAAGAGAGTGCGGGATCGAGTCCCCACAGCGGTGGCTAACCTTTCATTGCGATTTTCACATTAATATTTCCCGGGACTGGGTGTTTCTCTTTCTCTCTATATATATACTATGTATGGTTATGATTCACACCTGATTCTAGGCAGGCCCCTATGGCTTTGACCTTTGACCAACAGACCCAAAAACAAGTGGGGTTCTTCTACTCAATAGGGGCTATTACCCTTTTTACTTTCAAGGCTCTGGGTCAATCGGAACTCAAGTTATTAGTGATCAACAGCTTTTACTTTTCGGGACCCTGTGACCTTGACTTTCCACGTACTAACCCCAAAATCAATAGGAGTTCTCTACTCAAAAAGGACATTCATTATATGAAATTTTAAGCTCTGGGTGAAAAAGAACGCCTGTTATTGAGTGGAATGTGTTCACTTATGGGGCCCCTGTGACTTTCACCTTTGACCTACTGTCCCAAAATCAATAGAGTTATTTAACTCTAAAAGGGCTATCATCCTATGAAGTTTCAAGGCTCTCGGTCAATGGGTACTGGAGTTATTGAGCGGAAACGGTTTTCACTCTTCAGGTCACTATGACCTTGACCTTTGACCTACTTACCCCAAAATCAATAGAGTTCTTATAATTAAAAAGGGCTATCATCCTATGAAGTTTAAAGGCTCTGGGTCAAAGGGTACTTGCGTTTTTGAGCGGAAACAGTTTTTATTCTTCGGGTCACTGTGACCTAGACCTTTGACCTACTGACCCCAAACTCAATAGAGTTCTTCTACTCCATAAGGGCTATCTTCCCATGAAGTTTGAAGGCTCTGTGTCAAAAGATACTCGAACTGAGCGGAAATGAAGTGTGACATACAGACAGATAAACTGACAGGGTAATGATGTCACTTATCGGGCCCATGTGACTTTGAACTTGAACTACTGACCCAAAATCAATAGGATTTTTCTACTCAGTGAGGGTTATCTCTTATGAAGTTTTAAGGCTCAGGTTCTAAGGGTACTGAAGTTATTGAGCGGAAACGGTTTTCACACTTTGGGTCTCTGTGACCTTGACCTTTGACATACTGACCCCGAAATCAATAGGGGTATTCTACTTAATAAGGGCTATCACCCTATAATGTTTAAAGGCTTTGTGTTAAAGGGTAATCGAGTTATTGAGCGGAAACGGATTTCACTCTTCGGGTCACTGTGACCTAGACCTTTGACCTACTGACTCCTATATCACCAGGGTTCTTCTACTTAATAAGGACTATCACCCTATGAAGTTTGAAGGCTCTGGGTGAAAGGGTACTCGAGTTATTGAGCGGAAACGAAGTGTGACAGACGGACGGACGGGGGGAGACATAATTACCCCAATATGAGGAAAGTGCATAGAATAAGTGCGCCAAAATCGAGTTAATGTGACTTAACCTGCAAATGCATATGTATATTGCCTGTGTTACCTAAGTGATTTTTTAAGAAACGCATCTTGTTTTTTGTGCTTTATTGTATGCACTCCGATGCACATTTTGTATGAAAATATTTTATTTAAGCAATTCTTACCATGGTAACATAAACATATAGAGCACAGTTGTTCCAATGGTAAAATCCTGTCGGTGTAACGGATTATGTACATTTTAGTTTTAAAACAAAATCATTGTCTAATACGATTACCAGGCTTAGTTTGTCCCAGAATTCAGGTCGCAGTTTTGTGATTTTCAAAATTCGGGATATCTTATAACGACAGTGTCTTTAAAAAAACAACAATGTATCGGTTCAAAAATATCGGAAAATGCTTCAAAATATTTTGATTAAAATATATATTTTAAATTAATCGAAAAATATCCACATTTATCGACAACATAATACAGAAGGCGTTAGCAGTCAGGGTCAGTGTACACAGACTTGCTGCCCACGTAAATCGTGCGTTTGTAATAACATCTGAACTTGTCAAAGATAAAAGTACTCTAAACTGAAGCCTACTTTGTGTTTGGTTTGTGCGATTTTTTGTTTATATGTATACATTTTTCCAGTGTTTGGTAATGTTTTTAAATAAAATCGAGGTGGATAACTTAAATGGAGTGAGGAAACATGCGCAATAGAACAAGGAACACTAATTTAATAAAAAGACTTTTTCTTAAAACTTCTATCCCAGCCTTTGTTGAAATGATAATGTTAAAATAAAATATATCAGGTTACATTACATTAGAGTATTGGTATGTTTCGCACTTAAAGAAACTATAGAATTGAAATATTATAATTTTGCAATAAATTTTAACCGTTTCAAACGATTTATTTTGTAAACATTGAACCATAAACGTGCGGCGCTCATTTGACTAGACTTCCTCATTCTCATTATATCGGCTTAAACAATGTCCGCGATATATTTAAACATTTGAAGATGCTAGGCTTGTATCTTTATACCCTCATAATCGGTCACAATTGTTGCAATATGTTAAGTATACTAAATAAATTAACATTGTAAAAGGAATTGCATTTTTTGTGACAAATAATGTGTTTTTACAACAATTTAAAGTAAGAAACACATCAACAACAAAACAAAAAAATGAAACATAAAACCCTTGGTGGATTCGGGGATTGAACCCAGGACCTCTTGCACCTAAAGCGGATGCGTTACCAATGTACATCCGAGTCAACTGACAGTATCGATTGTTGTCAAGCCATTTATCTTTTTCGACGCAAGGGGTCGAAAAGTAAATTAACACAGCCAAATTTGCGGGCCATACATTTTCAGCAAATGCCTTTTTTCAGTAATATTTTTACATGCAAGACTAACTATATTTGTCAGTGTCTCGTATTTACGGGAGTAGGTTTCGCTGCTTAAATATTGTAAGATGTAAACAATTCTGACCTAAAAGATACAGACCTAGCCTTTTAAAACTGCTCAGATTCATATAGAGTTATGTTTGTGACTTTTTTGTTCAACATGGCATTTGCTTTAATTATATCACAACACGGTTATCAAATACAATTTGTTACATCTGATGACATGACCTAATCCCACTAGAAATGCCCTGTTCAAACCCTTAAAGGGGCATTGTCTGATCTTTTTATCAGCTATTTATCAGCTATTTATAAAATATTTTAATATCAAGTAGTATTTTATCCTCAAAAAGTATGAAATGATAACATAATACCGAAACAAATTGCAAAATACGCCAAAAATGTATTCACGATAAGTACCGAATGAATTGTTGATTGCCCATAAATCTCGGTTATTGCAGATTAGATGGTGTGGTGTAGCCCACTCTCGGAAGTTTACGGCCTTTTTCTGAGGGTGTAGTTTTCCGAAGAATTGACCGACAGGTTCTGATTGGTCGGACTCTAAATTTAAATTGTTGCACTCAACTGGCAAATTGTGCTGAGTAGTACTGGATTACTTGCCCCTATTTAAACACTGAGCATGATTTTAATATATCAGTTAGAAATATCTCGCTTAATGTGCATTTGATGGCATAGGTTTTTTAATCGATCCACTTACTTTTGTGTTTCCTACATAATTGTAATTAGTGAAAGAATCAGACAGTTCCCCTTTAAGTGTCTATTTAACTGAACTTGCTTATAGTATTAAAAGCAGGCTTAACAGGCATTATCACTGCAAAATACTGAAACATTTATTTATTTATTAAAAGTCATAATAAAAGAATGCATGAACTTTGTTTTATTAATTTTTGCATTTATATTTTATCCATGGAAAAATATGTTTATTTTACGTGACCATGAACAACTTAAGCAATCAGGAAAAGTAACACATGCATTGTTATCTTTGAAATTATTTTGGAATATGAAAACACAATGGAAAACGTCTTAATATTAAGTCATTTGCTTCCTTATGGCATATCGTTTTGTTTGCTTAATGTGCATTATTCCAAATAACAGTGTCATGTTTAAATTCAGTAAAACAGATGCGCACACTTGTTTTACTGAATATGTTTTGTCAATGTAATGTGTAATTGTATAATAAAATTATGTTTGTGATGACACGTTAAATTCACTGCAGAAAGGTGTTATAGTGCCTTAACAACGAAATGCCAGCAATTAACGTTTTTCAGTGGCCCAAGTACAAAACATCTTTATATGAATATATACCATAAGTCTGGGGCAATATTCTAGTATTTTCAGTACAAATAAAAAGCTCGACATTTCCTGAGTTAAAATTGGCCGATAAAATGAAAACGAATGATCTAGAAAGGTGCGCATCAAGGAAGTTCGGTTATATTTATAAACCGGGGCAACCTTCCAGGGCCAGAGGACGCATGTATTTGTTTCACACTTATCAAAGGACGCCAAGGAAGGGACAGTTCCACCACTGTCAATCATGATGATAGTTTATAACAGTACATGGTCAATTTTTATCCAATAGATTAGGGATATATTGGCGACAGGTGACAATCTGATGAAGTGTATAAAATAGAAAGAATACTTCCTGTTTGCGATAAACCTTATTGCATGAACAATGGGTTTCAGATAATTCGGCAGATATTACAAATTTGTAAAATTATGCATGTCAGTGAAATTAAAAAAAAATGTATTCTATTGATAATGTGTTTTGTGAAATACTGATGTTTATTTTGATTTGTTTTGATTTTGGAAATTAAAATCCACCAATGCTGGGATATGAGCTTTAAAGCTTCTACCCTAGCCTTGGTGGACATTGATTTGAGCCAGAAACGTATCATTAATCTAGTTAAATATAACTTGAAATACATGTTATGTTTTGTAATCGTTTGCAGACATTTATTTTTATAATGTTCATTTCAACTAAGGTTGGAATAGTCGCTTTTAAGCGAAATAACATGCATGAAATAACATGCTCGTAGACGTGAATATTCCTATTTCAAGAATTATGTTAATGGGTAATTTTGAAATTTGTTAGAAGAGAATATTTTAGGTGCTTTGTTTATGCTGCTAAATTTTAAAACTTGGTCTTGATATTATTAAGATTATGTTAATTTGGTTATTAAGTAACAATACGGCTTTACTGTCGACTTACCTTTTCTGAGCGAAGTACAGTTGTCAACTTCTGACACAAGTATCTGTGCTAAGGTCGGCTAAGCGTCTAAATAGGTAGAACTATTTACTGGCCGCCGGAAGAAAAGTATATTATTTCGGGGCGAATTTCGCTGTAAAAACAACACTGTGGCTACTAACATCCGGCAACCGAGATCCGAGACTGGACCCTATTCAGAGGTAAAGCATTTGGTACTTTTGAAACCCGGGTAGTACGAAAGATAATACAGAACAACTATTTTCTACATCTTAAAAACATGTATGTGGTATAAGGCAGTAACTAAGCGTCATCTTTATTGTATTTAGTACCTTTGCCTAAAGTCGGGTGGATTCTATTTTTAACTATTTCATTGTAAAAGTGTAATGACCCACAAAAATGTTTTCTGATAACATCATATTGCATTACACACTTGAGAAATTTCGCTTTAATCGTAATTCCAGATCGTTTTTATTGTCAAAAATGTGTCAAACGGTTGTAAAAAAGGCGCTTCCCTGACTGCAACTTTTGATAGAGAAAGTAAGAATTCCACCCAAATTCAACAAATTGCTAAAATGTTTTGCACTGCTTTTAAGTAACAGATATAAGTTTATATACACATATATACATGACAATTATACGTTGGGTTTTTCTTTTTTTTATATTACTTTAGTTAAATACTATATGAAGACAAAATAGCATAATAATCATCCTACGATAAATGCGAAACACTACCAATGACATTAATATTTATTTTATTTTATATTCACTTGTTAACGGCATACGCTGTTGGTATACAAAGAATTATCAACATCTTAATGCAGGAAAAAATAGGAAACTCCCGCGAAATTCCTGAACATGTCAGGTTTTGTGTGTGTTTAAGTACATTGGCATCACATGCAAATATCATTGTTTTTGTGTCAATGTTGAATGTCGAGTTCAATGCGTGGCATTTAGTGTTATTTGACATTTAGTGTTAATATCATCTAAAACAAACACAAACACATTAAACTTAAAAGAGACTTAAACCTTTTTCTACATATTTTAAGTCTTTGCATCGCTGTCAATCAGACATTATAGCTTTTAAGTTTTACCAGAGGAAATGTTATAGTATGCAGTCTACGTAATAAAGATCAGTCCTGATCAGCGCATTATTAAACATAATGAAACACAAAAACATGGACCCTCTACATAACAGAAGGGTCATGCCTGACATTATCAGTAGATTCTGGTAACAAAACGGATACATTTTCAATTGAAAAATCCCTGTTTGATTAACAGCTATTCAAAATGATGATGACTTTGAAAATAAATGTTGAATTTCGATATATGATGGTAAATGCTAAATCATTTTATAGAAACTGCATTTAAACTTTAAACTGTGGTTTCTTAATAATTTCGAAAACATTCCTTTTTGAACATATATATCCCAAGGTCAACATTGTCGCCATTGATGATGAAAGCATGCGATATATGTATATACATGTCGTTGGGGAAAAAGGATTGTCATTGTATCCAAATACATCAATATAATTTGGACTTACTCATTGTACGATATCTACCATACGCTTTAACCGTATTTACATGCAACAAGCACGCCGATTTTTTAAAATATAAATGGAAGAGATGTTCAAAGAAAAAATGTTGAAAACAGTGTTGACAAGTCAAGTTTATGGGCACCATGACAAAATGGCCCGTACAAAAACACACAGAACATCACAAAACACGGAGTATACAAAGACGCAACATACATAAAGAAATAACTATTTTTTGTGTTTTTCGATTTTTCTGATTTTTATTTTCAATTTTCAATTACTTAAAGGACTTCTCCAGAAAATGTTGAATTACCGCCTCGGTACGGTCAATGAAAAACATTGGTGATTTAACCAGTTTTCCGCTGCAGCAAACCTCACACTTATTCAACATTAATTGGGGAAGAAAATGAAAATATAATATGAAGGTACATTCTCCTCCTAGTCCATTTAGAACATGGAAATGTAAACAACAATAACAAAAAAAAACAAGTTCATTGATAAAGTAGTGGGAAAATGAGAATATATACATGTAGCACGTATGTTAACAGTATGTAGAATTACAACTTGCTATTATTTTTTAGTTTCAAATAATAATGAGTTATCCAAGAAATGTTGAGTTACTGCCTTGGTACGGTCAATGACTTCGGGTCATTGGGGGCTTAAACCAGTTTTCCGCTGCAGCAAACCTCACACTTTCTCAACATTTTCTGGAGACGAAAACGAAAAAAAGTCCATTCATTCTTTTCAACAAGGCCACTAGGGAATTAAACAAAACGACAGGAAAGTAAATAAATACAAAATCAAAATAAAGAAGGGTTGAAAGAGAGAATATCCTTAGTACAAAAAGTATCCTGCCTGTAAAATTCATCACAGGTCCATGGCAGGGGGCACTTGTTGTCAAAAATAAATGGTAAAGTTAACATTTGAACCATAACATCATTCTCTTCCCTCCTTAAATGGTTTCGAGTAGAAATTTTATAAAAATCATTTTTAAGGCTCACCCCTCAAAATTGTTTTATTTGATAAACATTGTGTGGAAAGTCTGAACGAACTCCTTCATTATTAAGGTGGGGATACATGTTGAAATGCCCTAAGCAGCCACAAAAAAGTCCATTTGTCATTTTTAAAAACTAGAGATGATATTGAAATGAAATAAGCAAAATAATGTGAGGTTACTTCAAAATTACCAATTAGTAAGTATTAATTAAACATTAGTAATTGTTAATTAAGCACTTATTAACCAAAACAATGTATTTCACGTTGAGCCAGCAGAACTCAACATCTAATAGAAGCATACCTTTCACACTTATATATAATACTTCATGCACTAACGGAGGTAATCTTAGAGTTTTATGAGTGAGACATCAATAGATTGTCTAAAAATGCAAAGGTTAGAAAGTAGGACGTTAACAAACGTTTGAACCGAAATTGATTTGTCTTTTTTGGACAAACTATTGATGTTTGACTTATAAACCTCTTAGATTATCTTCGCCTTAGACATTCCTAAACGCGGTAAATCATATCAAACTTTTTCTAGTCAACTAAACATAGAAACAACATGTACTAGGATAAATTGTGTTGTCAGTACTCTGGGTCAACTGGTGGTACATTGTATAACACGTGGTATTTGTAACTTTCTCTTTCTTTTTATCTATCATTTAAAGATCATTTAACAACAATTTGTGTTGTAAGAGCTTTAGGAAATAGCAATGTTACAAACATTTTATTACAGTAACACTATATTTTTCATGAATGTGACACAAACAAATCCTGATTTGGTCGCTGTTGATATAGAAAATCCGAACGTTCAAAGTCATTGATATTTCACTTTATATTGTTCAATTGAATTTATGTTTGGCCAAATGTTTTTTTTCACACAATGGAACAAAATTAGAGAGTGAGAAGTGTACATTTCAAAAGTCACAAAATAAGAACCACCCTAATCCAGGTGAATAAACACATTTTCACGAAACTTTCTTACCACCGTCTGATCATTTATATTTAACAGGACACGTATGTTCGGAATAATGTAACAAACCACATCCAGCTTTGAACCAGATAAGATGTACACAATTGCAAAAGTAAACACTATATTCAGCTCTTAATGTTACATACACCGTGCCACTAAGGTTATTAAACTGGGTTTAAAGAGCGCTTCTTCGTCTTGTGAAGGTAAATAATTCCCAATGCATTGTATTTTTTCATATTGTGATAAGGTTTATCTTAACGTATGACCATCCTAATGGATTCACATATTTGCAGCTAGGAAGAGATTTTATAAACCTTTTTTTATTTAAATATATGGCATTTTAAGACGATCCACCGCACAACTTTTCTCAGTTTTTGGATATTTGATTTTATAAACAAGATTGAAAATTTTCATTTTAATCATATTCAGGGGAGGTAATAAGATGTAAAATTACTTCCCTTTAATTTTATTTAAGCAAATATAGGCAACTTGCATTTTAAAAAGATTTTTCGACGGTTTAAAAGTAAAAGCATAATATATATCACATTTTAACGAAAAAAACTTGTTTATTTTTTTGATAAAAAATACAAATGTGTATCCTTCATAGTCCATTAGGATGGTCATACCTTAAAAGTTATTTAAAGCATTTGGACTTCGCGCAATGTTTCTAACAACACAATATAAAAACCATTGATTTTGTTTTCAGATCGAAAAAAGATTCCCCCAAACAGAAAGACCGTGAGTCGGACACCCACGTTTAACCTAAAGTGACACTTTTATAATTTACCAAAGACAATAGCTATTAGTGTGTGTTTTGTATAATATAGAGGATATAGTATAGTTTATTTAACCATTTTGTTTTCACCATAACATTTTTTTTAATTATTATAACTATAAAAATATATATACAGATTACGCCATTTTAATCCATTATGTAATATTTAAAAATAAATATTTAAAAAATTATTTTGGCTCTACTTTTAATTGAAACATCAGTCTTATACAAGTAGTAGATCTATTTACAAATACATTTAGAAAAAAACGGCCGATTTATCTTTACAGGATATGACACATTTGACTCACCACGAGAGTCGCCTATGTTAAAGCAAACACCTACTGTCGTCCCACTTCCTGTTCCATCGGATGTGACGTCACACGCCCCTTCCGTGTCCCGTCCACAACACGATACGAAATTAACACCCGACAAGAATAATAGTAATGGTCCGGATGTTACAAAAGAGCAAGCATGGACGGGAAGTAATGAAGAGGCTCGTCCACAAACGGGACACGTCCGGCCTGAGTCGGGCACTGCTCGGCCAAAATCGGGTATTGTTCGGCCTCTGTCGGGAGAAAGCGGCATCAGCGTATCGTCTGGTAGATGGAACGGAAGTCCCGCCAAAACTATTGGGAAGGCGATCAAGCAAAGCAATTGGCTATCAGACAATTTTGACAACTCAAATACGACAGGAAAAGTCATGCTGAGTGACATTAATTTGTGAAGGTCGAGTTGAAGCATTGGAAAATGTTATATGTTATATGCATGTTTAAGACAATACAACAATGTTGTCGAACATTTCTGCTGCCATTTTCGTCTAACTATTAAGAA
>Ga0224511_10004493_pt1 | contig 10572 bp, 7 predicted proteins | sample SF_May12_sed_USG_2_FD_169988 | JGI IMG/M metagenome (GOLD analysis project Ga0224511, IMG submission 169988) | Sediment microbial communities from San Francisco Bay, California, United States - SF_May12_sed_USGS_8_1 | ecosystem: Environmental > Aquatic > Marine > Sediment | place: USA... | reverse complement strand
GTATGTTGTTTGCATTTGAAAATGGAGTTCTACTCATGCGCTAGGGGGCGTCAGTGGTGTGGCATCATTCATTACCACTGATGAACAGCTTCAATAAAACCGAGGCTGCTGTTTTCTCGTGCAGGCAATGCTTCCTGAGGGCTTTCCCTTTCGTCGGTTTATTAGTATATGTTGTTATGGTACATAATAACCTTATTCAATGCATATGTGTCTACTAAACACCACTGATGTCTTTCATTGTTAACGTGACACAACGTTCATGGGCTATTTTAGCCTACTTCGTTGAATTGTACTTATATATTTTGTGGGAATAAAACAACTCTCTCTACATAAAAATCGGAATTAATCTATCGTGCACTTCGGACTTGTCGAAAAACACAAAAAATAGTTATTTCTTTATGTCTGTTGCGTCCTGGTTTACTCCGTGTTTTGTGATGTTCTGTGTGTTTTTGTACGGGCCATTTTGTCATGGTGCCCATAAACTTGACTTGTCCACATTGTTTACAACATTTTTTCTTTGAACATCTCCATTTATATTGCCAATGCTGGAAAATCCGGCTATCCAAACTTTGGTCTTGTGTTGTACTATGTATCCCATTTACATATAATTTTACCAGTGACTGTGGACAAGGTGAGTTCGTGCACGAACCAGCAGGTGTGTCTCAACTGCCTCACCATAGACAGCCCAGAATGCATCGCGAACGTCACACAGGCATCCTCAGCCGAGCAATGTCTTGAGAAAGGTGGATCTGCGGCTCTTGCTAGTTTTGATCAGCATGGAAGGTGCAAGGTGTATGCCAGCCCCAATTGTACGGACATGTATACTGCCCATCCAATCAACCCATCCGTGTACAACAGCTGGGTAGCTAGTCAAACGTGTGCAACGAGTGAGTATAACGTCCTTTAAAGCAGATACTATTTCTTTATTTGAAAAGCAATGATTGACACGCCAGTACTGTTCAAATTTGTCTTCAAGTGTGAACCGACTATTTAAAAGAAGCATTTTTGGAATTGTTATGTCGCATGTAACTATTGTTTTTAAACTTCATCTTTATATTGCCAAACGTCAAAACTGATTTTATAAGGCAGGCGCATGAAATGATATGTTTTAGGATTATTATGATTGAAACTTTTCATCAATTGTTATGAAAGATGCCACACTACTGATGCCCTAGCGCATAAGCGGAACTCTGTTTATCAAATTATAATAACATACATGGTCTTTGTATGATCCCAGAGGACAGCCAAATATAACTATTAACACAAGGTCACTTCTTGAAAGGCAAATGGGTATAGCTGTAATTCGATAACTAGTACCGGTTTCAATTCAGTTTATCTTACAAACGCTGAAGGTTTATTGAATTTAAAATAGCAAATGATACAACAGTTGTATGAAAAAACGCAAACACTAAATTCGGACTAGATTTCGTCAATTCCTCTTCCACTGCCACCCGAACATTTGAGGATTTGGGGCATGCAACTTTCAAAATATAGGTGTATAGCTCCTAAACTTGAATATAAAGCACGAATATTGGCCATACTGTGTACTTGCGCACCTAGATATTTTGACACACATTCATCAAAGAACAATATAGTATTTGTTTTTGTCATCAATTGAAGTTTTATTCGCGCGTAGTACAAAGGTTATAGAGCAAAACACCTTTCTTAGATAACAGAGGGCATGTAAACTTTTGCATCTGGGTATTTTGACACATTTATTTCAGAGAAATTAAGACAACATTTCTTGGCCTGTATTACATGTACAAGCACTTATTTAAGGATTGATTTTCATTCTGGTTGATTAAAACTGGCAAGTCAATGAAGCCCATTAGCGCGTTGTGGGTGATTTGCCAGTTTTACGAAGGCCTCAACGCAACCAGAATGCAATTCAATTATAATATTTACAGTTTCCAATACAATAGTTGTGGCTTTTTGAAGTAAATTAATCTGTTATTGCATTGTTTTAAATATAACCACGCCCATTTTAACGCTGGGCAGAAGTTATTAAATAAACAAATGTTTAAGCTAAAAGGAATTAAACAGGAATGTTATATTGAAGGATGCCAAACGTCAGGATTCTGTTGGAAATGTGTTGTTAAATCAGTTTTTATTATTTAACTTTCACTGCAAGAATAAACTATGAACTGTAGTCTATCGTAAGCAAAATGTGAGATTTTGATTCATCAGTTAGGTCCAGCTTTTTGTTAATCAATAACAAAAAAATCACAAAGCAGAATGATATTATCTACGCTGGTGATGGGGCATTGCATTTATTGTTTTTTTTAATGAAATAGTTCCTTATCAAAATTCATGATGAATGTAAATACATGTATTTAAATTCGACAGCTAGAGACTGGTACGCATGTACATCATAAATGACATCACTGCATGGTGACTGATATTATGTGTGTATCGATGTTTAACAGCAATATATATGAGTCTCCAAACATCTTTCGCACCAGTGTTATAGTAGCAGCGCATGAAATAGAATATATTTTAGTTTAGTTAAACGCTTCTTCGTTCGAATTATGTAACTCAAATTTGTCAACCCGATCATTTGCTAGTTGTTAGTTGGATTTTAGAATCAGTTTAAACAAAAGTCGTTCGACATTTTTGAACTAAATTATTTGTATTGATGGTCAATATCTGCGCTGATTTCACTTTCTATCTGTTGCAGCGTGTCATACGTTTACACTTTACCGTTATAACAATCGTCAACTGACGGCGGTCGCGGATGCCACGGACACCACTGTGGAAAGTCTGCAACAATGCATAACTTTATTTCTGGACCGACCAACCTGTCAGCTCTTTTCCTTCTACCAGCAAAACAACACTTGTCAGCTTTATGATTTAGCATCTGCTTTGTCAAGCAGTTATGCAGTTTCCAATGGTTTTGTTTTCAAACGATTCTGCACCTCAGGTTTTATTTTATCAATTATATACTAAAATATGTGTAAGTGTCTACCATAACTGCTATATATCGAAAACAAAAACAAAACTGTAAGACAGCAGCGGTTATAGGTCCAAACGCTGACGCAAAGTCATTGTTGTAATGTTTTGTGTGACTATTACACAAAAATGTCTTTTGTCGTTTGGTTTCATGCTGCCGCTATTTTCTCATTTTTAGCATTTTTTTTGCGGTGTACTTAAATTAAAATGATTGGCAACATACTAGTGTATGCATTGCACTGTGCCACATTTGCATTATGGAATTAAGAAACGCCAATCTACAAACACCAATTAAACGTTAATAATATATAATGTGCACATCATGTCAAATTATTGTCACTTTCTAAACATAAAAAGATGCAAACATGAAACAATAATACAGTGTACACTGAATGTCAAATGCCAGAAAATAATTAAAAGTGTCTCAAAATGCAATACAGTTAAGTCCTCTTAATATAACAAAATCCTCCGGACAATGAAAACATGTTCCTTATACGCTGAATTCCTTTAAAACAACTCATGTAAAGATTTGGGAATGTATTTATAACCGAACGTTTCTTATAAGCGGATCCGTTATAAGCGGGTTTTACTGTTGTATGTAAAATCCGAGACAATTATTAAAGGTGTAAAATACTAACAGTCTGGTTTCCATCTATCACGCAGAGTGTAAGCCGGAGTTGGACAGTTATGGTTACACCGTAACAACGAACGGCGCCATTGTTGGCAGCATTACCGAGTACACGTGCCGTCCTGGCTACAGTCTAACCGCTGGAGACACGAGTCGCACGTGTCTCTCCAGTCTCGTCTGGAGCGGGCAGCGGCCCACATGTCAACGCGACTGCAGCCCCATCCACCCACTGACATGTAACGGCTGCTGGTTCCGACCTAACAGTCTCATGAACATGTGTACGTACACCGATCCGACTAACGTTCTCAGTCAATCATGCGCAACGCGTACACTAGATTCAGGAGTGTTTTCGGTTTACTACAGCGGGGCATGTCGAACTTCCGATTGTGCGTTAAACATTGACGACGCTGGACTTTATTCATATTATTGGGCGTTCACGCATTCCTGCTTTAGCAGTAAGTTATTTTTTAAGATATGACATAAACATCTTCATTTAATCCAAGCCCGATGTTTTCCCCATTTAAGCTATGCTTCTTAGGGACAGTATTCTCACATTAATTTTGCAGAATGCTATTCTTTTATCATTTAAAGGGATTACTCATAGGTTCCTCTATATTTATATTAATTTAGAAATCCTACCATTACCTACTAAGCTGTTTAACGCAGGTTGCATAAGTAAAGCATGGCACAGGTGTTAAGTGTCTAAGGTCAATTGATGGAAATATGGTGTATACAAATATTGATTCGGTATTTGAACCTTAAATTAACCAAATAATTTTACACGTGCAAAGGGAAGGGATCAGTACTGAAGGGCTGATCCTTATAGACTGCATTGAGCCGTGTTATCCTATCGATTCTCGTGGCAACGTTTAACGAGAGGTCACCATTTAGCAATGCCTTTAAATAGTTTTATTTAGCGAGTGTTGAATGATTTTGTTGTAAATTATTCTACACGGAGCACACAAGTCAAAGGACGGGTTTTATTGTTTTGTCAGCCTGGAGTTTTTTCATAGAGTAATCCATCTGTTTCGTTTATTTTGCAATTGGGATCTTGTTGAACGTATTTTTCTCTGTTTAGGTTGTCGGTCAGTGACCACATCCAAGATAAGTAACGAGATACCTACTGTACCGGGAAATTTATCACTGTACACAACAGTAAAAGCCGAATGTTTTCGGACGTGTTTTGACCACGAAAACTGTCATTATGTCGCAATAGAGAGATTTAGCAACGGATTCTACTGCAAGATTTATTTAACCAATGGACTTGTCAACTTTACTTTGACGCCTTTGAATGGTGCTGCCTTCTACACCATTGATTGCACTGGTATAGATGTAAAGCAATTTTTCTCCTGCAATATTGTCTTAAAAGTTCATATATCTACACTGTGTACATTTGAAAACGCACACCTTAAGTTTGATCAAATATCTCAAAACCCGATAAATGAATAACAATCAAAATTACAGACCTGTACATTCAATCTTTATTTATTTTATACGCCCAATTTTATCAAAATCGGACAATGCTGTCATTAAAATCCATATGCTCAAAATCATATCGTCAGATTTCGAAATTCGCACAATTAATATCGAGTGTGGCCACCCTGAACATCAATCAAACTTTAACATCTTCGACGCATGGTCAGAACTTTTTCTGCAATGCATCTCTGGGGAATATTGTCCCACTCTTCAATCAACGCTTGTCGGAGCTGAGCCAAATTTCCGGGGGGGGTTAGCACGTGCATATACACGGCGTTTGAGCATATCCCAAATGTGTTCAATGGGTGACATGTTCGGTGATAAAGCTGGCCAGTCCAGTATATATATACCGTTATGTGCGATGTGTTTAATGGGTGACATGTTTGGTGATAAAGCTGGCCAGTCCAGTACATCTATACCGTTCTGTGCGATGAAGTTGCGTGTTAAATTTGCTATGTGAGGCCTAGCACCATCATGCTCCAGAATTCAATCTCCTCTTGGAAAGTGTCGGTTGAAAAATTCAATAGCAACTGGTCTCAAAACATTATTGATATACACATTTGCGGTAATGTTTCTGTCAAAAATTACCAAAGGTGTTCGTTGAAACTGGATAACTCCTGTCATAAAGTGGAGAGAACCCTCACCCCATCGGTTAAATTCAATCGTACAAGCGTCAGTATACCGCTCGTTACAACGTCGCCAAACGCGCTTCCGGCCATTTCCACACTGCCTTCTTGTAAAGCAAATATGCATGCCTTCCCATCGAAGTCGATTTCGTCGATGCCTTGGAGTGAGTCGATGTGCCTTGTGCGGCCTTCTTGCCTTCAGCCGGGCATTTCAAAGACGACGTTGGACTATGTTGGGATGTATAATGCGACTAAAAAGAAACGTGCATCATGAAAATTAGACAAAAATAAGTTCATTTTTATCATATTAAATAAAAGATTTGAATTCGTGTAATATATTAACGCGTATGCCACTTACCCATGAGTGCCTACTGTTCGTCTTGTGGAAGTTACTGCTGGTAGGAACCGGTCACGTAGATGTGAAACCAACAAATACCGGTCCTGTCTGAGAGTTGTAACACGGGCCCTACCAGGTCGAACACGGTCACTCACACTTTCAGTCTGCTGGTAGCGAGCCACAAGCCGGGAAATTGTTGAATGGTGGCATCCAAACCGTCTTGCTATGACACTTTTGGAACTTCCGGCAACACACATTCCAATGGCCTGATTTCGGTCAAGTTCACTTAGGCTTGCCATAATGACAAGCGAATAGAATTAACTGTCGCTATGTTGTACTGTGTATTGGTTAATTGTGTTTCAATAAGCCGCTATAGTGCGCTCGAATAACAGGTGCATAAAATTGTCTCGTGAAATTCGTGGATTAAAAGATTACGTACAAAGCATTAAGAATGGACAATATTTTTAAGTTTTTTTACCTCATATGCAAAGATATGTTTGTCAATACTCCAATTATTAAATATAGTTAAACTCTGTCAATTCTAGCTTTAGAAATAATCATGTAAAATATGTGCGTTTTCAAATGTACTGAGTGTATTTTAAATTACTTAAACAAGTCCGTCAGGTGAGACAACTAGATTTTTGTTACCATATTTTAAGTGAGTACCGACACATCCAGTATTTGTACTAACCGGCAACTGTGTATGAACTGTGCTACAACTACTACCAAAGAGTGCGTTGAGAGCACCAGTGCTTCGTCCTCAGCTGAGGAATGCATTGAGAGAGTTGGACCCATGCCACTTGTAGGCTTTGACCCACAAGGAACGTGCCGGGCATACTTCAGCTCCGAATGTATGGAGATGTACTCTACAGGACAGATAGACAGCCGGACCTTCACCGGCGGCTGGGCGGCCAGAAGGACGTGCACTACAAGTCAGTGTATTCGCTGGTTGTTAAGTACATTACCGTTTCATAGCATAATTTAGCCGACCCGGTTTAGCTCAATCTGTAAAGCAACGAATTTGAAATCCGAGGGTCAGGGAATCGAGCCCACACTTAAAATTGGGAAACTTGTTCCGTATTTATTTATACATAACAGATCCAGCTGTCCCTTACAACTGGGTCTTGTTTGTTGCAGTCAGTCGCTAGTTGAGTAAAAACTAGTATTGGTGAATCACTAAACGCTAGTTAGTAGACTGACCGTCCAGATATAACCTAATTAGTAACAAAAGTGGTTCAACTTGTATGCCATATAATGAAGTATGCTAAAAGTGTTCATGTCATTTGTTATTTAAGGTTGTCCAACATTTTCCCTTAAGAAGTATTGGGGTAGGCAGATTGACACAGCAGCCGATGCGACTTTCACCCAGGTTGACAACATTGAACCATCGTGTTTAGCACTGTGCCTAGATCGCGAGAATTGCCAACTCTTCTCTCATTTTATGCCAAACAAAACTTGCAGACTTTATGATACCTTGACATGGGATACAGCGACTACAAGTCTGCTAATCGACAGCATAATTATGGAACGTGTCTGCCATGAAGTTGCAGGTCCGTCTTTAGTATTTGTTTTATATTCATACCCCCGGCATTTAGCATTGCTTCTGTATGTCCGTGCCTCCGCCCGTTTGTCAGTCCAAACATTTCGTGAATGCATCTTCTACTACACCACTGCTAGGAATTTGGCGAAACTTAACCGCATTGTTTGGCCTAATGCCTAGGTGTGCATGAAGGCAGGACTTTGCTGTAATATGTTCCTTTCAAAAGTTATGGCCTTTTGATACTTTTATCTTTTTATACATTATTAATGGTAGGAATAAATCTCGTAAACGCAGCTTCGTGGAAATTTGATTAAACCTACCACAGTGCTTGGCATAATGCCTGTTTGTGCATAAAGCCGGAAATCCGCTGTAACATGTTCCGTTAAAATGTAATGGCCCTTTTATAATTTCTTTTAGTTCATTTTGTCACGGATTTCTCCGCAACTACCACTGTTAGAGCTGTGCAACTTTTAATGAATACTTGTTATCTTGTGAACGTGTGCACATGTGTGTTTTGACGAACTTCATCACATATTTACAGAGTTATTGAGAGTCCTTTACCTTAATTGATAGCAAAATAGCATGCATATTTGGACCAGTGCCACACGTAACTCCTAAACTACTGTCAAACCTCTGTAGAGAAACATCGGGCGGCTACATAAATTTTGGTTGCTCTAGAGAGGTGTTGTTTCTCATGGGTTGATTTTCCATTGTCAATGTCACTGCGCGGGGGAGATAGTTTCGACGGTCGAGAGAGGTAGCCGCTCGTTAGAAGTGCTGCTCTAGGAGGTTAGACAGTATAATGCAAGAGCCATGCAACTTCAATGAATTCCTGTCGGCAAGTAAACTGGCGCACCTGGATATTTTGACTCACGTTCATTACAGTGTGACATATTTCCCGTAATTGATAGAACAACCTGTGGACTTGAGTCGCGTGTTACTATGAATGCAAGAGTCGTAAAACCTCCTATGAATAATATTTGTTAGCATGAACAATTGCGCACCTGGATATGTTGACGCACGTTCATTTCAATTTAATCCCGTGTGAAGGCTCATGTCAGGGGCATTCGTCACTCTAAAATACTCTAGTTAAAAACTTGTTACAGGAGTTCTTGTTCTTATTCTTCTTGTATTAACTGTGCATCACTGACATCATTATGGTACGTGGGGTACACTCGAATATATGATATTTTTCTGACAACAATATAAACGGTGACCAAAATGTAGACAACGGGAATAAGCCGTTAAACCTCGCCCACTATACTGACACTATACACAATTGTTATAAATGTTTGTATAAATAGTCCATTTGCAATTACAGCAACCGTCAGTATGTTATATATTGTGTGATAGTGTGGCTAACAGTGGCCCAATTGGCAAGTTGGTATATAAATGTCAGCCTTTTTCTCTCAGAATGTGCTCCGGAGCAGGACGGCTATGGGTACTCTGTAACCACCACTGGTGTCACGGTGGGCAGTACTGCCACCTACATATGCTGGCCGGGCTATAACTATGTGACTGGAGACACGAGTCGCGAATGTCTGCCAAGTCTCGTGTGGAGTGGACGTCGGCCGACCTGCCGACGTGCCTGTAAAACCGTGTATCCTCAATTCTGCCGGAACTGTAGGTTTAATTGGTGGAACAATCTGGTTCACAAGTGTCAGTACACACAGCCTGTCGTGATGCCGAGTGAGAGTTGCGCTGCCTTGAGTCAAACGTCTGAAGTGCTTTCTGCTTACTACGCATATGGTACATGCCTTACTTCCGACTGCGATATCAATATTAACGATATCGGCGATGCTGCGTTTTGGACGTTTACCCATTCCTGCTTTGACCGTGAGTATCCTATTATTTCTGAAAAGAATTTAGCGAAAAAATCTTATTTTAACAGCGTGTTGTGATTTTCAAAATGGTTATACTCTATTAACAAAATTTATAAAATTTAGTGCAGAAAACTCTATATAGTCAAATTATATGTACAATTAGATGTGTCCTAGGTATTTTTGTTTTAGGTTCAATATACTTTCGAATTGTGAAAAGCAATGCCCGGTCTTTCGAAAACAATATACTAAGTTTAGCGCTTCGTTTGCAAAATGTGCAATATGTAAGTTGTGACTAAAAAGTGGAGAATAATCCCATAAAGCACCACTCTACACAACCACACCACAGTCTTCGCAATGGGTGCATTAATCTCGGACTCTACAATATGCAACAAAACTTACACAGACAATAAAGTTTATAAAAAAAATGTCAACTAAATAAGGCCAGAATTATCTTCAAAATTAGTCATTTCTAATGCCGTTCCTTGTAAATACATACAGTTGTCTTATTTCTGTTTATTGGAGTAAAATATTGTGTTAATGGCCACTATTTGCAATTTTGGTTTAAACTTGATTTGTTATACCCCCACCACAAAATGTGTGGGAAGGCCTTACTGGATTCGCTTTGTCGCGTCGGTCGGTCGGTCGATCGGTTGGTCGGTCGGTCGGTCGGTCGGTCCGTCTCCAATTCTTGTCCGCTCTATAACTCCTTTACTAATGGAAAGATTTCCTTCAAACTTGAATGACACATTCACCTCAACTAGGGGATGTGCAGAGCCCATATTCCCCATGTGTCAGGTCAAGGTCAATGTCACAGTTAAAGGTCAAATATTTAACAAACAATATTACACATTATGTCGTGTCCGCTCTATAACTCCTTTACTTATGGAAGGATTTCCTTCAAACTTGTATGACACATTTACCTCAACTAGGGGATGTGCAGAGCCCATGTGTCAGGTCAAGGTCAAGGTCACAGTTAAAGGTCAAATATTTAACGAACTATATAACACATTATGTGTGTCCGCTCTATAGCTCCTTTACTAATGGAAGGATTTCCTTCAAACTTGAATGACACATTCACCTCAACTAGGGGATGTGCAGAGCCCATATTCCCCATGTGTCAGGTCAAGTTCAAGGTCACAGTTAAAGGTCAAATATTTAACAAACAATATTACACATTATGTCGTGTCCGCTCT
>Ga0224511_10004492_pt1 | contig 10572 bp, 7 predicted proteins | sample SF_May12_sed_USG_2_FD_169988 | JGI IMG/M metagenome (GOLD analysis project Ga0224511, IMG submission 169988) | Sediment microbial communities from San Francisco Bay, California, United States - SF_May12_sed_USGS_8_1 | ecosystem: Environmental > Aquatic > Marine > Sediment | place: USA... | reverse complement strand
TTGTCTAGATAAACGTTCATATAGTATTGATATAAAACATCATTCTCCTAACTTCGACATACCTTTGACAAAACATATTTTTTTCTTTGCCGTTTAAGTGTTGACAGCCGCTGTAGACAGTTTAACTAGCATTGTTTGTCTTGCTAGTTCAAGTTAAGTGTAGGACCGTTATTTCGACATGAGGAACCTTATTTCGACACCCAAATTTGTTCTTAACAAACAACATCATCATTAGGCTTTCAAAGATACTCAGTATAACATACATCAGTAAATGTTAATTCAATGCAACTACAAAATGTCTCATAAGTGCATATGAATGAAAATTAATAAAAACTGACCTGACCAAGAGTTCATACATTATTAACATTGAAATGGATGGTTTGCAACATGGTCGGCTGGTACCTTAAACAAGACTGCATCCCCAATTCACGTTCCCAATACAAAGTAAATCAGTTGAAATATGCGCCATATCGAAGTTACGGACAATTTGATTTTTGTCATCCTAATTTCGACACACTTACAAACACTGTTATAACAGTTACAACTAGCTTTAAACGTTTGAAAATATGTTGTCACGTGTGTTTCTGGTAAAACAATTAAACATTTAATTAAATTTTGCCAAAAACCCATAAAATATCAGAATTTTTGTCAGTGTCTTACAGCTTTTTGTTAGGGCCGCCATCGCGAAACAACGCGACGAAATTGGTGACATTTAAACCTGTGTAAAGGGGGAAAACAATCATTACGTCAATCAAGACATTACGTGACTTTGCTCTACAAGTTTTAAATGAATTGACATTCGATAAAAGACATATTAATATGCCACACGATATACTGTTATGCCCTACACACGTCGACAACAAGAAAAAACAGGTTTTTGATTTTTTAAGGTGTGTTACACGACCAGACCTCAGTGGAGTCCCCTCTAAAATTATACTACTGGTGATAATGATATATACAGGTTATTGACTATATACTTCAACCGTGTTTTTTAAATTCTTACACATGCATAAATGTATCCATTTCATACGCCCAGAGGGTTCAATTATATTGTTAGGGAGGTTGTGATAAAGACTGTATCTTCAACCGGTAACGTGAAATTTGCTTTTTGTGCATATCGTGATCCATGTGTGTGTGTCGCCTTTAGGTGAGCTCGTAATTGGAGACGTAAGAGTTTTCGTCCCAACATATGCCCGAGGGGGCCGAGTATCCCCTAGTCCAACGAAGAGTTGCGTACGGCCTTGTAGGCTGCGCATCGTATAACAAGAGAACCTACATTTTGATTGTTTTCAATTATCCAAAACAGATAGAAATACAGTTTGTTGCATGCACTGGCAAATGCACTCTTGCAAACTTCGAGTACATGTATTTTATTTGTGATTTTTTTCCAGTTTTAAGATTGCATTGTATCATTTATGTATCGTATGCTTGTCAGAAATACGTACCAAATAACAGGAGTTACCGCCCTTTTTGGTAACACCCCTAGATACTGCAGCTAAAATTGGGAGATGATGTTCACCCTCAACTGTGTCATAGCTTACCGACTTAATAAATAACTGCATGTACAAACTCATTCAGGTTCATATACATGACTGTACATTTAATATTTGATTTAATTAAACTGAGAAAAGGGAAAGCCCACAGGAAGCATAGCCAGCATGGGAAAATAGCAGCCCCGGTTTCATTGAAGCTGTTCATCAGTGGTTATGAAAGATACACCTCTGACGCCCCCTAGCGCAGGAGCGGATTTCTATTTTTAAATATTAACAACATAAAATCCATGATCCCTGTAGTAAGTTAAATTAAATTGAGAAAAAAGGCTCTCAGGAAGCATAGTCTGCATGGGAAAATAGCAGCCTCGGTTTTTATTGAAGCTGTTCATCAGAAGTAATGAAAAATTCCACACCACTGACGCCCCCTAGCGCATGAGCGGAACTCTTTTTTTAATGTAAACAACAGTCAATCCATGATCTCTGAACCACAATAATCCTATGACATTGTGAATTTATGCATGGGTTCAAATTATCGGAAAATGCTTCCAACTGTTCTGATCTAGTTGTTTTGAAAAAAATAATATAAATCGGATTATATCAAAATCGGCAAAAAATACAGATTTTTGTTAACGTGTCCGTAGAAAGCATTGGAAGTGGAAGAAACACTTTCACATAATTATATATTTGGTTTTTGTCAGAACCTATAAATAGTGTGGTGTATACCTCCATGGTAAAATTTCATCATATTTTACATCAGATAACCCTAGGTGTCGTGGTCTCCACACATTTTAAAGAAATTCACATGAAGAACGTGGGTGCAATATTAAAATTAGCAACACTTGGCCAAATGTCCATGGTTAAAAAAACAACAACAATATATATTTTTATTGGTAATTGGTTTGATATGGAAATGAATGTAGGAGTTCTTATGCGGAGCAATATTACGCGACTGTAGGAGCGCAATATTAAAGTTCTACGCACCAAAACGAGTACATCTACATATATTTCCCTATCAAACCAATGCTTTTTACGGTCACGTTTTCAAAAATCTGTATAACATTTATTATACAGTTGTTATCAACAAAATGTCAAAAATAGCATCTAATTTAAACAAACAACATTTGAATATCAAAACGAAAGTAAACCAATTGTTGCCACTTCCGTTTCTAAGGCCCTCACGTTATATGAATGTGTATTCAAAGGAATTTCATCAATATAGTTGGGAACACCTGCAATTTGTCATATGTTATAAATAAAACCGAGGCTGCTGTTTTCTCGTGCAGGCTATGCTTCCTGAGGGCTTTCCCTTTCATCAGTTTTATATTTAAATACAGGTTCTGGATAAAATGCGTAACGTATAATATTTACAGTTACATTTTCGATGATGTGTAAACATTGATGGTGTAAAAACAACGCCGAACTCGATGCGAAATTCAAATTCAAATTTAAGAAAACATTATGACGTCATAAAATGGGGTTGGGGAATTTTTAGATTTTAGGTGCGTTACGTCATGATTGTAAACAATAAAAAGAAGAAAGTAGCTCATTTTTGTTTACACACCCGATGTCACGTGCATCTTAATACACCCGATATCAAAAAATATTTATCAGTTGCGATCAATAGAATTATATAGAGAAACTTATTTGCGTTTGTAATAAAGAAAGATATATAATAGAACTAGTAAAATATAATAGGTCTATTAAATAACATTTGTTGGTTTGTAAAAGGTTGGCCGTTTTGTGGTCAGATTTTTTTCAGAAAAAGGTTATTTGTAAAAAAAGTCATGTTAGAGAAATTGATGACGCCATGCGCTGTGGATCATATCGGTGAGACTTTCACATGGAAACCATTTAATTAGAAAAGCAATGCGCTCAAATGGAAATGTAAAGCGTATTAGAAACAAACATATTGCAAGATAAATAAATTATAACATCTAGAAAGTGCACACTTATAAAATATAAATTGAAGATATGTTTAAAGAAAGAATGTTGTAAACAATGTAGACATGTCAAGTTCAAGGGCACCATTACAAAATGGCCCGTACAATTTGTTGAATTTACATGGCATACGAATAAACAGGAATAGATCAGACAAGTTTATTACTCTGTCTTTAAATGACGTACTATAGCTTATAAACTAAGTATTTTGCAATGACCGAATGAATCACGGTATAAAAAGGGGATTTTAGACCTTGCAAAATACATTGTATTTTGTATAGAATAAGAATAAAAGCGTTATACAGCCCAAAAGGCGAGTTATAATGTTTAGTGAAAAGAATACTGATTTATGTTGTGTATGTATGTTTGCTTATCAGCAGCAAAATCAACACGCATAAATACGAGTTAAGCCAACTAAAAATATGTCTGGTTCCTGTGACATGCCCCCCAAAAATAGGTAGGGTAGGTAGGTGGGTTTTTTACTGAATTTTGCTGACTGATGGGTGATATAATGATGTAATGGTGACAACCTCGAAAATTCACCGATAACATGTATGTGGAGATCAAAGCTTCGTACTTAAGTTTCGCACCATCTTTTTTACTCAAATGGAAAAAGCAATTTAGGGTCGGGACGAAAAAAGGTAGGGTCGGGTCACCGGAACCAGATATATCTTTTGTTTCGCCTAATCTACAGGAGGAATGCCAATATCGCGAAAGGTACTTTCGCGTTATTGCTTAGCTTTTAAAGAACCGATTATTATTTGAGTATCCTGTTCATAAGTGAAGAGTAGTTTAGTTTTATATTTTTTTAATTTAATTTCAATATTTTATCTGTGTTGTAGGGTTGGAAATTTAAATTTCAGGATCAATGGTAATAATGATTTTACAGCTTTAATAATCAGGTAAATAATTAAGCTTACTGTGAAAAGGGGAACACCGTAACTATCGGGCATTATTTCACAGTTTAATATAGTTTAAAATACTATTTGATCGAATAATAAGCTTTCAACTAGGAAGCTGAGTGAGAAAGGCGGAATGTAACTATCGTTTTTATGTTAACTTCGTTTCCTATTCAAATTGAATATACGTCAAAACATGGCAATGCCTGCTTTAATCAATATACTACAAATAAAACGGAAATGTGCGGTGAGGCATATTGTGAGAATAGCTTTATAGGTTTTAAACTACATGCATTTATTTTATAACGAGCGATCCTTGGTGTTTAGCAGGGACAAATACCCTAAACTGATATACGACGCGTTGTCTCAAGCTACAGAAACGCTGGAGTTGTCATGATTGATATTATACATCTAACACATAAATAATAAGTATGTGCAATATACAGGTTAAAGAAGTTAACAACTAGCAATTCATAAACTAGTTCAGGATGAAGTACGCGTGGATATGTGTACTCTTCGCCTGCCTATTTCATCAAGAGTTATGTATGGACGTATTATGTCTTGAACGCGAGTATCCCACCCCTATAAAGTGTACGTGCAACAACGTCACTGCCAGTGTCGTGTGTTCGTCAACAGCAATGTCGACGTACGCTAATATAACGGATGTAATGTTGATTGGGATAACGTCTTTCACAATACGTGGTGGATCAACAGAGGTTTTTAACGCCCTGGGAGCATTACAAATAATACACGAAGAAATGTCATATATTGACATAGAACATACTGAAGGCGATGTAATCTTAGACAGAACAATGTTTGCAAGATTTCCAAACGTAACGCATGTTCGACTCCATCATTGTGGAGTAACTGAAATAACACCTGACGCATTCGCGGATAACGCAAATGTCGACGTTTTGGACTTATCTGGTAACAGTTATTTAATGTTTGATAATCTAACCGAGTCTTTGCGACATGCAAGTATTTCCAACTTAAAGGTGTTGAACATTAGCGGAATACACAACGCTGCTCCTTACCCAGAAGCGATCATCTCAAGCGAGTTCTTCAGCACGCTTCGCTCAAGCAAACTGGAAGTCCTAGACATGAGTTGGATATATGCTACAGAAATTCGGGGTTCGTTTTCAGTACTTCCTCAGCTTAGGCTTTTAAACCTAAGTGGAACAGATATTGATGGAACCAAACCGTGTATATCAACGTTATTATATCTGCAGAATTTCGAAACATTCGCAATAGATCATTGGCCAACAATTTCTCGCGGATATGAAACAATCGCCTACACACCAGATTCCGAATATATCCAAGACCGAGATGCCCCAGTGACGGAGTCAAACAGTGTCCAGGAACGTGAGACAACAGAGACGTCGGTTGATGGTGGCGAGAAGCCGGTGATCGGGACAGAATGTGTATTTATGCTGCCTTATAACTTGACTACTGGTTGCTACTTGCACCCAAAGGCGTTCAAAACTATGCGAGACACACTGACTTAGACAGTATATTTTGGGATTTTTCCAAAGAACTTTGCTTTCAAGATTCAGAATTAATTAACTTTCTTCTGACTGGTTTTAAATCTACAAAACCAATACAACGATTAACTAAATTTCACTCTCTAAAATTCATAGACATGTCGTATCCTAAACCAACATTTGATGGACTGCCGTTCGTCCCAACCATATTTCAAGACATGCCAAGACTTGAAATCAACTTCGTGCCGGGGGCAAGATTAAATCTCCTTTCAGCGAACCAGTTAGTCGGTCTTGTAAAAAACAACACACGTCTGCGCATTATTGATTTATCAGGAAATAATCTTGAAAATATTCCCTCGGACATGTTTGTCGTTCATCATAACTTAGAAATACTTAATGTATCAAGAAACAAGTTATCTGAGATTAATATAGACTTCGCAAATAATAACTACTTACAAGCAGTCGACCTACGATACAACATTTTCATTGAGATCCATGACACTTTTGTAAAAAGCTTTTTAACTCTCAATAGAACCAGAGAACTTCGCCTTTTAATGAATGGCAATAATTTAAAGTGTAATTGTAATTTACTGAAAGTTGCACAACTCCGGCATATTACCACATTTGCATCATGTTTCCACGAAGGACAAATATTTGATTTGAGTACCATTTCCACATCTTACTTGCAAGTTTATCCAAACCTCGAAGCTGTGTGCAAAGACGAAACAGTGTCAGTATTAGGCTACACCATCGGTGGAAGTGTTGGTTTTGTTATTGTTACAATAATAGTTGTGGTTGTTATTCTCCTTTATCGGCGAGGAATGTGTTTTCGAAAGGAAAATCCAACTTGGATTGTTACATTGTCTCAAACGCAAAGAAAACGGGAGCCAACATTTATAGTGTTCTTGGCGTATTGTTCGAATGATAGTGAGTTTGTTCTTCAGTCGCTGTATCCTAAACTTGAAAAGAAACTAAGAGCCTTGCTAAAGGAACATGACGCCAACAAACTAGTTATCATTAACGACATGCACTTTCTTCCGGGCATGCCGATAAGTGACATCATTTGCAAGGCCATTGAACAGAGTTTCGTTACTGTTGCCGTCATCTCTGACCAGTTTGTTGACAGTGTTTGGTGTGATTTTGAAGTGAAAACAGCATACACAACGAAAGTTCCAATTATTCCATTGTATATCTCAAAAGTTGATAGGGCGAAACTAGGAGGAATATTCAAGTTATTGTATGATACACAAGTTCGTCTTATATGGCCAAATGAACTGCCATTAAGTAAGAAAGAACAAGCGATCGCAGAAAACAAAGTATTGGATACTTTGTGCGCAAACATTAAGGTTTACGTAGAAACGATATTAAAAGCTCCAGCCGACGACCATGCATAAAAATAATTGGCTTTTCAATGTTTTTGTAGGAGTTTGTTTTTGCTTGTTTGTTTTCCGGACAATTCATAGTTTCATACTCATAAATCACAATTATTTTAGATTTGAATTCATTGACTTTTAATAAAGAGCAAAACGATGTTTCAGTAATAATTTTCGGTTATATTTTTATTTTAGAATTGATGGTTTAAAATGATACTTGAAGAGTAAAACAATATATTTAACCTTCCCATTTTAGCACCCTAAGTCGGATGAGGTATTTGTTGAAGTATCACCTTTTCCGCTTACTACATGCATTTTTTCATTGAAATGAATTTGAGAATTTATGTGCTACATGTATAATTATGTAGGACGAATGATGCGTTTGCAGCGCGGGACAGATTTTGACTACATTATTTAAAATTTGTAATTTAGTTCTATCTTACACTTTTGTTGTCAAGTAAGTATACACGTTGTCAGTTTAAATAATTATGTATGGCCGGACTTTAAATATTGTTTGTTGCCCCTCCAGCGACTCATGCCAATAAGGGTTGGCTCGGTAGGTAGGAAAAATATTTTATTTTGCAAAATTATTTTTATCAGAATAGTTAGGTGAAAACTGTTCATTTATTTTTTATACTTGGGGATAATTTTTCAAATCCATAAACAGTTAGTGAACATCCTCTCAAACGATTTACATATTTAACACTTTAATGTTTTTTCAGCGGAGCTGTCTAAAATTGATTTTGACCTAGATTTGCAGAAGCTTAGACCAATGGAATGTACCATTACCGTAATGTACCAGGACGTAATGTACCATTTTTGGATCGAATGTACCATACATGTATTTTATAAGCGCACATTTCTGCTCTTACCAAATAAAGTACCTTATAAGCGCATATTTTACCATTGTTACATGAATATTTAGAAAAAAAATACATTTTATACACCTATTTTTGTTAATAATTTTTTGTCTCATTATAAGCGCATATCGAAAATAGATGCATATGTACCCGAAAGTATAAGCGCATATGGAAAATAAGCGCATATTTCAGTCACTAATTTTATTAAAAGCATGTGCACTTTTTTCAATTTTTTACAGTATACCTTATACCTTTATGTTGTTGGGTTTCCATTTAAAGATCTTGCAAATCAAGTTAATACAGTTCTTGTTTTGTGTGTTATTAGCCTGAGCGGGGAGAGATAAGTTGACCTCAGGTTGTTGTGAAAACCCGCATTTCACAACATCCACAGTCCAATCGAGTGGGATCTATGCATCTCTTGACTCTAGGTGGTGAGGTGGTTTCACCTCTGGTGTTTATTGGTACCTTTCAACTTCACGTAAACTTGTACGAATCGGATTAGAAATAAATCCAAATGTCCTTTACAAACTCCGCTTATTGTCTTTTTTAAAGACATTTCTTGTTTCTGTTAAGAGTCTGCGATGTTGCTGTCATTTTGTACTTAATTGATACGTGTTTTTACTTTTTGTTCCTGGAACAAATAAAATAAAATAATGTTTCTAAAACAGCAATTAACTATTTTGGGTCGCGGCAATTTCAGCGGGTCGGTCGCTGGAGGGGCAACTAACAATATTTTATTGTAGGCCTTACAAGGATGTACTACATGTATGTAGATGTACAAATCTGATTAACTATTCTGTATGTATGTCTTGAAAAGCTTTTTCTAATGTCATCCCGTTGTATAAGCTTGAACCATTTTATAGCACACACCATTATGCATCACTTACAACAATGTGCGTTTAAGGTAACCCAACTTACCATATAAGAATCGCAGCGAATATACATGTTTTAAAATGTTTATTTGAACTTCCAAATGTTGTTTTTCCTTATATGTCAGGACAAAAGAATGTATCATTAAAAGGGGAAATTCTTACTACACTCCCCTGTTGTTTGAAGTGGTTACCACTTCTCTTCTGTTATGTCTGATCAGTCTTCTGGGACTTACTTCTTAACTGTCAACTAAAATACTGAGATAATTTAAGTGTTGCATTTGTAACGCCACTGTTTGACTCTGTGACCTATATTCCCAAGCAAACATATTTTAGCTTTTTCGTTACAAGAAAACCAAGGATACCTGTGAAGTTTGATCCAATTAAATTCACAACAGATTCACCCCCGCTGTCTGTAATAAGATCCAACTAAGATCATCAGATTTTTCATGAACGCAAGTCTAATATATCATACAATACTTAGTGTAATAATGTAAACAAAACTACATAATTCCAGTTTTATCCACTTTCACATGGATAACCGGTACTGTAGACACGAATTTCGCATTAATATAATAATCACCAATACGTCATTGTTCTTAAAAGTAATGATTTTTAAATGTGCTAAAAGAATGCTAAACTCATCTTGTTATATTCTCTGTCTATATTTGGGCCTACTAGACAATATATTCTGTTTTTGTAAAGACCATTTACCTGCTCGACTTGAGTATTTACTATTTTGTACATATTTCATTTATGTTATCGTAAATTTGTTTTTCTCGTGTTCCCTTTATTATGCTTGACTGCATATGGAATTGTATATATGGAATTGTATAAATCCAACACCTGGAGGGAATAAAGAATCCTTCTATCTACTTATATTAGATTGTGTTTGTCAAATCCTTTTCTGTCACTGTCAATTAAAAAGACTTGTGGCCAGAGTTTTATTATGTTTCAATTATACTACGCTTTGCAAATCGAGTTAATGAGATCACAGAAACAATGGACGAGGAATTGAAGCTCTCTACTAAAATATTGTTTGCCGCTACTGCCAGTTTAGCAATTTTTGTATTGACTTTTGAACACGTTACAACAGGCGACACCTTGGAGGTCTAAATCTAAAGGCTTTAGTTTTAAAATGTAAAAGTAGGTCAAAGGGTCAAGTTTACGTTATGTTATGGTGACCTACCTTTTGACCAAACATGACCTATATTCAAATTTGGCCTAGATACTGTCACGGCAAACATTCTGACCAAGTTTTATCAAAATCGGGTCAAAATATGGCCAAATATCATAATAATCCGGTCACAAATGTGGCCTCTAGAGTGTAAACAAGAATTTTGTAAGATTTGACCTGGTGACCTACTTGTTAATCCAACATGACCCATATTCAAACTTGGCCTAGACAAACATTCTGATCAAGTTTAAATTTTAAGGCCTTAGCTTTACTAGTATACACAATACTTGTCTAAGAGTTGACCTAGTTTGTTTACCCGTCATGACTCATATTCGAAGATATTGTCAAGATAAACATTCATATAGTATTGATATAAAACATCATTCTCCTAACTTCGACATACCTTTGACAAAACATATTTTTTTCTTTGCCGTTTAAGTGTTGACAGCCGCTGTAGACAGTTTAACTAGCATTGTTTGTCT
>Ga0224511_10004491_pt1 | contig 10573 bp, 3 predicted proteins | sample SF_May12_sed_USG_2_FD_169988 | JGI IMG/M metagenome (GOLD analysis project Ga0224511, IMG submission 169988) | Sediment microbial communities from San Francisco Bay, California, United States - SF_May12_sed_USGS_8_1 | ecosystem: Environmental > Aquatic > Marine > Sediment | place: USA... | reverse complement strand
TCTACAAAATGGCCGTTGCCAGTGCCAGCAATACACCAGCTTCCTGCTTTATCCCCGGTGTCTGGATACACGTCTGGTGGGCCAATCACTTCGCTGGCCCCGTACCTAATTGTTACCCAATATATGGAAGTTAAATTGGTGCTAATTGTGTTTGTTCAATATCTGTATCCGTCAAAGAAAAACAGAACTTGATATTTATGTTTACTTTTCAGTTTTTCATCACAACAAACATGGTACTTTAGCTGTTGTTACACAACAAAAACAAGCAAATAAACAAACAAACGAACAAACAAACACATGAACTACTCTACGAACGCTTTCTGACGTTATTTTAAATTGTTGCCACTTACCCAGGATCGGTTGTCCATTCCGAGGAGAAATCCGTCACACTAACAACCCACTGTGATAGTATACCACTAGCAGGACAGCCTGGATATTGCAAAAATATAATTAACAAAAGTGTTAGTGTTTATAGTTGTGTAGTTCAAAGTTTTGTTACGCAATTTGGTCTACTCCCAGCCAGATTGACGGCAATCTGAGTTAATCCTCGGGGACGAGGACTGACGAGATTATTTCCAATTATAAGTTGGATTATTTTATAACAGCCACTTTGACTATAACCTACATTTTTGTATACTATATTGATCAGTAACTGCCTAAATATTTAACCCGTATATTCTGATTACAATATAATATATGTTTTGATAGCTTGTGTTGATTCTACGTTATATTTGTTTATAAGTTCATTTTGTTAAGCAAATGTACAACCTAATTATGCCTAATATAGTTGGCGAACAAGATCGGTTTAACAAAACATGTTTCGCAAACAATGTGAGTATGTTTTATTATAAACCCGATAAAAAGTGTCACATTTTGTAAGAAGTTACGTTGAGTAGTTTGTTTCATTACTAGACTCACTACACATAGCCATTTGTTACGTGGGTTGTAAGGTACCCATATGCAAATTAATCATTTATAGAATACCCTAAAAACGTTTTTCAAACCTCAATAAATTTTGCCAAAACAGAAATTTCAGAGGAGAAAAATAGAACTTACAAAATAGCTTTAAAACGCAGTTAGCTTCAGATTCAATCTAGTAATAATTATGTTAAGGTCTTATGTAGCAAACTATTAATAAGCTGCTGCATTAAATTGTTCAAGTTGTTTTAAATGATATTGCAAATTTGGGCACAAAATAGCTTTCCTATATATATTCTGACTTCCAGAGAAGCTAAGTCAAACTAAACGTAGCTAGTCCAGAGCTTATATATATATATATATATTATATTGGCCAAACTGGTGATAAGCTGCGAATGAGAAGAACCGTGCACGCACAACAGGTTAGGGACCCCTCAACAAGAAAATTACCGCTTAGCGAACATCTAGATATTTGTTGCGAAACCGAGCCAAAATTTTCTATTTTTCCGTTTTTCTAAACAATTATCAGCTCGGTTAGTAAAAGAACAATTTTTTATCAAGATATTTAAGCCCCCTTTAAATGCTAAATAACGCTTTAATAACTTCTCCCAAATACTCTTCAAATGAAGTCTGAAAAATTATAACGTCGCTACCATAACAACGTCAAACGTCATAATTATATTGCATACACACTGAAGAGCCGTAAGGCGAAACTAGTCTGTGTTTTGCCGAAAATTAAATTGTGAAAGGCACATTGAATTAGTTTTTTCTTTTTATTATATATATATATGTATATATATATATATAGTCCATGGGTCAGAAGGTGAAATTATCACCCCTCCTGGTGGTTTTTTTGTCGACCCACATATGTTTGTAGTATGGGCACTGGTATTAAAGAATCTGGTTGTTGGATGTAAATCGACGCTGGGTGAAGGCACACTAAACTTGTTTCCTTGGCAACCCATGCGATTCTTAATGAAGGACCGCAATGCATTGAGGTGTCATATCTTGGCTTAATATGTATTTAAATCAACTCAAATTGGGTCTAAATATTTAAAAAGGTTAAAAAATTATGTTGCTATAAATTTCATTTAATCACCTAATTTGCATAATTATGAATAATAATAAGAAGTTTAAATAATTCGTTATTTTTTCTAAACGAATACACATTTTGTTGCATGCACATAAGCTATGTATCAAGTAACTGTCTTATTGTGTATCAAAAATGTTGTAACAAATGTGTGCTGTAAATAATTACAAAGTTTGTGCGAAACAAAGCGTATTTAATAGCTTAAAATTACAAAATTATGGAAAGTGCCGTAAATCCGTACGTGACACAATTCCCGATATTGCATTCAAGATGAACTACTTATAGTCGTAATTTTATTAATTTTTTAGAATTGTCGCCCCACTTAGTATATCTTAATGTGAAATAATAATACTAATACTACTACTACTACTATTACTACTACTACTACTACTACTATAAAATACTACTACTACTAATAATAATAATAATAATAGTAACAACAACAACAACAACAACAACAACAACAACAACAACAACAATAATAATAATAATAATAATAATAATAATAATAATAATAATAATAATAATAATAAATGTTTCTATGATTTCTTAGTGCTGGCTGGTTGGGTTTGTTCATAACAAATTCAAACATTGTTTGCGACGATAAATCATTAAATACATATATGATTTTCAATTTTCGTCAAAATAATACATGTAAATTGATTTTTTTCTGCTAATAAAATAATTTAAAAAAACAGCCATACTGATGTTTTGTCTGGTATAGCAAAAGAAAACTGATCCATTCAAATGTTGTTCTGTGCAATATGCACCTGTTTCTCAAAACAAAACTTCAGTCATAGCTATTTCGTTAATATGAAGCTTGATATGATTAGTACCTTTTCTTTTTACACATTTAAGTAACTTTAAAAACTTTAAAAACCTTCGTTTGAAATTGCCTTTTGTACTAGCTGTTTTCAGAACAATATTACCACAGAAGTGTCGTTCCGTCATATGAAATCTTGATATTCAAAATAACGTTTAATCATATACTCTTTGTCAGTCAAACACATGTTAAGTTTTGTTTTGCTTACGTTGTATACTTTAACTTGCTAAGTTTAGTAACCTCAAACTCCATGCTTAGAGTCGCGAAAGCACCATCACAATTTTGTTTGCTTACCGACCTAAAGCTTCTTATAAGAAATCACTCTGGCTTATATTATCTCTCAGCTCTTTAACTAGAATTAAGATTACATTAACAATGAATCATTCTCTAAATCAACCTCCATCGAAGCGTTGTTTTTTCTATTATGTTGCAGACCTGTTCAAGGAATTTGGAAGTTCTATCAAACCTCAGACAACCACTAACGGGCACTAGATAATCCCTGTTGGCCGCAACAATGCATTACCCTGTCCTGCAGCAAGGAACACTGCTGCTTTCTATGTGTTGTGGCCACATAAGGTTGGTTAAAGTGCCAATAAATACTATTCCAGGCCATTTATTGTGTTCATATTGGTCAACAATCCCAAACTCTAGAACACATCTAATCAGTGGATAAACTTTCACCAACGTACATTCTTAATGTCGGTTTTAAGAATATATAGTCTTATGTTGTCCACCTGCTGTAAAAGATGAACCAAGCGCCAACAGGCAACACCAACCACCTTCAGAGTTCCAAACAAATTAATTTGATAATAACCCTACTAAGCAACGTGTACCCATCGCCCAGTAGCTATTGTTGGGATTTTTTGCCATTTTCTGGGCGTACTCGTCCCTCAAATGACCTCAGCGATATTAATAATAGTAAATAGTTAACAAGAATGTCAACTTATTTTGAGGTCACGAATGATCAACATGATCCTAACTAGCCCATCATAGGACCTACCAGTCGTCAAGAATTGAATCCAAATTGTCCAAATTATCAACGTGTTCTCGAACTGGCCCCTAAATGACCCTTACTTTTTAAAAGGCTTTGAACACTGCAATCTTCAAGTACTTAGTAATGAAGAATTACAGAAGCCTCCTTAGTACAATTTTACACATACGAGCCAATAGTCAGAGAAGGCCTTTGCCGATTCCAGGGATACTGATAACCTATTTGGCCTCAAACCCTGTCCTTTAATGTCCCTCACAATGACTAGCTAATGTGCATAGCTACAATCGGGTTGAGGTTCTTCGTGGTTTATATCACCTTAAAATTAGTGTACTAGCCGCTTGAAGTGTTCATTTGAAAAGCTAAAAAAATTATTGATAAACCCCTATTTGTGTGTTCCATGCAATGTATCAAACCCTAAACAAGCCCTTAAACTTTCCTACAAACCCTAGCAATCCCGTTTCTAGTTATGCAAGTCAGATTTTAAGAGTCTTATGGCATTGTGGTTGAAATAGTCACTCAAAACTGACCGAAAGCCATTGGTCTGAGCAGGATTTAAGTAGTTTTCGGAGTCTGAATAACCTTATCATCCTGACCCCTTATGACCCTATTGACCCTAGAAGTTGTCAGTTCAAGTTCGTGCCCACTCTTACAAGCACTAACACATTGAGGGTCATAGTGACTTATTGGCACGCTGCCCATTCGAAGTTGGTCCTGGAGCCAAATAAAGTTGTGTGTACAAGGTGCTCAACAATCCCTTATGTAGCCCCTAATGAACCCTTCTAATGGTTACATATACATTTACAGACTATAATTAATTTTGAAAAAGGAGTTTAGATCATACAATTTGACATCAGAAAAGTTAACATTATTTAAAATTACATGGACATATATATTTCAATTTTAGGTAAATATTTCAGTACAAAATCGTGTATATTTGTTAAGGGGGATAATTTATACATTTATTTACACACACCTCTATTTAGTTAATAAAATGTTAAAATTGCAACATAAAATATGCATAATTAACGTGATGAACTGTCTTATAATGAGACAAATAAAAATTCAGTCCTGCAATCAGGGGCAGATAATCATTACCGGTTTCTAGAGTTCTCAAGCGGCCGTTTAGTATCCAACAAGTGGAATGGTGTATGAAACATTTTAAACTCTACCATGATATAGGTTTCATAAAATCCCACCGGGGGACTTTTGGTCTAGGTAGCCTATAGACGAAATGGCTTGCCTACACTCATATGTTAAATGTCACACTAAATGTTGCCCTATATTTATGTTATGTTTTTGGTAAACATGTAGATCTATGTTTATTTTAATTTTTTAATTTGTACTTCCAATGCTACAATAATTGTTGATACTATTTTACTATTTTAAAAGCATTACTATATCCCATCTTAAGGCAGACAATTTGAGTTTAAACTTTTATTGTTACGTTTTTGTTATTTAAGGGGCATAATCTAGATATTTTATTCACTCAAAGTTATCTACCCTTGATTAAAATGTCATATGTATAATCTGAATGAGCAATCTAAGATATATGTAACAAAAATATTTAAATATAACATCATATAAGCTGAAACACAAGAGAATATGAAAGGAAAAAGGGGGTTTAGCTTCCAGGGGCAGATAATCAATACCGCTTTGCAGAGTTATCCAGCGTCCGTTTAACATCCAACAAGTGGATTTCTGTAGACACCACATTCAGATACAACATGATATAGGTATCATAAAATTCCACCGGGGGGGGGGGAGGTATGGTCCTGGTAGCCCACAAACTAATAAGCAAGTAACTGACATGCTGGAATAAATAATAGGAACAAAATTAATGCTCGTATAAATCAAGTTTTGATCAAATCACGCAACACAAGTTCAGTGACCAGATCTGTTGAAATATCATATGATTATTGACGTGGTTTTGACATATTTTTGAATTTGTGGTGAGCTATCTGTTTTAAAGTTGTTGTTTGCCGGTTTGAGCCCATAATCTACTCTTTTATCATGGGTTTTTATTTCTTATTTTTTGTTTTAAAATAACATAAAGACTACTTTTAAATTATATTTATTCAAAATCAATTCAAAATGCAAAATATTACAAGAAAATTGTATTCGAACCGGCACTGCTTTTTTTTAACAATTCCAGAATTAAGGAATGCGAATCGTGTGATTTATTGTGTGCGTGAGTCAAAATTAGGACTTTGAGTATATTTTTTCTCATAAAAATGTTCTTGACTCTTAGGACCCTTTAAATATATCGCGACGTTGGTTTGACTAAAACCAGAACCTTGAAAAACCGTAAATTATTTAACTGAATTTCGAACGGGACTCTCAACATTGTATTTATTTTGTAGAACAGAACAGTAGAATGTAAAATTCTTTACTTTTACTAAAGGTTCAGAAACCACAAATTAAAACAAATAAAGTCCGTAAACATTGTACTTAGACATTAAAACCCACCTAAACAACTTGATTCAAACAGGAATAATCCAAAGAACAACAAAGACCAACACCATGTTTTCAGTATCCAGACGTCTTTCTTTAATCCAGTTTTACCTTCCATTTTACTCCAAGCTTAACTTCGAGTTGTAAGCGAATTATCTATTTAAGCTGTCAATGTAATATATTGGTAAAGTCTGTTTGCTTTACGGCTCCCTGATCAGTACGTGCCTTTCTATTTACGTCGTGAAATACATTTAACAAGAATGCGTTTAATATGCGACAAATGGCATAGTATGCATTCTATTTTATTTTAATTTTATTGCATTTGTTTTGTCAAAACTGTGACCGAATGTCACTTTACAATATATTCAGGTAAATCTTAAAAACAAGAAATTGATATGCTGGATAAAACAACTGAATTCGTTTTCTTTTAAATAATAAATGTATATTTAGTTCTATTCTTAAACCATATTTCCACACAATTTAAATATTTTAAATATTTATCATATATTTGATTAGTATGTAGGTATCTTTACAAAAGACCCTTGTCTGCTCTGTGATCTTGTGTGACTTGTTTATCAAAGCCTCACTTTGTAACAGAAAGACAACAAAATGTGGAATATAAATATAATTATATCTAAGTTTAAAGTCAAACATCAATTACTATGTACTATTAAATATCAGATTGTACAGCAGACACACACACATATAATATAGTTATATTATAGTTAAATTATACATATTGGTCTATAACATTTTGATAAAAAAATCAGTCATTTTAAAAATGAACCTGACAACAACAACAACAACAACAACAAAAACAACAAATTTTATTTGATTCATGGCCACCGTCCTATGCAAAATATAACACAACATATTGATAAACTAACACATGTACGTACAGGTATAAATGAATAAAAATGATACCTTTTTAGAAGAAAGGCGTGGAAAGGTCAAGTTTGGAGAGGTCATATCATATCATACCGTGCCATACCATATCATTTCATAGCAAAACCGTGACGTCCAACTTGGAAGGTGTCCTCTGGCGAGCGGTTCTGTGTCTGGTACATGTATACTTCGAAGCAAGTGGAGTGTTGCCAATTGTAAATAAGATGACAATGTATTTTTGAGTTTTTACTATACACAATGAGCTGGTGATTGCCGAATACAAACCTTTACAGTAATTGTTTATTTCGACACGAGGTTAAGTTATCACATAAAACAGTTACATAAATTATGTTCCATATGTTGCACACACACGCAGCGACGGTATTTCCATCCTTATATGAAGACATGAAGACATAAAACAAGAACATCAGTACATTATTCCTAAATTGATCTAAAATGATTTTACCAACATTCCTTTTCACTTTTAGTCGCATGACCAATGACCAACCAGGGATGTCAATACTTTTTTTTCTTTGCAAAGTCTGAGAAGTTTCTCTACTATAAAACAAAAACACTTACAAGTTTGTTTTATCTATCTTTAGTAGATGAAGATCAACATGATATTCTCACTTAGTTCTTAGGTATTAAAGTATCGCTTTTGTGATATTATTAACTTATTCGTTTTGAACAGCATTCCTCTTCATCCGGCGACGAATTTTACGTTTACAGTGCTTTAAAATAAATCTCACCACTCGCACAGCATCGAGGAGAAAGATAGAGCCAAAGGTTACTGATATAATTACTACTCCAACAGTTCCAATAGTCTGTGAGGAAGTGCGCTCGTCATTGGCGCTTGTTAGTTTTCGGCGTTCTGACGAAAGATCGGCCTTGTCCACTGTCAGGTTTTTGACCAGTTGTTCTACAAGTTCAGTGGTTGTCAGATTTGTAAACGCTCCAGCAGAACATAAACACGGCATGATGTAGATATTTATCCTCGTAGATCTTGTTGTAGTAGTTGATAGTGACATTGTCGTTGTCGTCATTGTTGGCTGTTTTGCCATTGTCGTCGTCGTTATTGTTGCTTGTTTTGTCGTTGTCGTCGTCGTCGTCGTTATTGTTGGTTGTTTTGCTGTTGTTTTCGTCTGTGTTGATGGTTGTTTTGTCGTTGTCGTCGTTGGTGGTGGTGGTGGTTGTTTTGTCGTCGTTGTTGCTGGTGATGGTTGTTTCGTCGTTGTTGTCGTAGTCGTCGTTTGTGTTTTTGTCGTTCTTTTCGTCGTTGGTAATGGTTGTTTTGCCGTTGTCTCCGTCGTTGATGGTGGTTCTTTTGCTGATATTGTTGGTGGTGGTGTTGTCGGGGCCGATGTTGCTGTGGATGTTGTTTTTGTAGTTGGCAATGTCACCGTTTTCGCTAATTTAAAACAGATAAATGGAATGATATCAACTAAAGTATGAAATCCTGTATGAATTAAATCTTTACAAAAAAATGACGAAAAATCATCCGATGCTCTAATATAATACAGGCTATGGTAAAAAATAATGTAAACTAAGTTGCCAGATGCACAATTAAACTGTAAAAGATAACTATTGGTATCGTTTTCAGTTAATGTTAGGGGGATCGTATGTGTACACGTATTAACGTTTCAAATTATAAGCATTTTAAACAAAGTGTTCATGAATATATAATGGGTAATATTTTCTACACAAATAGAATATCCCCGTGGAAGTATATCAATATTAAAATTTTCAGTAATATTGTTCGTGTGATGTTACCTGTTATATGTGCATATGTAGAAACATTAGAAGGATCTTAATGTTATAAATACCAACAGCATTTCAACTTACACGTAACTGTTGGTGAGCACGTCCCGTGCATTTGTATGGCGTCTAGGTTTGGCCAATAAGATTCCCCGTTAATGTAAACGCGCAGCTTATTTGTATACACACTTTTCCCCTATACAACAAGGAATATCTGCTTATAATAAATGTGCATGCAAGTTATATTTTAAAGGCCGTTAAAATAGTTTATCGATATACAAAGTTTATATATTAACAAAACACATGTTAAAAGCATTTTGTAAACAGGGTTGCTAATATTATGGCTCACCTGTAAAAGTAAAGGAGGACTGAATATTTGAGCATCTTCTGTTGGAATCTTTGGGTGCCCCTCCCATAACGTAATCCATTCAGAATCGGACGTGTACGCTCGAATTGATGACGTCATATTAGGTTCGCTTACTTCATATACGTCAACTTGTGTAATATAAACTTTTGTCGTGTAAACTACCTGCCAATTAAACAAACATGGTCGATTTCAAATTACATGTTTACATCTATCTACAGATTATATCAAACTAGTTGATGGGTTGACTTTCTTTACCAATTACGAAGTCATTCAGTCGTTATGTTCTGACAGTACTGAATATTTCTTAATGTTATATTAGCTAAAATAATTCAGACAATAGTATAAAAAAAATTGTACTTCTACAAAATGACCGACGCCATTGTCAGCAATACACCAACCGCCTTCTATATCTCCTGTGTTTGGATATACGTCTGGTGGGCCAATCACTTCGTTAGCCCTGTACCTAAATGTGTACAAGTTATGTTTTACAACACGATAACATTGTATTGACATGATTAATATTTCAATTAAACGATTTCTTCAGTCTGCATACTTTAATCAATTCTGAAACGTTCTATTGATAGTTTTCGTATTAGAATAATTCAAGCTGATTAAAAGGAAGCATAGCCTGCGTGGGGAAAAAGCAGCCTCGGTTTTATTGAAGCTGTTCATCAGAAGTCCGTCATTTAATGAACTAAAGATGTAATCTAACGACGGCCAGTCTACAAAATTCATTGATTCGTTATTACTATACTTTATAATTATACTCAGCAGCCGAATGATAACTATCCATACATCCACACATAGGTCATATGTGAGGAGAAACTCAGATGTAGCGCAATGTAAAATTTTAACTTCGAATGTCTGCCGCTCCCAAACTCTAACCACTGACCCCTGGATTTGCATTCATTTTATCTTATGACTGAACAAAATAAACTTTGGGGGAAAACTGCTGCAACTAGAACTAAACGAAAAGTTAACTAAATCTGAATATAACTTAAGTGACTGTTTACAACACTAATATGTTTTAATATTTACCACATACCCCGGATCTTTTGTCCACTCCGATGAGAAATCTGTCACACTGACAACCCATTGCGATAGTGTACCATCAGCAGTGCATCCTGTAAAGTACAAGTCAGTATCAAATACAGGTCAGTTGTAACTTTTGGTCTTTTTTCGGTAAAGATGCTGAAAAAAATATTAAAAAGCTATCTCTGAAATCCTGAAAGGCGTATGCTACAGTTTCATGATTTTTTCCAATAATAGATTTCTTTCAAACTGTATGTATGT
>Ga0224511_10004490_pt1 | contig 10574 bp, 3 predicted proteins | sample SF_May12_sed_USG_2_FD_169988 | JGI IMG/M metagenome (GOLD analysis project Ga0224511, IMG submission 169988) | Sediment microbial communities from San Francisco Bay, California, United States - SF_May12_sed_USGS_8_1 | ecosystem: Environmental > Aquatic > Marine > Sediment | place: USA... | reverse complement strand
AAATAAAAAATAACAACGGAACTTTGAAAAATGACTCGCTAACAATATGTAATACACAAATCAAGTTACGAAAAGGTTATTATAAGGAAAATATTACCCTTAATGCTTTTTTTTTTCAAGGAATATGAAAAACAAAATAATACACTTTCAGTCAGTATTTTATATATTTTAAAGAGAAGTGAATTTGAACATTAAAAGAATCGACTGTTTATCAACGACAAACAGTTTAATTATTTAATATTGACATTTTGTGTTCTTGGCCTAAATAGCTAACGTTGTTCTAATTGCGATTATTATACGATGAATAATATGTGTTTATCATCATACACGGGCACAAACACCACTGGGTACAAACAAAGCGTCACATGTTGTGGTTCTCAACGAAGACACTTAGTTGTTACTCAACGAAAACTTAAGTAAACAGCGTCTTTAATTTGAATTTAAGTTCGATGAGAAACATATACATTAAAAGTGGTCGTTGAGCAACACAAACCTTTTAGTGTGTATGTTTCTCATTGAAGTCAAATTCAATTTGAGGATGAGAATCACGCTGTTAACACAAGTTTTTGTTTAGTAACAACCATGTGACTTCGTTGAGAACCACAACCTGTGACGCTTTGTTTGTACATTGTACCCAGTCAAAACCGGGAGAGACAAACATTGCAAAAGACAACCTGTACGATTGAATACCCATGGTCCACTTTCAATCCCAACGGATATATACATTTCATTCGAATCAGTGATTAATGTAACATGCGGTTCATTTGGATAAATAATATATCATGAAGGCAACTTTCCATATTCGTTATCAGTGAAGAGTCATTTAAAAGTGTTATTTATATTATATGATCAGTAATAACTTAAGCATTACCCATATTTCATATGAAGTCAATTAAAAATTTATCGTTTTTGGTATCACGCCTGCGTGTATTCCCTTTGTTTGAAGGATTTACAACGTTAACTTCATTAAAGGAAGATTGCTCATATTTTTTTCATAATATACTCAGTACGGTTGCCCGCACACTTTAATGTTGGTAATAAGTCAGGCAGATCTCCTCGTTTAATCACAGATGGGAACCACTGCTTGCATCTAGCCCAATAAGAAACAACTATCGATGGAGGGTCTTTAATTGTGCCGCCTAGTAAAACTTTTTTGATCGATTTATTCTTTTGCTATGGTCCTTCATGTGACAAAACGATTTACGAGGGGAAATAAAATTAGCGAGGCACCTAAAGAAAACAGTTTAAAGTACAGTGAAATCCGCTTACAAGAAACTCATCAGGACCATGAAAATATGTTCATTATAACCGGAGTTCCTTATACACGGACGGTGAACTAATTCTCTGGTAATAATTAGGGAATGAAAATCAGTTCCTTATAACCGCAAGTTCCTTATAAGCGGGTTCCGTATAAGCGGACTTTACTGTAGTAGGTGATGTACATTCCGTCTCAAAAGCGTGTTAACAGTATTGTCAGCATGTTAACAAAACTGATGAAAGGAAAAGCCGTCAGGAAGCACAGTCTGCATGAAAAAACAGCAGCCTCGGCTCTATTAAAGCTTTTCATAGGTGGTAATGAAAAATGCCACACCACTGACGCCCCACTAGCGCATGAGCAGAACTCTATTTTCAAATATAGACAACATACATTTCATTATTTATGAGGACCAGAAAAATGTAACTACACAATGATGAAGTACGGGCGACATTTACAGCCGCCACACAGGCACTTAACACCAGTTTAGTAAGTTAAATTAAACTTATGAAAGGGAAAGCCCTTCGTAAGCACAGCCTGAATGGGAAAACAGCAGCCTTGGCCCTATTGAAGCTGTTCATCAGTGGTAATGAAAGATGCCAAACCACTGACGCTCCCTATTTTTTTTATTTCTTAATTTCTAAATATTTACTTATTTATTTATAAAACACGTATGTATGAATAAACGTGAGTTTGTTTGTACAACATTGACATTCACATATTATACTAGAATTGTTATATAAAATATAATATATATAATAATATTGTTATATAAATATCAGTTTTTTAATTCATACACTATCCGGTTAGGTACAAATGTAGTTATTGCTGATTTTCGTTCTCAATAAGACTCTGACCTCGCTAAGCTCGCCTCTCACAGTGTACAATGAAGACTAAGTCACCCCGACTACCTTTTCTTGCTCGTTGCTTTGAATCTTGGAGTTTATGTAAGACAGCATTTGTCCAAAGTTCTAGCGGACAGACACTGTATGCCCTTCAAAAAGCAATGACACAGACTTTAATGGAGGATTTTTTTCCGAAATTTACGAGTCTTCTATTAAAAACTTTTTTCATTACCGATATGTAATAATAACTTGGCTTGCTGAACATAACTCTCTGAGGAGTGGTTAGGGACGTTACCTTTTGGAAAGTCACTACACGTGTCTTTCTTCCATGGGCGTTAAATAATCATTGCATAATATATTAAGGGAAGATTCATCAGATGATTATTCTTGACGTGTACTAGCTGAAGCAATACTCTTATATAATATGCATGAACACAATGAATTTATAGGTTTATTCTGTATCTAGAACCTCGCATCACTTCCAACGATGTCAACGCAACTAAAGTGAAACATGTGAGAATGTCAATTATTTATTGGCAAATTTAATGTACTTAAAGCAAGTTTACCACTTATATTATTACATCTTCTTTTAATATTTTATATATTAATATTTTATTAGTATCTTCGATCAAACATCGTGCTTCGCAATAAAACAGTTCCAAAGGACGCCGTTACAAGCGTGAAACAACACTGACGCTACCCACTGGATTATGTGTGTCTTTCTGCCTAGTCATCATCAGATATGGTACAATATTTACCTGACCATAAACAATGATCAAAGTTATGTGGTGTTACTAACAACTTTTACACTATGCACCTGAATAACAATGGAATTCATTGAAATTAAAAATAAACAAACTTGATCGGCAAATATATGTTTGTAATATTTGTTCATAGGTGAACTAACCACAAACGGAAGCGATGAACATAACGCCGGACTTCCCTTTTCTAAATATTGATCATCCTTTCACCAATGAAAAGATTAGCATATACCTGGACAAACATACTCTCATGTCTTTTGACACAAAGAATGACGTTGTTAACCAAATTAGCCACTTGTCTAAGGGCGTGGTTATAGAAGCCTCAGCGTTATGTCAATTGCGAGATATGCCGTAGAAATTACACTTATGACGATGTAGTTAACATATGTATAAAAGTCGTGGTAGAAAACGTGGCAAAGCTACGCCAATATATATGCGTTGTTTGCATCATTTTTCCACAAAACAAAGTTGCAAAAGGTTGTTTTTTTTTTCAAAATATTTATTAAAAGCAAGCGTTTTGTGCATCAACTACAACACAAAGTTTATAATGGACAATACAGATATTAATTTATAAATTAAGAAACAATGTTTATCCCTTTTTTAATTTACCACAGAGGAACGGTGGTTGTTTGGTTGGTTTGCTTCAATATTTATGTAAAAATATTGTTAAAGTAATTGTATAAATGACAGATGGTAAAAACTGTAAAAAACTAAAACCAAGTTTTATGATAACAGCAATGTTAATGTCTGAACATAAAAGCATGACGTATTTTAAACCACTATATGCTGTCATGGTATACCATTTTATACCATTTTAAAACCAACTGTTATCCTTTTATTCCAATTAATGTTTATTAAATTAAAACCAAATCATGAGTAGAAATACAATAGTACAGACCTCACTATGGCAACATTTGATATACTAGATAAAAGAAGTTCAAAATATATTGGTTATATATACGAAACAAATATAAACATACAAGAAAAGACTAACGTGATCCTAATTCGCACATTTTGCTGGATAATGTATATGTGTAATCACAAACTTCTCATTTTTATTGCATTGTAGCGTCTACTAATTACAGTGGCGGTTACTGGAATTAACATTGACATTTGGAGGGGGCGTAACTTTTTCAACGGTGTGGGGGTCGAACTAGTGTTACCCTATTAGGCTTGCATTCAGGAACCCCATTAAATCATGACAAAATATGTAGATCATTATTTATGTGTAAAATGTCCGCAATTTATATTATTGTGCTTAAAATTTGCGTTAGAAAATCATAAACTCATGCAACGATCCCTCCACTAAATACCCGTATATATCGCATCAAAGTAACCAATTGTGTTATCGTGCGTCTTATATTGTAGAAAGTTAATAACATTCTTTGCACAAGCAAACAACTTTAATTAGTAATTGCACAGTTCACCTAAACTATACGATATACTTATGACTGTTTATAATAAACATATACTTATGACTGTTTCATAAGAACATGTTTGTCAATCACTGTGTGTTCGGCAATTGTCACGTGCCATAATGATTTTGGATTTAGCTTACACCAACAATATAATGGTATTTATCACATTATGCGTATGGACAGTTCCGCAACTGTCAATCATGATTATTGATAACGGTACATGGTTGATTTTAATCCAATGATTGAGGGTTATATTGTCAGGTGACATCTGACTTCCTGTTTGTGATCAACCTTATCACAAAAACAATGGATTTCGGCAAAATTGGGAGGATATTAAAATTTGTGGATCTACGCATTGTTTTATAGTATTCATTGTTGTTTGCTCCAGTTGATGAGAGGTGTAGAACAAGCCTCTCTTGAATGATTTTTCATCGGAATTAATATACCAAGAATAACAATATGTATATGTACATTGACATTGGACTTTAATCTACATAATAGTGCTAAAGTTTTACAACTTAAAATGCGATTGCCATTAGTGTTGAAGCATAAATTGGTATATGTATAATTACAATGCAAAAATACAACACAGAAAAATGCAATAGATCCCGATAAATTAAATGATTTTACCGTTCGTATTAATTTATCATTATGAAGAACAGAGACATACATGTACAAACCAAACTGGACAACATTTATACACCTTTTCAGTTATTCAAAATGAGTATTTTCCTATTGACAGGAAGTGCTTTTAATGACGTTGGCTACTTAAACCCGGGATCGGCCGGGACACGACGGAATGGCGATTACTGATATTTTCAGTGTTTTGCCTTTGGTTAAAATCAACTGCGACGCAATAGGTATTGTTATAGCTAGTATATTGACTTGCTTCAATGTTTTAACCAGTTATATTTATAGGGTATTATAACCTTGCATTAAAATACATAATGAAAAACTGAAAATATCAGTTATCGCGATCCATCGGGTCCCAGCCGATCCCGGGTATCGGGTTCTAATAGCCGATGTCATTAGAGTCACTAACTGTCAAACGGAAATTACTCTTTCTGAATAACTGATAAGGTGTATAGGCAGGATCTCCTCATAATATTTGACAGCATTCCACGACCTGTTTTCTCTTCGGTAGACAACTACTGCAATACCATATTGTAACCCGAAAAAATATTTCTTTTGCAAAAATATAGAGGGGTGGATAAAACAAAAAATAAAATGGCTTAAATGGATCTCAAAACAAAGACACCATCCAATGTAAACAAATGCTTACATGTACACATACTAGACAATTCGCCGACAGCTTTTGTTTACTGGTTTCAAGTTGTACTGTCACAACAATTAATTGTACGAGTGTCAGTCTTTTAAAGTCAGATCACACATTTGTGACTTGGATTGTAAAGCCAGCAAAGATGTTGGAGTTATCAGTCTTGAAAAGGAGTGTGAGGGATTGACCGGAACTGGTGACTTCCGCAGGCATCACATTGCCGCCATGATAAGCCGTAGTCGTTGACCCGTCTGTTACCTTAAAAGGTCACGTTTGTATAACGAGCATGTTTGGCAGTTATAACTATACAATGTAAAAAAAATAATTAGGAAAAAGCTACACAATTACATTAGTCCCGGCTTTTTAACACAAGATTGCGACCGGCATTGAGCTATTTTAAAGCCATTAAGAATCCTTGTGCAAAAGAAACGGTCTAAGATTATTTGTCAAGATCACGATACTCAACACTAAATTAAATGACATTTATTTTAACGCACATAAAATCGTCAAAAACAAACATAATAGAGTTCAAAAATAACCCTTTTCACCAGCAAAATAGTTGGTGGTATATGTATGTATTCTCTCATTATGTTTATCTTACGTCCAGTGTGGAAACTTTATTATATAGCATGTATTAAATTACTATAAACCATTAATACATGAGAAATGTAGGGAAAAGAAAACATAAAGTAAACCTTTTTCAAATTAAAACCAGACTTCGCTTTTCTAAAACAAACACAAACAACAGGTGAACATAACATGTCTTTATAAATACTAACATAACGTATGTTGTTATATTATGCTGAACACACCTACAAGGAAACTACCATAGCATAAAAGAAAGATATTTAAAATAGTGGTGTACCTTCAATGTGTCGTAATTTGGTCCTACTTCAAGCTCAAAGAGCACAACGTCTATTCTGGAAAAAATATGTAAACATATTTATTTTTCTAAGCCATTGTGGCATAATCATCTATAACAGATAACTAGCTTTATTAAAACTACTTTTATTAACATTGTAAGTCACGACATGTTCCACGTTCGATGCTGTCCAAATATGTGTACTCTTAACTTAGATTCGCGGGTTATATATATGTATTAGTTTTAAGAGATATTAAGGATAGTATATATTTACGAAATAAATAATTATGTTTTAATCACAGTGGATCGTGTACAACAACACTTGTTTATCAAGTTCTCCAAAACTCCCAGAGGAACTTTCAAGTACTTATTAAGAAAACGGTCAGAAAATCATAAAATAGGTATCCGCTGTACGGTGAAAATATTCCCACATAGAATTGATTCTATTCGATATTGTATGTGAATATATATCTTGTTATATTACCATTTTTTCTTACCTAATCAGTCCAGAGGTGACTTGAACCACATACTGACACACCACGTTGTTTTCATAGAGTCCATTGCCGTCGAAGTCCGGGGACGAGATGATGAGACCGTTGTCGGCGTTCACTGTTGATCCACAGGCGACCGGCACACCATTGTAGTACCCTATTGGACACAGGAATTTTTCAATATTTAAAACGAAAACGTAGTGTCTGGAAACCGATTACAAATAAAACGTTTTACAATAAAGCATAATTATATTTTTCTGGTCCTCAAGGATCATGAGTTATATTCGTTTACATTTGAAAATACAGGTCAGCTCATCAATCTGAACACATCGGACATTGGGCTACACCACACTATCTCTCTGATGTACGTTGGGGCGCGCCATCATGGATTTGGGACTATTTGGCACGATCGCCGGTTAGGCGGAATTGGCCGAGTAGTTCCGATTGCGCATTGTTCAAACTACGCCAACTACGCCATGTTCGTTTTCTGTCGTTCGTAATTGCCGAACGGCTTTCGTAGGTTTCCGTAAGAACTATAGTTCAGCGTAGGCGTTCTGGGTTAGACATATCCTTCCACCTGATACATCCAAGGCACGATCGCCGATTAGGCGGAATTGGCCGAGTAGTTCCGATTGGTCAGCTCATGCGCTAAATGAGTCAGCATCTTTCAATACCATTGATGAACAGCTCCGATAATACCTAGGCTGCTGTTTTGCATGCATGCTGTGCTTCCTGGGGGCTTTCACTTTTCTCAGTTTGATTGCAAGGACGAAATTATTCCTCCTAAGGTCGGCGGCCGGGTTATTACAAATTGTGTTTTGGTCATCACCCAATAGGGTTCTCTTGTTTTTGCTAAATGACACAAAAAGAGAAAATTGCTAAACAAATAAGAAATTCCTTTACACTTGCATGTGGCACATTGTGTATTAACATAATCGGACCTTTTACCTTTTTACCTTTTACCTTTTTATTACATAAATAAGATATTACCGGCTGGCGGATCAATGCATTGGAATCGACCATTTGATCCTGGAGGGGACGTCTGGCAGTGCTTATCAGGGATACAGCCGTGATTCTTACAGGCACCTAGCAGCTCCTATTGATAATGATACAGTGTTAGTTAAAGAAATATACATATACCATTTAAAAGTGTCATATATTATAAAATGTACTAGGTCGGGCGTTGTTGTTGTTTCTGTTCGAGCGGTATAGAGTGGCATACTTTGATCACAATACAGGGATGTCGTGTCATTTAAGTTAAAAATCATTTCTTTTAAATCTATCCTTTATTCAAACTTGTGTTTAATTTGAGTTCAATTTTACATAGCTGTGGTGTCTTTATATCTTTATTATCGGTTGGCAATTTGTTTTTTAAAAATTGTAATTTATGTATTGATCTGTGAAAATCGTTACCAAATCGGAAAAGGGTATATTGGGGTACATTTGTAGCACAAGATACATGTAGGTTTAAATGTCCTAAACTGGCAACGGAAAATATAGGTTTTCGATAATTGTCTTTTTGTGCCACACCACACGAACATACGGCATGGTAGCCCCTTTAAGTACTATACGCCTCAAAGGGCCTTCTCTCCAACCAATCGGCGCCTAGAGCCGAAGCTTAAGACAGAATTCCGCGTAATGTTACGTTTAACTGGAGGTCACTGACGGTGCTTGCTATTTGTTACGCAGACATTAATTTTTCCTTTTTAAACGTCCGATTTTCATCAAGAAACACAAGAAACGTGACATACAAAGTCAAATATCTCTATTTTTTCGCGCGCACGCTTCGCTCGCGCTGTTTGGGGTCATTTTATCTTCTTCATGTAAATGGAAACGCCCAAAATGGTTGTTTTTGTTGTTAAACGGTACGCAGTACGCGAGACCGAAAAATGGGGGTGTCACCCTCATCTATACTTTGTTAGAAAGTAAGTGATGTCTACAAATTCCATAAAGGAGATTTAAGTGCTGACAGACAGAGGCAGGATAACGTGCAAGTATGGTCTTGTACACAAAGCACAAGCTCAATTCAATGACATTTTCAACTCAAAAGTTGTGGCGTTATATAATCTTTACTAGACAAATGAACTCGAAGTAGCAAACATGGGCAACGATAAATGTAATTTATTCACAAAATAAACGTTTTTATTGTTCCAGGTTTCATTAAATTTATTACTTATAATATTGGAATTTTACCTCTTAGATTCAATTAAATTCCAGAGTTACATCTAACCTTCTTGCCAATTTTACAGCACAAACTTATTTAATGACTCTCAAAGTGTAAACCCAACCTCCTCGCAGCGATTACGTCACGCGTTGAGGGAAGTAATCACTGCGGGGAGTTTGGTGTAAACCCCGGAATCTGGACGTAGTGAGGCTAACCTAATAATTATTGGGTAATATGTCAGACTTCCTACTATAAACCGGTTCACATCTGGAGACGTAATTCATTTTATCCATAAAGTATTTTTTTAATACGTAACTGTTTATTGTTTCAATATATAAAACACTTTAGAAAGCAATATCCCAAAATTTTAATCAACGAACGAAGCAAACTTTCGTAAAACACATGCATTACAATAGTGTGGCCTTTATGTTTTCGCGCGTATCAGGTTCATCCAATCGAAAACGGGATTTTTTCTGTTTCCCCACACGGCATTTTCAACGCTCATTAAATCATCCAATAGAACAGCGGTTTTCTGAAATCCCAGACAGACGTCATGATACAGAAATGTAGGTCAAAAGTGAGCTTAGACAGCTACGCCGAAAAATACTGCTACTCCTATTTGAATAGACTAGCCGATCCTTGGTGTCTCAGAGGTGGTTCTTTACCTATATCAAGGTGCGCGTCGAAGGGAATTCCGTTATATTTATAAACCGGGAAATCCTTCTAGGACCAGAGGACGCGCGTATTTGTTTTACGTATTTCTAACGACAACCAGGAATTTCAATAAAATTCAAAGAAGTATTCAATGATAATGATAATCTGTGAAATACTTCTGTTTATTTTTATTTGTTATGATTTTGGGAATTAAAATCAACCAAGACTGGGATAGGAGCATTAAGAATATGGGAATTTTTTATAAACATAGTTGTTTTGCTGATATTCATAAAACTAAATCCTTGTTGTTTCCAAGTTTGTTAACTCTCTTAAGTATTTGATCTTACAATATCCCTGGGCCCGTGTGCAAAGTTGGTCATTGAACCACACACAAGGCTTAACTGGTTGATCTGTCAGCTGCTATACTACCTGGTCTAAGTACATGTACATATATGCCAAGTAATATTGTCGTTGAACTGCGCGTGTACATGAATTTTAGAATTGACAGAAGACGATGTATGGAAGACATCCTCCGCCGCTTTTTCTGATGTTCTACACTACCGCTTGACAGTAGTTAAAAAGGTAGGGATATGACATTTCATCAATAAATTCACAAAATATAATTCCTAGCACTAGCGGATCCAGGGTGGGGAGCTTTTTTTATGTCCAAAACGCTATTTTTTCTCTCTTTTTTCGTCGCTCGCTTCGCTCGCGATTAATTTTAAGCATAATTTTAATAGAAATACGACCAAAACCCGCTAAAACAATGATTTTCACTTCAACCTTCAACACTTTCCATGGTTTTCTACCCCCCCCCCCCCCCCTTCCAAAAACCACCCCCCCCCAAC
>Ga0224511_10004489_pt1 | contig 10575 bp, 9 predicted proteins | sample SF_May12_sed_USG_2_FD_169988 | JGI IMG/M metagenome (GOLD analysis project Ga0224511, IMG submission 169988) | Sediment microbial communities from San Francisco Bay, California, United States - SF_May12_sed_USGS_8_1 | ecosystem: Environmental > Aquatic > Marine > Sediment | place: USA... | reverse complement strand
AGAGAGAGAGAGTTGGGGTAATAATATTTACACATTGAAATTTACCAAATAACATAGGGTTTGGTAAGTTTAAATCCAAATGACTTTAAAACATTTTTAAAAAATATACCTCCATCTGAAGAACTATTAGTGGGTTTAGAATTTAGGGCGTTGTTGTATGCCACAACGGTCGAATAGTAGGTGGTGTTGTGATGGAGCGTTGTGGGAACACACGCCGACTTGTCATAACGCGTCAAGTTTTGGTAGGGAACTACATCATCTTTACCGGGAAACGTTCCAACACCCCACAAAAAGCTGTTGAACGGATCAAATCATACTTCGATAGTTTTCAAATAGTTGTCTACTGGATTTTGGAGTATGTTTAGGGTAATCAGGCCGATTGAAAGTTTTTCTGTAAATCATAAATGTACGACGCAAGGCCACATGTTTACAAAAGCAGTTTTCTGAAAATTGCTACTTTCAATTAAATTTTTAATTAACAAAGGATAAAAGATTTGAACCAACTTGTTAATGCCTGACTCAGGATCGTGAAAGTCAAGCCACTGAGCACAGATCCTTCTATTGTCTGATTGAAATTGACTGTCTTTTCTTAGTTGTTGACCATCCAACACGTCTCCGGGAATCGGCTCAGACCGGTCGATCATAATCGGCGCCTCCCCGTGGCCAGCGGTAAAGAGATCCACTATCATATAAAGTAAGCACTACATGTTATTATTTTCAAAGCTCAACACAATATGATTATCGTTCAGCGTCGTGTCAGTTTCCTTTATGAATTCCTTCATCAATATACATGTATTATTATCTAGTCTAAATAGTTACCTGTGTAAGCTTGCTTTACGATGTTATGGAAACATGTGTTCTTGTTGTTGTCGTTTGTTAATAACTATCACCTATTGAAACTAATACTTACCATTGTTTGTTACTCGAATACGAATCCAGGCTGGCACGCCTTCCTGTAGCCCCAAGTCCTTGACGGCTACAAATGGATCTTCTCGCTCCATGGGCGCATGAAGACCGTATGCCTTTAGTTCAACATCGTACTTGGTCTTTCCTAGGCCGAATTCCGCATGAGCAATTTTACTGAGAGAGTCTGTAGCACTGTAGTAGATGGCGATCAGATCGAAATCTTCGTCGTATATTATGTCCGTGACTTTATCAAATACTGGTGATGTTGTGTCCACAATTAATGGCGTAGAATGGCACAATGACAATACTAGCGATCCTCCAAGTTCAGCACCATTCAAAGCCTGTACTGTAATAAAGTATGCCCCGTCGGATAATAGCAGGCCCTTATGAAAGACAGAGTCTGTCCAAAACTTGCGGTCTGTAAGGTGAGAATACGGGTCTCGGAAGGGGACAACGTCGGAGTTGCAAATATTCTTTCCAACGGCCCACGTGTAACCCCAGATTCCAGATTCGTCGTCATGGAAACCTTTCCAGTTAGCTGTAAAGTTGATATAGAAGTTAAAATAACATATTTGCAAAAACAAACTATTGCAAGAAAAATCCGAAATCACTGTTTATTAGGTACGATAACTAGATAAAAAAGCAATAAATTCGTATGTAATTTTAGAAATGCATATCTCAATGTTTCAACATTTCAATGGTTTAATACTACACCTGTTAGATAGTGATTTGTCAAAGTGTAACGTTCATCCTTTACAGGTTCGTGTCCATTAAACACCGTTTCCGACCCTGGACCGTCAACCACTATCCTAAAAGAATTTTGAACGTCTATACCCTGACACAACAGTAATTAAATGATACTTGGATCCCAAGACATATCAACACATGCATTTGGCGTCACACCAGTTACAAATGGTAAACCCATTCATTTATCTCCATTTAATGTTAATATAAGATTGAAGAATACAATACTTAGAAACGTTTCCTAAACGTGTACCTATGGTTTTCATTAAGCGTTACTTCTTCACAGCGCTGGGTGACAGCAGCATTGCATCCGTCTGCCCGCATTGTGTCCGAGCGGTTGTTTTGAACCAGGCCAGGCTCTGGTGGGGTAAAGTCCACAAATGTGCCTTCACCAATCAAATACGCTTGGTAACCTAAAATATTGTTAACTTGAACATTGAGAAAGTATTGTGAGCCATGTTCTAGTGTTAAGTTATCATACTCTAATAATGTGTGATAACCTATGCCTAGACGCTCATAGTTGGAATAGGTTCCGCTGATTCGCAGGTAGGCATTAGCTCCAGCAACAACATCATGCAAGTCACATGATTCCGAATGATGTTCATAGTCAAACGATATACAGTTATATCCATACGATAAACATGCCTGTGCGCAGAGTTCGGGAGTTCGAAGTTTGCTTTTCTGTAGTGTATAAGCCACCAATTTACCTTCTTTAGGATAGGAAAAGTACTTTAGCTGACCGATTATGCCTGTCCTTGGGCTTGATCTATCAATTCTCATAGGCTGCCAACCGATAAACTGAGATCCAAACTTCCCAGGACTATAACCTACGGCTTTGTTGTGAACATCTGTCAAAGGACTATCTTCAAATGCCATTACTGAACCAACCAGCTTCGATGGGTGTGACGAATACCTATAAGCATGCTCTACTCGACCATCTGGCAGCGTGCTGTCATATGTGTTAAGGGAGCACTGCGCAGTTGCTTCGAGACCTTGACTATTTTTGGCTTTTACAGACCAGTATAATGGTATGCCGCCGGGTAGTTTTGCAGGTACTAAAAGTGAACTTCCTCCCATTTCCGTCCAGTCTTGAACATTTGTACCACCCTTGTGACCTCCGATTGCATAGAATAACTTTGTTTCACTCACCTCGTCGGCAGCATACATCTCTAGTTTAAATGCTGGTTTATAATATGGTCGGCCGAATACCTGTTGAACAAGGCAACCTTTATTTCCTGATCTTCGTCGTCGGTCGTTCACTGTAAGCGGTTCTATCATCGGAGGAGACTTATCTTCATCTTTCTTGTGCTTTGTGAAGATATTTATATCATAAGAGGGTACGCTGTATTTCCAAAGACATCCTTCAAAAACTTTAAACCTCGTGACAAAGGGAATTACAATCTCAGCAAAGGCATTCAACTCGAGTTTCAACGGTGTAAAAATTAGATCCATCCTTGCCCTTTAACAAATAAGCGGAAAGATAAAACAGAAATCTAGTATTTACGCAAAAATTGTGATGAAAATGAATATTGTGTGAAGCCCCAACCCATATAACCAATTAGCCACCAGCTAAACGAAGATTTCCGCCCAAAGTAGCTCTAATTTTAAGTAAGGAAAATAAAAAGATCACAATTGACATTTCTTAAACATGTAGCATTACTCAAGACCAACAATTAGTAAAGTACATCAAAATCAAAAGTTAAAAATATAAACTAAAACAATTTTACTCAATGCTGTGCACTGAAAATAATAGATATAGGGATTCCTATATGACGGAATAAAATCGCCACTGTCCGAACAAATTTTCGAAACGCATCCCTACGGTATAGAACGGTGGCGTTTTATTTCGTTGTTGTTTACATTTTTTATATTTGTATTATACAGATAACGCAGTGTGAAGTTCATTTCATGAAATTGAAAGAAACAAAAATGGAATGTAGTAATTGTATTCGGACACACAGTGACTGATATGAGTTTTCGAAAATAAATATTGGTTAAACTATAAATATATTTCAAGGAATAATCTAAATAGTAAACAGTATTTATGCTTAATGTATTAATCTGACATTTAAGCTATAAAAGCCATGTTTAATCGATAGCATGTTTGATATTGCGATTAATGGCACCTACATTTGCGTTACTCAAGACTATTAAGACTACGCCGTGTAAGGCTTTGTTAATAACCTTAAACTTAACATTATTTATGGTGCTAGATTGTCACTTGAAATGAAATTATGTTTTGATTTTGTTGTAAAATTACAACATTCACACAGCAGTTACAAGAAGCGCCGCAATGCGACGAAACCAGGTTTTTAACGAGTCAACCAAGTATTGATGTGTCCGGAATAAGAAATAAAAGATGGCAGTGAAGAAAAAATGATGCCGTTATTTTGGTTGCATTGGTTTCATGCACCAAGTTTGGTGTCAATAAGCCAAAGCAAACTAAAGTTATTGAGTGGAAGCTGAATTTCTATTTTTAGTAGCAGTGACCTTGACCTTGATCATATACACCTGGGTAGCAATCCTAAGCTGCGTCTTGATGTAAGCTACGCATACACCAAGTTTGGTGTCAATAGGCGAAAGCAAACTAAAGTTATTGAGCGGTAACTGAATTTCTGTTTTTAGTAACAGTGACATTGACCTTGATCACAGACACCTGGGTAGCAATCCAAAGCTGCGCCTTGATGTAAACTACCCAAACACCAAGTTTGGTGTGAATAGGCCAAAGCAAACTGAAGTTATTGAGCGAAAACTGAATTTCTATTTTAGTAACAGTGGTCTTGACCTTGATCACAGACAATTGGGTAGCAATCCCAAGCTGCGTCTTAATGTAAGCTACCCATACAGTAAGTTTGGTGTCAATAGGCCAAATCAAACTAAAGTTATTGAGTAGAAACAGAATTTCTATTTTTAGTAACAGTAACCTTGACCTTGATCATAGACACCTGGGTAGCAATCCCAAGCTGCCTCTTGATATAAGCTAGCCATACAGCAAGTTTGATGTCAATTGGCTAAAGCAAACAAAAGTTATTGAGCGGAAACCAAAAATTGACGCCCGTCCGTCCGCCCGCCCGCCCGCCCGCCCGCCACCGACTTCAGCATTACAATAACCCGGTTTTCGTTGAAAACCTGGCTAAAAACGGCATACTGATGAAGGCAATATGTATGCTTTGTTTAAAGGGCGGAGAGAGGATTTTTAGAGTCGACTAGAAACATATATTATGAACCCTTTTTGTATTTTATCAAAATGCGATTGATGTATTAATTCTGAAGTAAGAGAAATGTTTCAAACATTCTAGGTTGCGTGTTTGATTTCGAAAATACTGCATGTGAACAATGTTGGTAATATTGTGTGGCCGCATCAACTTTTTGGCGTTTAAAACGCATGTTTGATATCTTTTAACATCATATGGTCTAAATAATGTCGATTTTGTTTCGGCTACACGTTTTGATTTATAGTAGTTTATCAAATGTGTCAATTACTGCCTTTTAAAATAAACTCCTGTCGATAAATGCAAGACAGTCTACTGTCGTTTAATCGGTTTAATACTATACACGAATTTCTTACCCCACATCAATAGGGTATTTTGAAAACCCTATTTCCGTTGTCATTGGAAACTTTGTTTCTAGTAGGTATCCAATAAGTTTAATTCCACCACGAACAATAAAAAGGTCGACAGCTGCGTCGCCCCACACTTTTCCTCCCAACCAAGGAGTCAATGAGAACTAAAAGTTACATGTTTACACTAATACGTGTACTTCATTTTCATATTTCATTCCAAAACAAGTAGCATATAGAACTAGTTCGCATTTACTTGTAACTAATTTTATTATTCCAGTAAACTGGTACTTGATTAATAGTTATTTTACGTTTATTGAAAAAGTAGGATTTTAAATTTGCAAATGTTTTGTTAAGTCATTACACACATATACAAAGAGGTATTTTAATTCTTATTCACACAAATGACAAATGCCTTCACACAATTAAACGGCGATGTATACTCTTATTCTTTTTGTTAATCAACAGGAAAACCTTACCTTGGTAGTCATACTAACAACACAAAAGCCAAGTTTAACACCTAGCCCAATCGCTCCCGCAGCTCCAAAACCTGTAAAACAATACATTATATGCATTGCATATTACAACAACAACAACAGTTTTTGTTGAAATGCTGATGATGTGTAAATTGACAGAAAATGCTAAATTATGTCCAGAACTAGTTATGTCATGTATCCGTTGAACATGAAGGTAAACCTTTTATTAACTGCGTGAATTTGGCAGTACAATTTAACATTGTTTCAAAATCTATTTTCACATTTGATAAGGATTTTTTTACATAGATTTGTTTCAACAAAGTTTTCTTTTTTTTAATTCAACAATTGAGTTTTTAGAGATTTTAATTGGTTTACATAAAGTCGTTCATGGTCGTTTAAAAAATCAAAATATCCGGTTTAATTTAATTAAATAATTAGTTAAAAGTATAATAAACAATTAGTGAACACCATGTGTATTAGTTATTACTTAATGTACGTGTATTTTTAAAACCACTGGCAAGTAATACATTGTGTCAATAATAAAAAGTATATAACCCCTTAACAAATAACACGTTACTTACCAAATGAGAATGGAACAGGGCCGGCCATTACAAGTGCCTTGACTTCAAAAAAGCCCAAATCTAATGGTGGTACAGGTATGTTAGCACTTACACAAAAGTCTTGTTTAGGAGGAAATTCGGTGGCCTCATTTGGAATATTGGCTTGAGGCATGCTGAACAACTGCAAGATATATGACAGTTCTACGAGTAGGTCTCATTAACTACCGTAAAGCTTATCAGTGTGAAACACAAATCTTGCTCGTGCCACTAGTACAAACAAACAAACAAACAAACAAACAAACAAACAAACATATTTGTTTGCTACAAGGCCACCGTTCCATGCCAAATATGTAACAACAAATTGGCAGACAAACATGTATGTGACTGAGCAAATGCACATTTGATGCATTATGTAATTGATTAAACAACAAAGAAAGGTTCATGCACAAGAAAAGTTAACATTGCTTCGTATACATGTACAACAAATACAAGACCACTTTTCGCGATGAAAAACCAACAAAACAGCATTTTCTTAAATTCGCGAAATAAAAAATCTGCCTAAGCTTGTCAGTCGCGAAATTACAGCAACAATGTGTTATTTATCTATTAAAAAGATTTTAATTTTGCTCCTTAAATCGTGTAACAAATTGTAGACTAATGGGTCGTCGTGGTGTGATTCCAATTATTGTACCGTAAAGCATATACTAGGCACATTGTTTACAGGCGTGAAATGTGATAAAGTCTTCATTTCCCATACACCTGTATGTAAACAGGCGTTTACAGAAACACACAATTCAAATATTTGTATGTACACATTTTGTCATTTTTACATGACAAAATACATAACTTTTTAATCAAAAATTAAAACTTAGTACACTTTCGGAAAGAAAAAAACGTCGTATGATTCGTAAATATTTCACAGTGTATATCTTATAGGTATAATTTTTTTATATCAATTAATGCAAATAAAAACATAAACAATGAAGTTACCTCTTCAATGACAGTATGCCGAACTTGCTCAAATGTATTGGTAACATCGTTAGAGAGAAGATAATATTCGCTAACACCGTTCATAAAGTCAGGTACTAGCGTCTGACGAACCGTGGTGACTTCAGATTCGAAATCTAGTGGCGATGAATACACAAATACATACACTGTGACATGGAATTAAAGTGTCCGCGGTACGTACGACAAAAGTCATCGCAGAAGTTTGGATGTATCTCCTATTCAGGAGCACTTTTAAGTTATAAAGAGTTATAAATTATGTTAAAACAATCTTAAGATAAATGAGTTAAATATAATTTCGGGTAATTTCAAAGGCATTGTTTCTAGCGAGCATACATGTTTGCGTTTAGAAATCAACAATATTTATAAGCGATAAAAATTAATAGAAATAATGATGACTATTATTTACGTTATACCGCATGAAACAAAACGCACAATATGGTGTCAATTAGTGATATGCTTGTTTATAGTTGATAAATAATCGTTACTATACTGACAATACTAATTTAACACAATATAAGCCAAAATACCTCTCTTTTTGCGTAAACTATTTCCAACATACATAAGTGGAATTTCATTAAATAGTTCAACTGTCGGAAGACATGTCATGAATACATCCGTACACAATTGCACTTCTGAATTCAAATACGCAATTCCATTCTCAACACGTGCATGTATAATCATATAAGACTGCATGCCAAGTACAAGTTGTTTAAGATCAATCCGGACATCATGTGCTGCAACAAATAAAAAGAGGTCGTTATGTAATAAATACTATTCTAACATTGTCAAAGTAGTTTTCGTCGCACTGGCGTGCATTCGCAATGTGCGCGAAAGGTCCCGGATTCAATGCCAGACTGCGTCGTTCCAAAGACGGTATTGATATTTTACAAAGCGTGTTTAACTTTAACCAACGTCCGTTTCCTTTTAGTTGTCTAAACCTTAAAATGATGGTAGCTTACGTTATGATTGGTCGAGTTTGATATTAATATAAGTCTTCATGATAACGTAAAAGTCATACATACACACAAATACAATATATAAACAAAATACTTATATCTTAATGAAAATTTATTGCTATGTTGCTTTTTAATTCAAGTGACCCAGATATACGTGTTTAGCACTAAACCGGATATTAACAAAAAAGAAGTAATATTTTTTCAAAAAGGTGTTTAACTCTTTTACCGTTTGGCACAATTACAGTTGTGAAACTATTCACGGATATTGTTATCGACAAGTCAGTAGAGTTGAGTTGGATTGAGACTTTCAGAAGTTCCTTTCTAGTACCGAGGATAACAGGCACGTTGCAGGAAATACCGAGGCAGTGGTCATGAACGAAACAAATCATGCCAAATCCTTTATTAATCTTGTCTGTGAAAAGTGGACACACTGAAAAAAAACACATACAAACGTAATAACCGAGTTACCGAGGATAATATGTTCCCCAGTTGGAGTATGCTTTCGGAGAAATTCCATTTTAAACATGTAGATTGATTAAACTCAGTTTAATATGTCGCTTCCTACTACACCAGTGTGTAGCTATGTTTTTCTGGTTCATGGATTGTATGATGTTTTTATTTAAAAAAAAAGAGTTCCAGTCATGCGCTAAGCGTAAGTGATGTCGCGTTTTTTATTAACATTAATAAAGAGCTTAAATAAAACCGACGCTGTTGTTTTTCCATACAGACTATGCTTTCCCAGGACTTCCTTTTTTCTCATAGTAATGTCAAGCTTGAGTCGTTTGTTAAAAAATATTTTAACTGATAAAAACCTTACATATAGTAGGGAAAGACGACATTGCCAAAGTCATTTGTGCCGAATCCCCGATGTTAAGATGCCTATGAAATGGTTGTGAAAGATCTCTGGTATTTTTGGTATAATCCATCTCGCTTTCCCTCAAACCAAAGTTGATTCCATATTGCTGAAAGACTGTCATCATTGTACCGGGGGATATAAGCTGGGGTTCTTCAAATGGCATTGCAAACCTAGCGGTCGCAAGATTGTTGATGACTCTGTCAAATTGTTTTGCGATGACTGATCCACTTTTAAGATTGTTTTGGATCCACTCTACGTTTTGTTCATTAACATTAACAATAGCCTTTATGTTAGGTAGTTCTGGTCTGAAAACAAGTAATTTGAAAAACTTTTTCATAGTATACCAGCTACAACATGCAATAGGCAGTACATTTAGTTGCAAACTATTTGTATGTTTTAATAATGTTTTTACAACGGTCAGGTAACATACACTATCCCCGGGACGTTATGCTTTCCTATGCGTTTATGCACATTTTACGCGTGCCAGTAGCTGATATCTACCTTATTTGATTCAGAAGTAGGGACTAATGTGTGCAGATTTTTTAAATGGTAAATCACCCCTACTGACTCTTTGGTCAGAATGAGAGTCAAACAAGAGCAGAACACCGCTTCAACCATAGTTCTTTGAGCCGGTGCCATCATTGTACAAAAACGTTTTACAGTGTATTTTTTATTACTTATCAATTTGCTTTGCCCCCTATCTCCACTTTTTACACATCTTTAAAAATATTTGATCTTGAAAGTAAAATTACTTTAAATCGCTTACACTGCTCTAAACAATGCTGTACGAAAAGAATTGATAAATCCAGCAGAAGTTTGCTTCGCGCTATCCATAAATGACTCCTTGAACGACGTTTGATCGTACAGGTCAGGATCGTTTGGTCGATACGGCCCTTCTTCTTCAAACATTCCACCAGCATTGGGTTCATAATTTTTAATGTTTTCTATGGCATCTGCCACATCTCCAGCTAGTCGTTTGATTGGTGAAATCAGCTCGTCAGGGTCCGTTTTGCCATTCAGTGAACCCGAATCCGCTGTCATACCAATGAATCTAAAAGAGCGAAATAATTACAACATACAACTTTATTTAAACAGTGAAATGAAGGTAAGATTAAGTTCTAAAGTGTTAAATGTGCAACCTTATCGCAACTTCTAGGATATTGTTTTAAGTTATCAAACGCCCTTTCAAGTACAAATAAAGTACACATCTCTTTGGTACACATTAGTCGGGGGGAGGGGGGTTAGACCGTGCGCATTAAACATAAAATTTCGTAAGCAGATCTCAAAATTTACATCAAAATCTGCAATATTACCAGGAAACATGACAAGTGACATATACAGTCAACTTTGTAAGAATGTATCTTATCCGGTGATAATATTAAAACAAAAAATGTTGAGATCGAAAAATTGCAAACTTTTAACCATTTCTGTTAACATTTCAGACAGACAGACAGGCAGGCAGGCAGGCAGGCAGGCAGGCAGGCAGGCAGGCAGGCATGCAGGCAGGCAG
>Ga0224511_10004488_pt1 | contig 10575 bp, 3 predicted proteins | sample SF_May12_sed_USG_2_FD_169988 | JGI IMG/M metagenome (GOLD analysis project Ga0224511, IMG submission 169988) | Sediment microbial communities from San Francisco Bay, California, United States - SF_May12_sed_USGS_8_1 | ecosystem: Environmental > Aquatic > Marine > Sediment | place: USA... | reverse complement strand
CCCCAAAAAAAGTCTAAATAACTGCGTGTCAAAGCGTATTCTTTAAATAACATTTGCGAGTTTTGATAAAAATTGTTTACATAACAGGAATATTTCCAATACATCATTCAAATGAGGGAAAACATTTTCTGTCCACGTGATACCACGTTTTCATGCATTTTACAGTTTTTTTCAGTTTATTGTCATTTTATCGTTTAAGTCAGAGATTGAACAATCATGTCTTGTCTAAGACCCATATATACATGCAATATTATTTTTGATGAATACTTTCAGAAACCGCAACCTGTGCTCTAGTCCCTTTAAACGTAAACAAAATGGGGCCATATCTTGGAAGTTTTGAGTAGAGGTTAGTTTTCGCATTTTGCTGTAATTACAAGCTGTTCGTGTCGCTGCTGTGGTTTTTGTTGCTGTAAGTGGTGCGTGTCCTTGGTTTCAGTTCGATGAACTATACGACCGCCATAATTAAATGTTTGGTTCAAAAGCGAACGTCTGCGTGTTTACCGCTGTTTTGGCAAAATCCATGACTAAATGAAATAATGTACGAAAACGCACTTGCCTTTACAACAGATTCAACATTCAGATTTGAACAGCGCGCGTTAATATAAAGCCACAATATAAAGTAATTTAACTACATTTTGTAAATTAATCAACAAAGTTTCAAAGTTTATCGACGAATCGGCAATAAAACCTATGGTCTCAATCAATGAAATAGTATAATTACTCAGTATACAATATAGATATGCAATACATTAACTAGAACATACTATACATACAATCAATGTTATACAAAAGTGTTTATGAGTATAGTTTTACATTTACGATTACTAATACATAAATACATACAATTTTTAATAATGCACTAAGAAGCACCATTTACTGAAGAAGCAGAATAATTAGACATAACATTAGAAACTATATTCATATTTGGCCACGAGGAAGTGATATTATATGTTCATCTCAGTTCTTCGTACAATGGACAACGTAACAAAAAGTGATATTCAGATTCACATACATTTTGAGTACATAAAACACATAAATTAATTTACGTTCATTTCTGGGTGTACCGTTATATCTACCAGTTTCAATAAACGATGTGAGTTTAATCTAAACTGAGTAAGAGTTTTACGACCTTTATCATTAGTTATATATTATCAGTCTGTGAATAAGTCTATAAGCCCGAAGCCCAAGTCGAGTTAACGGCCGGTCGGTCGATTAGAATTGTATACAAAATAGCCCGACCGGTCGATTTACATTTTGGAGTAAACTTCTATACAAAGGAACAAATTAACAAAAATACTTATTGTGGAGTTATTTGTTCGTAAAAAACATAGCCAAAATTAAAATTAGTGCAAGTCAACGCATTTCTATTAAGAATTGTATGAATTTTGACCACAACAAAAATTTTGGGCTATATAAATTTCAGTCGAGCTATAGAAAATTATATTTGAATAACCCGAAGGGCTATAGTAAAAAAATAATTAACGCACAGACTGTATATTATCTATATACAATATTCGTAACTGAACACATTTTTAAACATTCTATAATAATACAGCTTTGGTTTAATGTTCATAGTATTATTCCATTGATGTACATATTGGTCACGTAAGCGTTTTGAAATACATGGCAAATAGTAAACATTAATGAAATCATGTAATATATATTCTAATTCGAGATTATTCAATACATTCAATAGTGTAGAATACCAACTGTCTAAGTTTCTATTCACTAGCGGATCTGGGGGCGCACCAACAACAAAAAACTAATTACAGTGAACTCGAGAGTTTCGGGTCATCGACAGTTCCGGGTCAACTTAAAAAAAGATATTTGTTTTTCCCGAATGCTATATTATTTCGAAATTTTGATTATCCAGTTATATTTTCTCACCTCTTACCTGCTTAAAATGTGATGTTGGCTGTCGAAACTTGATTAACTGAAGTCGTAATCACGAAATGCTTGACTGCACCGCTTCATGGGGAAGGAAAAGTACCAGCAAACTATTTACACGTCACTGCTAAAACTTCAATTAGAAGCCGCAACTTCAGCCAAACATGCATTAATTACATATATCATTTATAATATTTGTTTATAATGTGATGTGATATTGTGTCAAAAAATTAAAATCAAGTAGTTAAAAACATTTTTATTTTGCATTTCTTTATTTATATTGTTTTTATATTCAATAGATAATTGAATGTGTTATGGTTTAGTAAGTTCTTTTACATATTTTTGTTTTATTTTGAAGCAAAAGAGTGTAATAAATGTCTTGTTATTAAAATAACAAATATTTTGTTTGATTATAACATTGTTTAGATGACATCTGATAACAAAAAATAAACACTTGTCACGTGACCCGCAACTGTCGAGAGTGATCCGCAACTGTCAAATGTACAGCATGCATTTGAATACTCCAAATACGGGGGTTTTCAAATTAAAAGAATTTCTGAATTTTATCATAGTTAGGAGGAACGATTTGTTGAAAAAATAATGCAGTTTTGTTTCTTCAAACTTTCGTCTCAAAGAAAAACTCCTCGTTACTGACTCGAACTGTCGAGTTCACTGACTTTATTTCTGCAAGCTGTCGGTGTACCCTGTTTATGTACTTTCTTGTGTAAGAACTAATTACATGTTCACAAAAAGGAAGTATTACGTATACAAGTATAACGTATTCGTGGTGCATGACCATTAAAAATAATTAATATATACCTGAATTATGAACTCATGATTTGATCACGTTCACACATCAAACAGCTTGGCGCGAATTGTACAGGGCCTTATTACGCGTACAGCTACTACAATGTAGCAAACTGCTTTAGAAATAAAGCTGATCAGTGTTAGCTTTGAGCTAAAATTGCTACTCTCATAAATCGGTTGCATGTGTTTAAGACAACGTGTACACTGTATTAATGCAAGAAGAAACGATCATAAGTCAAAACTGTTCGGCACCGCAAGGGATCGAACCGAGGTGCCGTGGGCAAAAATGCGAAAAACTAGGGCGCACTCATAGACAGCTGGTATCGTAGGAATGTTTATCAACATAAATTAAGACATCGTTTTTAAACTCGAGTCTCTCTGGGCTTAAAACATTTAACTGATTTAAATGTTTCACTAGCGGATCCAGGGAGGGGGCGCACCCGGCGAGCGCCCCCCTAACGGCCGCGGACCAATGATTTTTTAATGCCCAAAATGCTATTTTTTCTAATTTATTTCTTCGCTCGCGTTTATTTTAAACATAGTTTTAATAGAAATATGACCCAAACACCCTAAAAATGAATCTTGCTTCAATATTCACCACTTTTTCTGACCCCCCGCCCCCGTTGACATTTAGTACACGCCCCCCAAGGTCAAATATTTAGAGAAGAGTAATTCAAAATCTATTTCCTGTTATTATGTACCAAAGACATTTTGAGAAAATTTGAGCAGTTTTGCATTGAAGAAAAAACTGATTCAAATCCCTATGATCTTTTGGATCTTTGGGCGTACCAAGGCAAAACAAATGTATAGCTCAACGTTTTTTGGAGGAATCAGTTTTATAAGTAAAAAGACGACAACGCTCCAGACACTATGCTGGATGTTTGTTGCGTTGTGTTCTGTGTGTTCCTGGTTGTGCTGAATGTATGTTTTTGTGTGTGCCACTCACTCTGCGTGTCAATTATTTTTCGACTATGGCCCTTCGGGCTATTCAAAAAGAATTTTCTATCGCCCGACTGAAATTTATATCATAAACTTTTTAAATTGTAACCCTAGTTAGTTTAACTTAGTTCAACTCACAGCCTGGTCATCATAGAAATGGTTAATACTTATTCTCATGTCACATTTTGTATGTGCTGAGTAAAAATAAACTTGTCAATCTTGAATTGTATATAGCCCAATTTTTTGTTGTGATTATAATTTATTTAATTTATATTAGAAATACATTGACTTGCACTAATTTTAATTTAAGTTGTGTTTTTAACTTCACAATCTGTATTTATGTTAATTTAAGTCTTTGTTTAAAATTTTACTTCAAAATTTAAATCGACCGGTCGGGCTATTTTGTATACAATTCTAATCGACCGACAGGCTTTTTACTCGACTTGGGCTTCGGGCTTATAGACTAATTCGCAGACTGTTGTCACTTTGCCATGCTGCCCTAAAACTTGACCTTATCTGCTTTGTCTGCAATATATTTTGGAAAACCTTTTCAATTTAGTTCCCCTGACATTCCAAAGAATAAATTCCGCGGAAACGCTTCCATGTAATAGACCCAACGATTTCTTTGTTGAGTAATTTTTAACAGATTGGCATCCGTTATGACAACGCAAGCGTTACACGTACATGTAATAGCGGCCTTCAGCAAAATAATGATGTAAATGAGTTTTACAATTGTTCAATTGTACATATATAGCACAGCAGACATCACTCTGACATGCTTATGGTAGGCCTATTGCTGCAATATATTTTATGCCTGATGTTTCTGAAATTTCAGAAACATATATGTTTCCTCAAAGTTAACATTGGGTGTAATAGGACTGAAAACAATCACACTTTCACAAGAGCCTGTGAACCACGTACCCATTGTTAAATTGAAAATCCTTTATAAAATTAGTTCAAGTATCTTTATATGACTATGGAACATTCGGTTAAAATAAATTGTTTTACTGTCCCTACTGAATTAAAAATAGCTTTTAAGTCTGTATATGTAATGTATCATAGACGCGTATCTGTGTAGAGTATATAAGGAACTCTCGGTTATAAGGAACTGATTTTCATTCCCCAATCTTTACAAAGGAACTAGTTCACTATCTTTTATAAGGAACTCTGGTTATAAGGAACTGATTTTCATTCCGCAATCATAACAAATGAACTAGTTCCCTATACGTTTATAAGGAACACCTTTTCATGGTCCCGATACGTTCGTTATAAGCGGATTTTGCTGCACATTGGCGTCGCGAGCAAACACACGGCGATAACGACTTTACAATGGTTGTTTATCTGTTGCTTGACTGTGTTCTGATCACAACACGGTGGTCGATGGCTAGTCCATCAGAGTGATTAGATGATGCAGGTCTGTGGCAGATGATACTCGTCACCGTTCACAGTTGAATAGGGACGTCACATATGGCGGTATTCCTTAAGATGCTCCTTTATACCACAAAGGCCATCTATACATTCATTACGCATATACTTATTTTTTCCCATGTATAATTTATTCGATTGTATATTTTGCGATGGACACGCCGTTTCTCATGTTGGAGACGCTGGGTGCATATTATGCATTGCTGTCGAGGAAGATGTCACAACTGCCTGTTTTGTTTCTGTACATTGTTGTTCTAGGAGTTACCACTCTTCTGCTTTCACAGAGTAAGTAGCTTGATATGTGACTAAGAATTATCATTTTCGCAATTTTTAGTGAGTTTTTATTTTCATATTTTCATTACAAAATATACATTTATCTCAACATATATATGTTTGGTGACAACGTATATGTTACAATAGGTGTAATAAATAGGAAAACAGAATTTTATAACAGGTAAACATTTTTATATTTAGCAATATATTTAATTCTGAAACGATATGTTACTAAAAGTAAAAAGACCGTTACGTGTATCGGCCTTGTACAATCTATGTTAGTTATTACCATAACACGTTAACGGGTAAGCGGTCGAGGTGAACACTAGTTTCGGTACATGCTATATGTTCTATACTTTTTTGATGTTTTGTTGTTTTTTTACAAAAAAAGTAGTTGATGAAAAGACAAATGTAATACATGTACCCTTTAAATCCCCCCTTTGAACACGATGTTTTCATTTTGTCTAACGAATTGTTAAGTGGAGAACGGACACAAACTATTTTACCGTAAAATAAATTCAAAATGCAGTTTTTCCATGGGAGTTTCACATAATCATAAGAAATGATTTAAGAGTTTAGGTATAAATATAAATAAACAGTTTACATTTAATTTACTTATAAAATATGTTTTACAAAACATGGGTCGCTGGAGGGGCAACACGCAATATTTAAAGGCCAGCCCAAATTTCGCCTTTTTGTTTTTACTGACAGGCAATAGTCATAAGTCTACATGTTAATGGGATAACATTCATCAGTTGACAAGTACAATAATTATAGTTATGTGGTGTAATTAAAACGTTTGTATCATTTAAATTTAAATAGGTGAAAATGATGTTAAATATTCTTACCCGGTAACTAGCTTTTCTAGTTTATAACTATAATGCTCGTTATAAAACCAGGCTGGTATTATTTTGCCGGTTTGCCTAGGAATGGGAAGCGATTACTTCTGATTAAGGAAGGAGTGTTTATCAAGAGCGCTTATGATTATACTAAATAAGGACTTATATAATTATAGACTTTCAGGTACACAGAAAAACAACAACAATATTTGGTCCTTGACATAGTGCGGCTTATCAATGTCTCTGAGTACATATATTAGTTCTTAATAGTGTACACGAGTATCACGTATGTAAATATTGTTTGTGTGGAAGAAAAACAGTCAGAAGTCGCGCAATTGTTACAAAGTCGCCAGTATCATAATAGTCAATAACACGTATAGAATTTCCCCATCACCTGACAGAATGCGCGGAAGACAGCGTTCTATGGACCGCTACCATGGAGATTTTCTTTTGAAGATTATAAGCGTCACATCTGGCTCTTAGTGATACATAATCGGATGTAAATCTTAACTGCACGGAATTTTCTTAGTATTGAATTGTCTAAAAGTTACTTTCAGTAGATCATTATTTTGTATTTGAGTATCGCGTTAAATACTAATGATATCAGCGCGAAGCGAATATCGATAAACAAATAATACATTATAACAGAAAAGTGTTAGACTGTCATTCAAAGGTATTGTTGTATGTAATACTTGTGGAAGGAGATACACTGTCATTAATTAAAATCAACAATATTGTTCTGTCACTGCACTACAACGATATATTGAGCTGTCTAAGATCAGACCGTACCGTCAGTCGGGGAACGCGGCATGAAAGTCACATCCAAACGTGGACTGCTCGGATTTATGTTTGGTTTGGGAGCTGTTACATTTATTGCAACAAAATGTAAGTAGTTTTACTTTTTTGTATTTAAACCCACCGTGTATATATTTAGGCAAAAAAATCTTAGAAAGTAATAGTAAAGTACGAGAGGAAAAGTTATTTCATATTTATAAAATAAACTATATTGTTAAAGTACAATTTCCGAGTCGACTGATTGTTTTATTAAGGACTACAAACTGTGGATAAAACACATATTTACAGGCAAACATAAGAACCATAAACCTAATATCATTGTATCATCAAAGAATATGACGTTTTAAGATGAATTACCAGGCGACTCTTAACCATTTTCATTATTTCATTTTTGAAACAAGATGAAAAAAAGTTCGAATGTTTTACATATAAAAGGGAGGAAAAAATATGAAAAAACTTCCTATTATAATCTTTTAAAGATATATTATATAGTTAAATAACAGTGTTTTTTAAAAGTTCTAAACGACTAAAATATAAACATAAAGTATAAAACAAATTATTGTTTTGTTATTTTAAGTAAGTGATAAAACTTTTGCATTTTTTAATTGACAACGCCATTCGCAGTTCGTGATTTTTAAGGTAAGAACACTGACTCTACATTAAAACTAAACTGAATTTTCTTCGTTGTTCAAATATACTGAAGCTTAAAGAAAGTGTGCATACAAAGACGAGAATCTAACACACCAATAAAAATCGAACATATGACATGATAGAAGCAAATAATGTTTAAAGTATGTATCCGTCTCACGCCCAAACCCGTGGTGTGGTGCCGTCATGTTTCAACTCTTTCTAGCGTAAAAATACAGTCAGTGGGACCGAAAACTTGAATATTTTTATTTATTTATTTATGTAATGCAATTCGAAGTATAGCCTACATACGTGTATTTATTTCAATTAAGCATGTGTGGAATGTATGGTCGGTCATTCATGTATATAAATAATAGTAATAATGTCAAAACGGTTTAAAAGCACTTGAAAATAATAACCATAAATGCTTGGTCGTTATAGATCACCATTCACTACCAAGCGCCGGTGACAGCAAACACTCAACTGATACTCAGAGCAGACACTATAATTCTCTGAGTATACAATAAAATGATTATTTATTTGGTGCGCACTTGCCGCCACCATAAAGTGTTGTCACAACCCTCGTCAAGTACCCGTGACACGGTTTTCTGAACTTATTGTACTCCTTATACTCACCGAATAACTAGACTTGTACGTCCAAAAGAGTTTAAGGAGAAATGACCATTACAAATATACTAAAACAACAAGCGTGTTACCAAAATGCCAAACTTGTATGGGGCACTAAACACATTACACACCATCGATCAATTAAAAGGAAAGGGTGAAAAAAATTGACTGAGAACCGTATTTGTTAAAATATATGGTCATATAATCAAATTTTGCCAAAGCATGTACTCCTTTTTCTAGCTGAAACACGCAACCTAGATGTTTAGAAAATCTGTTGTTGTTTTTCCTGAAAATGAATTCAAAATAAACAGCTTTTTTTGGAGATCCCCAGATTCCCAGATCCAGGAATCGATTCCGGGACCTCTCGCACCGCAGTCCGATGCGTTTAATTTTCGTTACATCTGGACCACCAAGACAACTGTACGTTAGGATTGCAGTTAAGCTATTTAACTGTTTCAGCATAATGGGTCGAACTATAAATAAACAAAGCCATACAAAAAGCGGGCCACACTTTTGTAACAAAGTCGTTTTTTTCTAAAATATTCTAAAACGCATGGACAATTATACTTCGCAGTTTATTATGTTTACGGGAGTAGGATTCACTGCTTAAGTATGGTAATAAACGTAATCTTGATGTAAACAATGCTGGTCAAAAGATACAGGCATAGCATCTTTAAACTTGAGCAACATCAATTTCCCTGAAGAGGTTATAAATAAAACTTCGATAAAACCGTTTTAACCGACATTGATTAAGCGACATTACACCTGGATTAATTTTCGCTGGATTATTGCCCTTTGATAGTTTTCCATAAATGGTAGAAATAGCTAATTTTGTGTGCGAAACCCTTTGTACACGCACATAGCTGGTTTACAACCAAACTCGCGCGCAAACTTGACCTTGATGGTTGTTTGTGCTAGAAGTAAAATATTTTCAGGGGTCAGTTTTGAGTGGATTATTGCCCTTTGTTTTGTTCTCATGCATGTCATATAATATAGTAAATCGAACGAAATAAATAGCATTTAACAAAACAAAAATAAAAAAATGGTCTAGAGGCTAGGTCCTTTTACAGAATAACCATCACGATAAACGTTACTTCCTATAAAGGTAACTGTACATTTTAGTGTAGAAATCATCGAAAATCGTGTAGTTGGTCTGGTAACAGTACCATAGATGCGCGTTGGGAGAAAAGTGCGTAATATCTCAATCCCTTGGATGAACATTGATAAGATTGTACGCATTTGGTGACAACTCGGATAATTAAAAAATATAAACAACAAGTATACTTGAAGAAACAAAAATTCCTTTGAGGACCATGGTGCTGCTAACAAAGGCGCGCGACATCCGCACGCATCTCTTAAAACACTCAACACTGAACATTGACAGTGTCCTTAACAAAATTTGATTGAAAAAAAAAACGCAAATGAATAACAATTTTCAACAAAATGATTTTTTCAATCAATCGATCACGTATTTTTCAGGGAACATGGAAGATGCCATCAGATTCTACGCCAGGAGGCATGGTCCTGACGTCACGTGGCGTAGTTATGACGTCAACAGTCGTGGTAATGACTTCAGAACATGGGATGTCGTATTTCGGGGTCATAATGTCAGCCAGGTCACTTCGACACACGCAAATAGTACGGTTTCTTATCCAAAGGCCTCTTGCTAACGCTATGCTTTTGTTTATAATAACACAAATTCTGTCGTACACAGACCTGTATTAGTCAACTGGCTTTAAAGTGGCGGTTTTTGTCACAAATTTATGTTAAGAATGCTCCAAACAGGATCGGAACCTTTTAAAGCTCCTAACCCTATCTTCTTGATACACTTATTGGTCCACATGTTACACTATGTTTAGCTTTTTAACTACATGCATATACTTTTTATTTAACTTAATGTTTTGTTCATTTTGAACTTTTGTGAACCTTGTCCCTTAAAAGCAAAAACATAATATCTAGCATTGTCGGTCATTTTAACTAACGTAGGTGGCAATGTGAGAACGTGCAAATCTCGGGATAAACTGTCATTGATACCAACGTTTTATTATTTCTAGAGTTACGTTGTTGATCTACATTTGACTCGTGTCAATGAGAAAAATACAATTAGACAGATACCCATGGCTCCATTGATGAAGGGACTTCCCTGTGCTAATTACTTAGGACACAGACATCGTCATCCATGTTTCACACAAATTCATCATTTCTTAGCCTAGTATAACGTTTACTTACAAGATCACCTACCGTTTAACAAAAACGCAAGAAAAATACATTTTATGATAGCATTTATATGTCGTCGAGCATCACAAGGGCAACTCAAAGTCAGCACGGACCGGTACCAGAGAATGGCTTATTCACA
>Ga0224511_10004486_pt1 | contig 10576 bp, 5 predicted proteins | sample SF_May12_sed_USG_2_FD_169988 | JGI IMG/M metagenome (GOLD analysis project Ga0224511, IMG submission 169988) | Sediment microbial communities from San Francisco Bay, California, United States - SF_May12_sed_USGS_8_1 | ecosystem: Environmental > Aquatic > Marine > Sediment | place: USA... | reverse complement strand
TTGCTTTTGCGTTTAGCAATTTTCTAATTCCCGTTTATAATGAATCCCCGTTATATACTGTACATTTATTATCCTAGGACCGGTCAGTTTACTACCTATATTCATATCTTCTTTTCATTGGCTGGCCCTGCTTTTGTTACTCATTACTTAACAAAAAATTCAGCTCATAAAATTATTCTTCACTGAGTCATCATACTACTAACTGCTTATTACAGACAATGTCGTTTCATGTTATTATTGACCTCATTATTTGAGCATTTTTTCATATTGAATACTTATTCAGGGCATACAGTTCTGCCTTAGGTTCGTTCCTAAACACCACAGTGAACTTACCGTGATACACAAGTATATTGTAACTTATAAAATGTTGACTACAAATGAATGTAGGTTCGCACTTTTTAAACGATATTAATATAAGTTGAAGAACTGTTCAAAGAAAACAAAATGTTGTTTTCGCCCAGTCAACTTTTGCAGTTGTATCTGTATTATAAAGATCATTTTATGCGAGGGTTTTTGTGTGGTTTATGCATGGGCAATAGATGCGATAAAAGATATGAATGTAAATATATTGAAATTCCCTGCAACGAAATAGCTCCATACATTATATTTATATAATTATCTACTGCCATTTTAACGTACCAGTACAGAGCAAAGCATTGGAACTGTTACAATAACATAATAATAAAACCTATAAATTCATGATTGTGTGTATTTAAACAATTATGACAAATGGATGCCTAAATATACAAGTATATGTTATGAGATAAAAGATAATCTTTGCTCTTACTTTTTCGATTCCAAGTCTGCTCTATTTTCGGCAATGTTTTTCAGCCGCAGCAATTTAAGAAATCGGATCTTTGTGAAACTGAATGTTGTATATTTGAAGGTAAAGTACCTGATCTATTGGAAAATGTGATTTAGCGAAAAAAAATTAATCTGAAAACACATTTTTTTGTAAAATGCATATAACTTATATTTCTGGTTGTGTGTTTAACATACGGGGCAATGCCTTTTCAGAAAATGCGATCGATGACTGATAAATGTGCGCATGATTTCAATGAATTTTCTGCAGTTCCTGATCAAATTAGAAGCGAAGTCTCTCTGGATTGGGATTTTGAAATTGCATTTTAATAGAAATAACAACGTGTACTTGCTAATTAAAATTTGATTCATGGGACAGGAGATGACTGGGAAAACGGTAACACAGTTGTGTTGGGCGGACAGGCCGGATTTTCACGAAAATCTTTTTTCATCAAACATTAGAGACAACGATTGATTCACGACATTGCACTGTCTTGTTTAGTTATTATTCACAGCTATATAATGACCACACAGTCATTGAATTGTCGAGTAAAGATAAAAGTGCCGGTAACTTAAAAGGCTAAATAGGTGGATAAACGGCCGCTATTCCTTAAAACGGCATCAAAGAGATGGTGTTGATATTTGCGACATAACACACACGTCTTAAATTGGATGTGGATTTAGAAATATAAAATATTGGCAAACGTATACATTCGAGCGAAAATGTGTCTGTGTGAGTATTTCTATTTTTATAGAGATGCCAATGCATTAAATTATTAAGACAAAATGTTAGTTAATTGAATTAGATAAAACTCATATGCGAAAATTACATTTGTATAGTGATCTCTTAACAGCAGTGTGCTGTTTTAAATCTTCAATGTGTCAGATTGCCATATATAAATCATAAAAGACAAGTGCAGAACAAAAGAGTGCTGCAGTATCATTTCATAAGATCACAACATCAACGTTATGTTGAACAGTTTATGACGTTTCAAAATACGGTTAACGCGCTTATTCATGTTGAATTTAAAAAGAAATAAAATTTATTGATTTCCTTGATAACAAACTTGTGAAGACACAGTAAAACGAAACTCGAATATAAGTTTATAAACTATTGCCCTTCAAACAGAATATTTAACTATATAAATCATCCTCCACGAACAGTAAAGTATTTCATCTGCATGAAACACTCTTACTCCCAGGAGGTAAATGACTTAATGATCGTTTCGTGACTTCCAACTAGGCATCACAGCAGTAAGGACAATCATTTAGGAACAGAAACTGAGCCTAGCATCAGGGCGATGGTGTGTGAGACTTCAACCAATAACAGCCTATTTTCGTTGACGTTCAGACGCTGTGAGAGTTAATGTGGTTGTGGTTGACATGACCTGGGATTTCCGAAATATGAGTAAGGATAAACATATTTGTAGAATAAATATTGTAACGTGCAAGTGTATCTATATGTGTAAGTGGTGGAGACAGATCGGTTCATGCAAAAAAGAGAAACGATTGGCATTCCTTACCAAACTAAAAACATCGAAAATCGTGGGACTAATAGAAATGTAAATCAGTTATTTGAAGTAAACGTGCAAATGTTATAATCATTCAAAAAATGTAAGCAACACCAATAGCTACTGTTTGCGCTTTAGGATTGCTCCAGAGATTTTCAATATGACGTTTTGAATGTGTCAAAATTATTCTCCATTAAACATTCATTGAAATGACATAATCATAAGAGGGGATACACGGGTAATCCCGGGGTAAGTATGATATCAGTCGCAACATTAATTTATATTTTAATGTACATGTTTCTATTTAAAAACACACAAAACCACAGATGTGGATTTCCGTAATGTTGCAAATATACATACTATTTCACACTATGCAAATTACAGGACACATTTTTAATGAAACTAATTGGATTGTTTTCATTGGAACAGTGGACTACATTGGTGGTGTTATTCTGAGTGTGAATTTAAATAAAATCATTAATAGTTTGAAAACAGAACTACCTAGTATAGGATAAGTATTTTTACAAACAAAAACATACCTTTTACGTCGATTCATTAAAAAGTTATTTATCCTACCATCAGGGCTGCATTAGCTGTATAAACTACCCATCGAATAAACTTAGCTTTATTCGACGGGTGTTGAATAAATCTCGCACGCGTAATTCATTGGGTCAACGCCATGTTGCTGTTTCGTGCGTTATTTTCCGAGTTTTTTACTCACTTTTTTGTCCTATATGTTTGATGTGTTAAATGTTCTTTTAACACGTTGTACACCATAACTATGTCTGCCATTTAATTCAAAATTGAAGTACAGCAGTATCGCGAAAAAAGTAATAACTTAAACCGTCGTCAAATTTCGCATTCATGACAGCATAAAACGAAAATGGCGGACAACGCCGGACAGTTTATAAAACAGATTTTCATTGTTTTATTCTTTAAACATTTTGATAATGATTTATGAGTTTTAAAAAATATATGAAGAAGAATTGAATCGGGGACCATATCTCGATTATGTTTCGTTTTTCTGATTCAAGCAGTTGTTATGAGGACTATTTGATGCAACTTGAAAGAAGCTTCCATAGCGACGAAACAAAATAGCAAGATAACCCAATGTATTAGTTATTTCAAATTACGGAAATGATCGGTTTTAAATATGAAAATGTCAAAAGTCTGCCTTAACCATTGAAATGGTAGGATAAATAGAATACTAGGATAAGTGTTAAATATATCTCAAGTTTATCCTGCTCGGCCCGAAAATCTAAAATCACTCGGCAAGCCTCGTGATTTTAGATTTTCTCAGCCTCGCAGGATAAACTTGAGCTATATTCAACACTTACCTAGTGTTCTCTATATATTTGAAACGTTTGTTATGTTACGATTCCCAAACAATAATTGCAAGGTAACATGTTATAGATTACATCATGAAGCTCTTACCCAATATACATTAATTAGGTACATGTTGAACTTAGCAGGTAATGTGTTTCTTATAAGTAAAAGGGGTTTTGCTTGAGTATATTATCATTAGCACTGTTTTTGTTTTTGTAGTTATTTTGCAATATGTTTAACGTTCTACATTTTGTCTTCATTCTTATGTTTAAAGATGTTACATCTGTATGTTTATACCCTTATAATCGGTCAAAACATTTGCAATGTTTAAGTAATATACTAAATTAATTAACATTGCAATTGGAATAACAAGATTTCGTGACAAATAATGTGTTTTGGACTAAAAAAAGTAAAACCACAACAACAACAATACAGAAAATGCATCATAAAAGTCCTTGCCAGAGCCGAGAATCGAACCCGGTACCTCTAGCACCACACTTGGGTCCGTTACCTCTGGACCACGACTCAATTGAACGTACCTGTTTCAAGGCAATGGGTCGAAACGTAAATAAGCAAATCTGATATCTTGCGAGCCACACATTGGCAACATTTTTTTCTGTAATATTTAACATGCATAGATAACTACATTGACATGGACATCTACTCATGTTAACGGGGGAAGGTTTCACTGCCTTATTATGGTTAAAATGTACAATGTAAACAAATATGTAAACAAATATGACCTACATATACAGGCATAGCATCTTCAAATACATGGCATCAACTGATAGATGACACATGTCAGGCTGGATTCCATATCGTGAAATGAAAGGTTCTCACAAAATCTCCTTTTATAAAAAAACCCGTTTGAGATGGTTTGGGATTTCTATACACTTGCTGTTTACCACTTTATTATTTGTTAAGATGGGTGTTAATGAATAAGGATTCTCAACGAACTGACTAAAACGAACTTAAATATATGTTAAATGTAAATTCACTTAAATGTTTTAAAAATGTCGATGTGCAATTGTACGTAGACCATACATGCAACTTCAAAGCAAACATATAAACAAAATGTAAAGTGCTATTAAAATAAGTTAATGTTATATGGCTCTAAATATTAAGTTAACGGTGTTTTATTCCAATTACATGTAGTTTACATTACTAAGTTATAAGTAGAGAATATCATGCGACGGGATCTTAGTCTGCGAGTGTATGTGTTTCCTTTTAAATAAATACCATAGTTTTGACAATTGGTTCTTATGATAAAGAATTAAACAATTAAAGAGTCGCTTCAAGCAGCTTTAAGCGCGATTTGGAACTGTTTGATATGGACAACATTATGATAAAATACAACAAATTAACGACAATTCTTATCATACACCAGTATTATATACAACGGAAATTATTTCAATGTTATTCGAGTAATGAGTAGATTGTATCTATTAAAAAATCATTTGCTGTAAGAAATGCAAATTCAAACAATATCACAAGATGCAGATTAAGAAAGTCCTAGCTGACAATTTTATTGATAAACACATAGTCATCAATTCTAGATTCCTTTCTAATTTTTCATTGATTTGCCGGTTTTTTTTATGAATATTAAATGAGACGTTTTACAACTTACATCGCTTCATTAAAATAATTCTGAGGAAGGTTATTTTAAACATAACTTGTCCCAGGGGCAACATAACAGTTATTTAAGGTTTTAGATATGGCTTATTAGATTGCTAAAAAGCTATATAAAATATATAAATTATATATTAAGAAAACATTCGCTCAAAAATTTTGAACTCGTTGAACGTGCAATTATGTAGTTTGTTTACCTAAAGGTACATTTAAAAAATATTATAAAAATATATAGTAGTTAAGCCCTATTTTTTATTCTTTAAAAAATGTTTTAGAAAATATTAGGCTTGCTCATGGATACATCAGTTATTTAATCTACCTCCATTTTTTGCTATGTAGAAGATACTCCTCATTTGATAATGATAGATTACTGCGTATTTGCTGGTAGGCGTAACTATTTCTGACATATGCTTGTATCGCGTCTAATTGTGTCGTTATATTGTGATACCATGTTTCTTTTGTTAACCGAGTAACCAACATTTATCCAAGGTAACTTTGACTATCGCCAGACTTGTTGTTAGTTCTAGAGTAACAAAAGATAATCAGTCTACATTAAAAAGGGGACAACGGCACATCAACTTATCTTTAAAAAGATTTCTATTTGCAACGATAGTATCGGCTAACAAATATGCCATTGCCGAAAATAAATTACATGGCGCAATATCTTGCCAGAATACGTCTTTTCGGTTTGCATGTTTTCCCATTATAAAATCATTATGATAACGCCAAAGAAAGTTAAATGCACTTAGTGCAAAACAATAAGGAATGGTTATACGCATGTTTGTTTCTTCTATAACCGTAAACATATCTGAATAGTAAAATTTTGTAAAAATACCTAAGATGTTTACCGGTAAATTAGTTTAGCACTTTTAAGTGATTAACAATGACATAATTTTCCGTATATTTTATTATGCCGAAGGAAAAATGCGAACCTAGCTGATTACAAAATATTCTTGTTTACATATTCTTAGCATTGCCAAAACAATAATGCTCTTAATATAAAATTGCTATATTTTATGCTTTAAATAAAATATGTGTTATGTTTAGTTAAATGCTTACGAAACCAGTTCAGTGGCACACAATTTGAACCATGCTGAGTATACTAAATGAATTAAAATTGCAAAAGAAATTGCACAATTTCGATGACAAATTATGTGTTTTTGACAAAACAAAAACTAGCGTTATACTGTCAAGAGTCATCACTGACTACATATGCAATCAGTAAAACATAACAATAACGAAAATATACTCAACATACAATTGCCAGAGCCGGGAAAAGAACCCGATACCTCTAGCATCACAGCTTAATGCGTTACCTCTAGACCATAGATACAACTAAGCATATCGATTACAGTCAAGCTAGTTTACTCTTCTCAACGTAATGGGTCTTTAATACACGTAGTTTGTGAGTGTATGTATATATGTTAACATACATGACTTTGATTTGTCATTTAAAGTATTTCGTGTTTTATACTCGTTTATACATTTTAACGGACCGTGTATAAGGCGAAATGTATTAATACATCTTATTGACATGTGTGCATGTATTTTATGAAGTAAGTTAACAATGTACACATATATCGTTAATTTAGATAATGCAACAAATAATATATTTACTATTTTATTCCATAAAGAATTGCAAAGAATTTCACACATTGCCTAATGCGTTTTCTGCACTGTATCATTTGTGTCTCAGCATGATCCATCTAATTTTACCATTTAGGAATCGTTATTATTATGATCACAATTCGGATGCATTACAGACAGTACCACGGCAGATGGTGTATGCTAGCCGTTGTGCTAGGAAACTGCAGATGAATGTATGAAGGTTTCGTCTTATTGCGTAAATATAAAACAATTGTGAGTTTATGTTTTTAGAGTTGTGATATTCAACTTTCTATATTGAATCTCTTTCGTTACGGTTGACCTTTAGCTGTGTCGATGCGCTTGATTGTGTTATGCACACCTATGAAGAGCACTTGACTCCCGAATGCATGATTGACATTCCTGGATAATGCAGATGCTGGCAAAAGATATCATCAAGTCTGCAAATGTTTCAGCCAATTTATCCGCAGCGCTTAGTGTATTGAATAAGTTCGCTAAATGAGGAAAACCTGTCACTATGTCTGTCTAAGGAACAGACGACGGTTCATCTTAAAGGCATTTACCATTCCCAATGGTATTAAAACAAAAATATGTGCACACTATTTTGAAACATTTTAAGTGTTATTCGTACCAAATATTTCATCGTGTATGTCAATCATGTGTAAATGTATTTGTTCAGCACTTTAAGTTCATTTTTTGGGGTCTTCTTTTATTATATTGCATTTGTCGTATTAGGTCTTTCTAGATACAATTGTTTTTACATCTCTCGAGTAAAATTGATATAAAAATAAAGGTTTCGTTTTCACTAAAATATTGGTATTTTCTTTAAATTGCACACTGCCGTATAAATTTGCTAAAGGTGTTTAGTTCGTAATAATATGCAAGGCTGTAATGATATGTAACTTATACATATAGCAGTAATCATTTTTATGATCCCCTGATTTTACTTTACTTAAAATCTGACATACTATATAGACTACAACAAAGACAAAGTAATCAACGGCCAATCCATTAAGCTAACTTATATTCGAAGTTAACCTACTTAATAACAAATTAAATATCTAACATACATATTTCAGAATAAGAATAATACGGCAATACAACCAGGTGCAATGACAACAAAGATAACTTGGTTATTATATTTAACGTAAATGGAAACTGAACTCGACGTTAAGTTCATGATTACGTGGTATGCACTTTTATGAAACTTTGATCCCTTTAATTATAACGGCTTATTTTGCGTGCTTCTTGTTTTCCAGCTGATTTTGATCTCATATATGGTTCATTTTACGTTACTCTATGACTTCGTAAGCAACATTGGTCTTTGACCATATCCTCAAATTAATGTTCTATTACGAAATTCTGACTCAAATAACCTTTTGCACAACACATTTCTTCATTTCTTCGACATTTCATGACGCATGTGTGAAATGAGTGCAAATATGTTACTGGTTTATCTTACGTCTAATACAACGCATACATTTTATGTGATATATCAATGCAAAAATATGTATTGTTTGTAGTGCATTTCTCATTTATAGTAAATGGTCGGATATTTACTTATGTTATACAAAATATGATAGAGAATGAATTTTATCAATGCACTTGTTTAATTGACTAGTCCATGTCTACATGTTAGTGCAATCGTAGATTTCGCATATTAACATTCGCTGAAAAATTGTGTTTAATGAGCAATTGTAAACTATGTAAGTTCGTGTCTGCCTTAGGAAGCACCTGTTTGGTTAACATAAACAAGTTATACTCCCATTTGAATAACGGTGGCAAATGCAAGATTCAGTTGTCAATAATTTTTCAACACAATTCATAATGGTACATTAATCTGGGGAAAAGAAAGGACCACACGAAGCATCGCTTGCAAGGGGTTATGAACAAAAACATTTTAGACAAAAAACATAGCTCTAGTTGTGAAGAATATCGTTAAAATCTAAAGTTCATGAATTTTCAAATAATTAATATCTTGATTTTTGAACTTCTAATTCAAAATAAGTAATTATAAATTGAAAAGAAAATACATCTTAGCTGTGAATACTATACCATAAAATATTGTGTAATCGCATTCTGTATGCAATGCATGTATTCTTTAATTTTGGCTGTGTCGATGTGCATGTTGGTATCATGCATATCTAGGTGGCAGTTGTGTCCCCAGGGTAATATTTGAATTCCCGAAAATGCAAATACGCCTAAATATGTTATCAACTCTGTTAATATCTCAACCAATTTATTCTAAATCTATTGTTTATTGAATACGCGCACTGAATTGGGAAAACATGTCGTTATCTGTCCCAGCGAGAGAGCACCAGTTATTCAAAGAGCATTTTAAAATCCCACGGGTTTTAAAACAACATTCATGTACACTATTTTGTCATAATATATGTTCGAGCGTTATACTTAAATCGTTAATTGCTCACGTTAATTCTGTTTTATAGTACATACCTATGTTTTGCTTAAACAAATCATTTCGTTCCTCAAGTAAAATCATTTTATGAAGAAAAGAAACCCTATGAATTACTGTTTTTTTACTTATAATGGTATGCAAATCATTACTTTAATTTTTGGATATTTACTTTTGTAAACTAAATGCCATACAAGTATAGTAAGGGTATGTTTTGTGCTTTTCTGTTTTACACATATTAAATTATTTGGTTGCTTTGGCGTTTCGCATTTTTTTAATTCCCGTTTATAATGAATCCCCGTTATAAACCGTACATTTATAATCCTAGAACCGGTTAGTTTACTATCTATATTGTTATCTTCTTTTCTTTGGCTGGCCCTGCCCTTTTTACTCATTACTTTACTAACAATAAAATCAGCTCATAAAATAATTCTTCACCGAGTCATTATACTAATAACTGCTTATTACAGACATTGTCATTTCATGTTATTATAGACATCATTACTTTGAGCATCATTTCATATTGAATACTTTTTCAGGGCATACAGTTCTGCCTTCTTACCGTAATACACAAGTATATTGTTATTTATAAAATGTTGACTATAAATGTATATAGATTTGTACTTTTAAACGATATCAATATAAATTAAAGAGATGTTCAAAGAAAAAAGTGTTGTTTTCGCCCAGTCAACTCTCGCAGTTGTTCTAATATTGAAAATGCATAGTTTTGTATGTGAAGCCAACCGTGTCAAACGTTATATCATAAAGATCATTTTGTGCGAGGGTTTTTGTGTGGTTTATGCTTGGCAATAGATGCGATAAAAGATATAAATGTAAACATATTGAAACTCTCTGCAACCAAATAGCTCGAATACATTATATTTATATGATTATCTACTGCCATTTTAACGTACCAGTACAGAGCAAAGCATTGAAACTGTTAGGATAACACAATAATAAAAAATCATTTATGTGTGTATTTAAACAATTACGAAAAATGAATACTTAACTATACAATTGTACAGTGCCCACCAAAAGTCTGAAGACAACCTGTCATTTTCTTATTTCCTTCCATTACAACACTATGTCCGATCAAATTAAAAAAATCCTAAGCATTTTCAAACACTTTAATTTAACTGAAAGTTTCATAGTCATGAATAACTACGTTAACTAACTTTATAAAATATTGTCAATTTTACAATGGTGAGTGGTTCACTGGCTCTTGAGAAAGTGTGGTTATTTTCAGTCCCATTACATCCAATGTATATTTTGTGGAAACATATATGTTTCT
>Ga0224511_10004485_pt1 | contig 10577 bp, 7 predicted proteins | sample SF_May12_sed_USG_2_FD_169988 | JGI IMG/M metagenome (GOLD analysis project Ga0224511, IMG submission 169988) | Sediment microbial communities from San Francisco Bay, California, United States - SF_May12_sed_USGS_8_1 | ecosystem: Environmental > Aquatic > Marine > Sediment | place: USA... | reverse complement strand
GAACAACAGCTGTTTGGGTCCATACTGCGTCGACCCTTGATTGAAACAAAATATTCTTCCAATGTTCGGCTCAAATTATTTTATTTTGAGACAGGAAATTTCACAGCGAGCCACCCTAATAACCGTGGTAACACTCTGTAATTATTTCAAGAGTCAAAACTCCACGATATCCGAGAGGTCTCCTCGAATTTTCAAGTTGTGTCGCTCCTCGATTAACCGTCGTTCCTGTGGCCCCATACCGATGTGTCTCATTGATCGTCAACGAAGTATTCATCGACGAACCTTTCTCATATAAACCTAGCATGGGTATAGATTGAATGAGAAAATTTTCATTTAAAGGACAAACATTTCGACCTGAAGGTGTGCTTTGACTTGCAGGCTCACCGCTTATTTTAAGGTTGTCTAAAGCCATCAATCGCTAGATACAATTTAATCTTGATTTCTTCAAATTCTTCCCAGTCCTAGCTGGGCGTTGGATTGGCTGCGCTGTCGAGCGATTAGTAACGAGAAAACTTGAAGTCTAAATGCATGCAGGAAGTTATTCTTGGCCTCATATTATTTCCCAGGAAGTTTTACTATGATAGACCATGAAGAGGTATCGAACTCACCCCATCATCGCAGGATGTCTGATGTAAGAGTTCATCTACGTCGGCGATTCAATTCTGGCGAGACAAAAGCCACGGATAAAATGAAGAGAAAGTTAGTTAGCTTCTGGAACAATGTCAAATATGGCTGGGACGTCAAGCCAAAATCTAATTTTGAACGGAAAAAGCCTATCTTTTTGCTGAGTCATTGCTATGACTGCCGAGAAGATTCGGATGAACCAATGGAGATTAAGCTGAGGAAATTCCAACAGGACTTCTCCAGTTTGTTGTGGTTCACATATAGACAATCGTTTAGTCAAATATCGGATAGCAAGCTCACGAGCGACGGTGGCTGGGGATGTATGCTACGCTCGGCTCAAATGATGGTAGCTCAAGGACTGACTGTGCATTTTCTCACCAGAGAATGGAATTTCTTCACTGACAAGGTATCATGTTCATGTTTATATTGTTGCTGACAAGGTGGCCATCAGTGTCTCAAAGTTTCGGTTGGTTGCAATGGCAGTAGCACTCGGTAGCTTGAACAACGACTTAAAAATTATAGTATAATTTTTAAAGCTTTCGTTAGTGATTAAAAATTGGTTTGACTTTTCATGTTATTTTACCAACAGTCCCGTCCCATCTCATTGTTTTAGTCTCGACATTCACAGCTGATGCATCGGGAGATAATAAAATGGTTCGCCGATCATCCAGCTGCCACATCGCCGTTCTCTCTACACAGACTAGTCAACTTCGGGAAGTCTGTCGGCAAGAAAGCTGGTCAGTACCTGTTTAAAGGGGTTATGCCATAGCCAAAAGTGTCTTCACTTGTTTTCTGATTCTGAAGCCTACCATGAACAAATGGGCCCAATACCCAGCTCAAATGGAAGCTTAGAGCCCTCTCGAAGATGCACTTTTCACAGATAGGAAATCACCCCCGGAGCTGTTGATGTTTGCATTGATTTTTCGGCTTATGCGCTGATGTTTGGAAAATCCTCTTGCGGGAACACAACTCCGAAAGTGCGTCTGCATTCGACCATGACATAACCCCTTTAACTTTTGTAACATGATAAAGCCTAGGATTCATGAGGCTCAATGCGGTCGGCCGCCTAAGACTAAAACAATTAGAGAAACGGTCATACAGTAGATATTGACCCTGATAGGCAAAGACAAATGGAAGAATGAGATACCTGAAGCCAAACACACTCTCTCCATGTTTGTTTTAACTAGTCATTAGTTATTTTCACGAAAATGATGACCCAGCATGGGTGAAAATCATTATGCGCACAGTTTCTGTCCAATCATGAGCTACTTAGCCATTGTCTAGCACACAGTGTAGAAGATTTCAATGTGCACAGCTTCCTCAGTATGCAATGATTCAGCCCATCAGAGGCTACATTGTGTAGAGCATACAGTGGTGAAATTCCTTTGCGATTTAATAAAATAAGGGAAGAAGCCTAGCCCATGCAGACTAGGTATAATAATATGAGAAGAGCTTGGTTGATTAGTTCCCAGAAAGAATATTGCTTTACTTGAGCTCCGAGTTCCACCTGAGTATACTGGGATGGCTCAGTGGTAGAGCGCTGCGCTCGCAACTAGCAGGGCCTCGGAACGAATCCTGGTCACGGTGAGCTCCTCACTTCCATTCTAGCTAAAAAAAGTCAAACTATGAAGTGGAGCGTTGATACTGGCCGACTCGTCATGCTCCATGCTAGCTGGTAACAAGAAACAATTATCTACCCCAGCAGCTTCACCATAACGGTGAAGACATAATACTAGAAAAAAATATCTGATCCTTCCTCATCATGACAGCGTGGAAGTAAAGAACTTTCATAATCGGACAAAACTTTACCTTCTACCAGTGCCAAAAACCTCTGTACAATCAGTCAGTTTCATAATGCATAAATAGTTACTGTTTGTATTATTGTAGGCGACTGGTATGGACCGGCCTCGGCTGCTACCATCATGGAAAAGGCAGCTCGAATTGCATCCGAATTCGTGCCAATACTAGACCAGGTCTGCTTGTATGTAGGAAATGACTGCACCGTGTATAAACAAGATGTCATAGACCTGGCTACCAAAGGTCAGTTACTAGTGTTCAGATTTGAACCTTGATTTTTAGATTGGCCTTGATCGATACCATAATTGGGGGAGTTCTCCCCTCTCAACTGAGCATATCTGCAACCGATACGCAGTTTAGAGAGTCCTCTAAATTGAAAGTTACCGTTTACGGCAGGGGTACTCAACCTGTGGCTTGGGGGCCACATCCGGCCCCCGTGGCCCGACTTTGGCAGCTCCTGAAACGTGTTGAGCAATCTAGCCTTTCACATACTCAGACACAGATTGATGATGAAGTCACATGATTGTTAATCTTTCTGCTGGAAATGAAGATATTATCAGTTTGTGCCGAAATGTCTGGTTACATTTACCTAGCTGAATAAGTTAACTCCTGCTATCATAATCCCAGCGTTAGTTCCTGGCCCAAAATGGTTGCCCCACCGTTTTGCTGCTCATTTTTGAAGAAGGTTGACCCAAGGTTGTTCTATTGTCACACTGCCTATCGAAAACATTGATTTCTTCTAATTATGTCATTTTTATTTAATTTGGTTTTTTAACTTATAGACTACTCGAGCACCCGACCATCGTATTTAATGGACCTTTTAAGCCTGAGGCTTGTTGGAGCGATAGGAAAGTCCTAGGAAATGAGAACCTCACACGGTGGCCCACCATGACCTTGATTTGAACCAAGATTCTCACAGTTGCAAGCCCATTGTTTTTACCACTGGGCTATCCCATTCCCCCTCACCATATATGAATTATTCAATGTGGTTTTCTAGCACCTGAAGGAGGCACTGACATATGGAGAGCTGTGATTATTCTTGTACCCGTCAGACTTGGCACAGAGACGCTCAACCCAATCTATATACCTTGCCTAAAAGGTAAAGGCCTCTTATACGCTTTAGTAAAATGTAATTTCGTGTCTCCTTGGGAGACCAGAGGGCGGGAGTGGTGCAGAAATTAACCTACTGAGTCACTTGTACTTTGTAAAAATCTGTCTTCAAGCATTCCAAGTCTTGCTGATTTTATCGAATAGAGTTTTTTATGTAATTTTACACTATTTAAAATTCTCTGTCTCATAACTCGTTCTAGTAGAATTCCTCAAAGCCTATCAACCGCAGGTATTCCTAGCATTATTGTGTGAACACATACTCAACTGCTTGAGAAGTATCTTATACACATTTTGGAAGCATGCTCTTATACAAACTCTGCTTTTAGTTTCTTTAGCAACGTATAAAACCATTATTTTCCCGGATCATTGTTATTGCAGGCCTGTTCATCTGTGATAGCTTTCTCGGGATAATCGGGGGCCGACCTCGCCATTCTCTTTACTTTGTTGGCTTTCAAGATGAGAAACTTATTCACCTCGACCCTCATCTTATACAGAAGGCAGTTGACACTAACCAACGTCTCTTCCCGACAGAGAGTTATCATTGCGGCTGTCCACGTAAAATCTCTTTTACCAGTATGGACCCTAGCTGTACTCTTGGTTTTTATTGCCGAACGCGTCAAGACTTTGATAAGTTCTCGTCCGTGGTGGAACCATATTTATTACCACCGGGACCAGCACAAAGCTATCCATTATTTTTGGTAAGTGAAGGATCACGAAATGACTCATGTTTTCCACCCTGAGAGTTCAGCTAACGTGGCTCATGCTTTTTGTTTAATTCACACACAGTGGTGCTATTAATTAGATCTCTGATGCAGCCTTGTGTTTTACAGTTTGCATTGTGATTTGTTGCTTAGTAGCATTTTCTATTTTAGTACCTGACCTAACCCCTGCTCACAATGACATTTGTAAACCTTTCACCCCACCTTTTTATTATGGTGTCTCTATTTTTATTATTGGTTGAAGAGTTTAGACAGCAGGATGATTATTTTTCTGATTTCATAACAACGAATTGCTTTGACTTCGCTTCATGACTTGGATACTAAGGGTTGCAGCATCATTCTACACACAATCGCCAGAAATGAAAGGCAAGATAATGAATCTGTTTCTTTCTGTCAGCCTAATGCAATGCCAAAACTTGTTTAGGTGATGGAGATTTGATTTTGAAACCTATTGCATATATCTTTCATATTCTGCTCTGCCTGGGTACCTTCTCGCTCCGAGATCTCATTTGCCAATCTCTTGAGAGGGACTGCCATCAGTTTAGGTATTTGAGCATTGGACCCCGTAGTTAAGTCCCAAGCATATTGGTCTCTTCTGGTTCATGAGCTGCGGGTGTCAAGACTGAACCAATGAAATGTCGGATTGCACCCAAAAATAATAACAGAATATTTTCTTCTCTTCAAATAAGCTCAGAAGGTGAAAAATGAAAGTATTCCGATTTATCAGGAGTCCTATTAGATAACACGTGTGGTAGGTGGATGCCCACCTGTGAGCACTCGGTAAGTTATCATATCCATTGAACTAAGCAACCTAATGTGATATGATTTCATACCCGGTCTTAGAACACCTGTAAACAAATAACTTTTTTAGGCCCTAAGGGCTTAAAATGAGGTAGCGTAAATCTTATGCACATCGCATAGTTTTTTCCCATAGTCGCGTGCCGTGTTTAAATACACAGACAATGGTGTGAGAAAAGGTTTTTGTGCCCATTCTCATAGTGGGTAGAAGCGAGTTCATGAGGTCCAATTAATCATTCCGCATGAATTCATGAAGTCAATGTTCCAACAGGCTAAAGCAACGAGATTAACTAGCTGATGATTTCTCATGACTGCTCATTGCCATACTGTTGGTGGATGGTACTGAGGTGGTTTCCAATTTGCCTTCCTCGGGTTCCTGGTTGGGGATCGGTCAACCTAAGCCATTTGTTCACCCATCATGTTGTTAGCTCAGCTGTTCTTCACGAGAAGGGAGAGGTGGATCTCTATAAAACCATGGAGTGGTCTTTACCCTACAGATACAGCTGCTAGTGGAAACAGCCAGGTGTACGCGGTTGTCCGTGTAACGTAACATTAGTGTAATGTAGCAAACAGCAACCTGTCCCTGAATTTCTAGATTTATCTATACGAGCAGTATTGTAGCTCGTGCTTCAAACTGAATCAGCTGGTATACTGGTATAATGAAGCTTGCCGAGTTATCCAGGTAGCAATTCTTCATTCGATGGGGTCTTTGGCACACTGCAATCAACAGCAAAATACCTATGTGAGAATTCACACCACCAGTCTACAATACAAATTATCACAATTACAAAGTAGCAAGTCAATAGATAACATATTTATATATAATCTCACTATTACAGTCCTCCGGTTAATTTGGATGACATAAATCAGCTCTATTCCATGAGATGCTGACTGAAATCTCCATAATCATATCTCTAAGTGATATAACCATTGACCTCTGATAAGTAGCCAAAGGCCTCTCACCGTATACCTCATGGACGCTTGTACACCGAGGGACTCATATTAACTTAGAATTTACAGTAAATAACGTTTCTCACTTGTCCAATTCCAATATCAATTCACTAGCATCCCTTTTGTGGTAGTCTAAACTTGGCTGATCACAAGAGACCAATGAGAAAGCTGACCTAGTCTTGTCTCAAAACACCCTTTCTCATCACATTGTTTCTGTTCGTGTACAAATTAATTGATTTAATCAAAAGAAATCAGTTTCTAAAGAGTTTAAAGGACCGCGGTGTGTTATGAACGCATCAGGTGTGAGTGCTTATTGCTATATAAAAGGACACACGCTGCCTACAAGACAATCATATGACTCTGGAGTTTAACAAGGTAGGCACTATTCATCTTTCAGAAATCTTTTTCCAATACAGTTTGATATCAGAATTATATACGTATGCAATTTACTAAGGCATCGCCTTGTTTTTAAAATGGACCATGAAGTAGCTAATAAATAAAATAAAATAAAGCTAATAAATATTTAATTTATTAACTTTTACTGGACTTACCTGCCTCATTATTTAGTTTACAAGCCTATACACTCAAGGCAGCAAATTAGGAATTACCTCTACCGCCATTTTTTTCATTACTCGATGTGCAAATACATAGGGTTCAGTATCTTTCTACTGATTGCATAAAATTAAATTAATAAAAATTAATTTGGGTTTTCTGCGACTGATCGCAGGCTTAGGTAACCATTTCACAATGAAGGAATAACTTTTACAGTATAATGATGTCCTCCACATATATGTATATAATTTTTTTTCCATTTTTTTGCCATCATCACAGAACTAACAAGTTTTTCATTGTTACCCGGCCTGCATGGAACCTGCATTAATTTTCTAGTGTTTATTATATAACTTTGAAGTGCAAATGAAAAATCCCTAATTCTCTGAAAACATTTGTAGCTTTTGCTGCTTCGACTGTTCTATATCCAGTCAACTCAATTTCTTTTTACCTTTATTGAGTCAGAGACGTCTTCTGAATTGAGAGACTAAAAAGACATGACCGGTTTATACAATGCAATTTTCTTCCTAGCGGTGTTGTGTTGCTCTCTTAATAAGGAAACTCTGCCACCACTTTTTGGGGTTTCAAACCCGTTACTGCATTCAAGTCATGTATTCCAGCTTACAAACTAAGGCTGCTCCCAATTGAGGGCCTAGAATACATACTTGGCCAACTCACCCAGTCTTCTTTCATAGCACACCAGTGTCAGGGATTTGCAGAAATTTCCCTACTGAGCTTTTCACTCACTGTTTCCCAGGGTGCACCATGTTAGGAAACTTTCTGCTTGCACCTGCGTGCCCCATAGAGAAAGTACCAGTGACCCCAGGTCCGAGGCCCATTACACTATCCACTAAGCTATCGCTTCACCCCACTCAACCAATCATATGGAATGTTCTAGATGACAGTAACAGAATACACTATGACCCAGAATAAGGAGAGTCCGACGATGAGTTATCTCCCTGTGGGTGAAGTAGCTATGATTAACACAGATCTGACATCACCATATAGCTACCAGACAGCGTTCTCACAGTATAAGGTATGACATACCCTCAATTGAAAGAACAACTCCCAAAGTTTTTTTCTTTAATTTGAATGTTTTTCAATCACAAATCTTACATCTATGTATTACAACCATGGAGTGATCTTGACCCTTATCCACTTGTTGGCTGTCTATTCTTTTTACAGCAATGATCCAAATCCACATTATAATTTGAAGCAATTAAGAGTTTTGCTGAAGGCTAGTACCAAGAAAGCAATTCAATCCTTCTTTTCAAATGTAATTCAATCATGAATCTTATGTTTTTTTCACGGTATAAAAGTGACATAGCTAGGAAATTGAACTGGTTTTCGCCTGATCTACATCTATAATTAGCATTACATTGTTATGTCATATAGTACATCAAGCTGATTTGCTGGTAAATTTTTTGCATGGAGGTCCATTATTATGCATCACTGGTGACTGATATCAACTAGAAGCTTCTAGTTGGAGCCAGGTGCCAGTGGTGTACTCTTTCTTTCAGATGTGTGAGGAACACCTGCGTGGAAAAGGGTTGAACACTGTAACCTACTGGGAAAATGGGATAGCTCAGTGGTAGACCTCTGGGCTCGCAATCATTGTCATGACGTTCTCACCTTAATCCTCGCTCAAAACAAAACAACTCCCACCACGAGGTGGAGCATTCATACTGATCCACTCGTGGGGCTCCATGCTAAGCCGTAGCTGACAAAAAATGGCTATATAACCCAACAGCTTTAACATAACCGTGAAGACTCCATATGAACAAAACATCATAATCTCTTGGTGGCTTTGTATTTCAGTATCCAGCAGGAGTGGCGGACCAGTCTAATTTCTACAGTCGAACGTCTGGGTCAGTTTATAATGAGCCAACACCAAGACATCTACATTTACCTGTAAATCAAGGTAAATTTATAAACCAATCGGCGTGATGAGATCAATAGTAATGAAATTGTTACCGAGTCACATAAGATTGATAAGATCGTTTTGTTTCACGTGGATGGCATCACTAAGGTAGAATAATCAGAGCGCTGATTTTATTCACCTTAGATAAATTTCCGCTTCCAGTATTTAGGTCAAGGACGAACTCGTTGAAGCGGAAAATTCGAATCTGAGTTGTCATTGGTTGCCGAGCACCTCGAATCCGCTCTTTGCCGCTGGAAGCTGGCGCACACCTGACGGCCAATTTGAGTGGTCTATAGACAGTTGTCGCTCGTGTAAGCTCCACCTTACCCATGACCATGGTTTCCACTGTAGATTTGATGTCATATAGTCGGAGTAATCCTCTCTCCACCACCCCTGTTATCTCCTCCTCCTATCCAGAAGCAGCTACTACGAGTACTTACTACCCCACAACTAATTACAACAGGTCGCTAGAGCCTCTAACTACGTTATGTGAGTATAATGAGGTATTCTGCATGAAGGCTGGTTTTTCACGGACTCGCTTGAGATTGTGTTGTGGGACGACATTGAAGTGGTTTCCCATTGCTTTCCTCGGGTTCCTGGTGAGGGTCCAATCAACCTAAGCCATTTGATTACACATCACCCGTTGACAAATCGACCCTTCTTATGTGACTAGGTCATACATATACTTGTGTTCTAATTATGATGTCTTCACCATTATGGTTAGAGACTTGTTTTTGCACCAGTTATGGCTTAGCATGGAGCTCCATGAGCGAGAAGATATCAACGCTCCACCTCAAAGTGAGGCTTGTTTTTGCTTTGAACTATAATACCAATGTGAGCAGCTCACACTCACAGCACAGCAACCCATCAGAATCGAGATTTAAACCCATTTTTCGTAGCTGCACTTCCAGCGCTCTACAACTGAGCTATCCCGCTATATTTATGCTGTGAAACCCCTCAGAGTGAATCACAGTATAATTGCATGTATGAACAAATGAGAAAAGAACAAGAGAGAAATGAGGGTTATCTCTGTACCAGTGTCAATTTTGTACAAGCCAGACAGGAATTATATGTCAATGACTATATTCGCTACACATATGTCAAATTATAATCTAAGATAACTATAGAACTCCTTACTATGGTATAGCTTCGTTTAAAAAGACCAAAGATTTTTATTTTCTTCTAGTACAAAAGAAAAGAAAAGTATCAAACCGTCATAGAAGACAAAGAACAACTTTTACTAGTGAGCAGACATTGAGCCTGGAGCTAGAATACAGCAGAACAGAATATATCACCAGGGCTAGGAGGTCAGTTCATAATAATATGTCATATCAGAAGATGGGCGGTGTGACTAGGTGATGATAAGGCAGTAAATGGCGAGGCAGATAGATCATTTATCGGGAGTTATCTCCATCTGCCATTGAAAAGCCAAATGCTTGTCACTTTCTCTGCATGAAAAAGCCACTTTATACACCAGCTAAGCACTAACTAGTGACTGGTGAATGTGAAGAAGCGTTATATATAATTGAATATAATGATATCTCTTCTATTTCGCGAGGATAGTCAACTTCAGACTATCCAATGATACATATCAGGCAACGCATGTTGTCATCGGGTACCAACGGGCAAGAAATTCACTACTCAGATTGAGAAATCATCTTATTGGTCAATTGACATTCTATCCTATCCCATCTAATACCGTGGGGCTGCTCGATAAAACGCCAACAAGTAAAGAGTGAACTAGTACACGTCATTGTGCACGCACGCGTAACGCACACCCATATTTTTTAGACTGAACAAATTAACTTGATACAGAATAGATTATATTCCAGGAACCGATAACATGGCTATCATATTTCTGAATGCAGTAATGATTTTTAAGTATCTGACAAAAAATGTTATATAAGGTGGCAATTAGTAACAGTGGGGGGATGATTTCATTATGGGCACAATTTTGTCTTATTATTTGTCGATTTGGTGTACATAACCATCATGGACAGTCTTGAGGACTCCGCTGCTGGTCTGTCTTTTGCCTACTCAGTCCAGGTTTTTCCTGCATACTGTCTGATATGCCTTTGTCTTATTGCTTCCTGTGCCTCCTCCGACTT
>Ga0224511_10004484_pt1 | contig 10577 bp, 8 predicted proteins | sample SF_May12_sed_USG_2_FD_169988 | JGI IMG/M metagenome (GOLD analysis project Ga0224511, IMG submission 169988) | Sediment microbial communities from San Francisco Bay, California, United States - SF_May12_sed_USGS_8_1 | ecosystem: Environmental > Aquatic > Marine > Sediment | place: USA... | reverse complement strand
TTTTGGTACAACTTTACTAACTTTGTTGTTTTCTTTGTATTGTTTCAGTCTGGTTCTAACCAGGTTAGAAAATGGCTGAAGTAGATGGCAGAAAGCCGGACCCGGCTGGTGTTGGATCTGCAGTTATGTTTTGTGGGCCCTGTGGCGATGTCAAGGCCTCTTCATTCTGCAAGGATTGCCACGAGTACCTCTGCTCCAGCTATACAAGATGTCATGAGAGACTTGAGGCCATCAAACATCACCAGCTACTGAAAGGCTCCCAGTTCCCTCCCAGTTATCCTACACGACAAAAGATGGCCTCAGACTCAGAGTCTTTTGAGAAATGCAGTGACCATCCACTGGAAGATGTTAAACTTTTCTGCAAAACTCATCGTGCACTTTGCTGTGTCGCATGTACCGCTGCAATGCACAAACATTGTAAAAAGGACTACATTCCAGACATTGCAAAGAACTACGTTACAGGGGTGGAATACAGCAAGCTGCAGACTGACATCCAAGATCTTGATCAACTGAAAGTTCAGTGTCAGGCAGACATTGACAGATGTATAAAAGAAGTAGATGAACTGAACTGGGATAAAGTAGACAAGCTGACGAAATATAAAAAATATATTATAGAATACCTTAACCAGAGGGAAAACGAGCTGATAGCTGAGATGCAGCAGCTTCATGATAATGACTTGTCTCTACTAAAGGACATCCAAGGCAGACTGAAGACCTGGCAGTCTGAGCTCAGCGATGCCAGAGCACTTACAAACTGTTCATCACAGCAAAGAGGACCCAGGCTCTGGTTAATCAGCTGCAGGAGTCTCTGAACGACATGCAGCAGCAGACCAAGTACCAACGTTACAAGCTTGTAAAGGACCCTTCAATGGAGAAGATTCTGACTGACAAGACCGGCATGGCAACTCTGAAGGCAGCTGATGTTGATGTCAAAATAGGTAATTTGACAATGTTTTATGGGCCTGAAATCTGAGATGAAATAACACAATGTGCTTGTTGTATTTTCTGATGAAATATTATGAACTGTTACTCAATATAAATATAAATTGAAGAGATGTTCAAAGAAAGAATGTTGTAAACAATGTAGATATGTCTAGTTTAAGGGCACCATGACAAGAAAGTAAAATATGTTTGTTGTATATGTATAATATAAGTTTTTCCATGTATATTGCATCCACATGATTAATTATACCTGCAATAATACTTTCTAATGACATATTAGTGTCTACATTTCAAATGAAAACAAATAAAAACATTTGTTACATTCCAGCAATAAAAGATCCAAAAATATTAAGATTCAATTGACATGAAACGAGGCAACTATACCCACATCCTTCAACAAGTGGCTATTTTTTAAACAAAATCATTCACTAATCCTTTCACTGGGCGGACTATGAACATTTAGCAATTTGAAGCCATTTAATTAGAAAAACTAATGTGTAAAGTGATAAATAAAATTATGTGATTTTTCAATATAACCTTACACCATTTGAGAGATGAAGTTAGTTATTTCATTAAGTTTACTGATGATTTACATGATGTGACATGTTTATGTTTCCAGACCTATCCCAGCTGCAGAGGCAGAAGGACATAAAGGTGGCGACTGTTGGTGGTTATATAAATGACAGGCTGCTGGTCAGTGTCACCAATAAAAGGGTGATTCTGGTGAACAGTCAGACAGGTGAGACAGTAGCTCAGATCACACCCAAAAGTTTTCCATGTAGGATGTGTATGTTTGATAACACCAGGGCTGTCGTGGCATTGGTGGATAAGAGTTTACAGTTCATTAACATAAATGGTGACTGTCTTGAGTTAGGTCGATCATTCAGTGTAAATGGAAATGTCATGGGAGTATCCAGAAGTGAGGACAGGCTAATTGTGCCATATCGTTCACCCCCTTGGCTGGAAGTGTTGTCCATGGACGGTTGAGTGATTCACACATTCAGCAACCAGGCAGCAGGGGTAGATGTGTTCAAGTGGCCTTACTTCATTTCCACAAGTGCAGCCGGCATGGTCTATGTCTCAGATAGGCACAAATTACTGTCAATGCAGACCAGGTGCTGGTGTGCAGCCAAGACAGCAACAGAATCGTGCTGCTGTGTCCCAGCACTGGTGTCATCACCAGCCTCGTGGGACAGCAGGACGGGATCGAGAAGCCTTATGCACTGACCTACTCACCATCTCTGAAGAAGCTGTATGTTGTGTCTGGTGAATGGTAAGGAAGAATCCAGGTCTTCCAGCAAAATAATTGAACTGATTGTAGCAAAGCTTATTGAGATAGTGGCTACTGTGTTGACTGACTGTTGGCTTCTTTGTGTGTTAACTCTTCTGTTATTGAATCATAAACCTACACATTGTTGAGTATGTTTTGTAACATTGTATTATTTTCCCTTTGGATTTTAGTGAAATTTAACATGTTGTGCACTTTGGACCATATCTGCTAGAAAAGATTTTTAGAAATCATTAAAACAGAATAAAAATTTGCTCAAATGGAAAAAGTAAAAATGTGTACGTAAAAATAATCGTCAAGGTCGAGCAATGTAAAGATTGCCTTACAATGTTTTTGGGCTGAAAACTGCTGCAAGTAGCCTACTGGTGTCGTGGGTTATTAGGCCTTAAATCATTTAAATCCTTCGTATTCCACACCTTTACTGGAATCTGCGTCATCTTGCTCTGTTCATTTGAGATCAAATCAATAAAAAAACACTAAAACTTTATACATGCTTAACTATTCAAAATGATGCAGAAATGTTTGGAACTTTATTCCCATAGAGAGAAGACAAACAAGTTATTTTTTTAATGTGTGTGTTCACATGAAATCTATGTTACAATTACAATATCATTATTGGAAGAATTCCAGTCATAAATATTATTTTTATTACTAACTCATTTCAATGTTAACACAACATATTTATTGTATCGTTCTATTCATTTGATTTTTGTTACAGGTTAAACTTTGATATGAACTTATTATTATTTATATACTGTAGACTTGATCAACTGTTGCTATTATATAATAAAACGTGTTAATTAATCTTTTATTTCTATTTCATTATATGCATGAGGAAATGATGTGATGTGATGTTTTGTATGAATATTTTCTCAACTATTTGCACATTCGTTAATAATTTGACATGTTTAATTTATTTGTTAATTTATGAAGGCCATATTGTAAATAAGCTGTTTTGCTTAAAGCAGCTGTCTTCAAGATGCTCAAAAAATAAAAAAATAAAAAATATAAAAGTTAACGGTAAATACTGGTAATGTTATGTTCAGTGGAGAAATCTATTATTACTGACCCCTTAATTCAGTTGACAAATCAATGGTAAAACATCGTTTTTCTTTGCATAGTTTTTCTTTGCATAATCAACTGCGTTACTAACGCAGTAGCCGCTATGTATAGTAGGGATATCCCGATGGCAGAAAAACAAATTGTCTAAAATATGTAGGTCTTTTTATTTCTAACAACTAGTATATATACTTGAAGAGATATTTTGAAAAATTGTATCTAATGATTTTTAAGATATTCTGGAGGACAGCTGCTTTAATATATTACCTTCTTGAAATATAGATATCATAATTGTAATTATGCTTTTTGAAATGTTTTCTTATTATAATATGCTGTACTGCAAGCAGTCTGCGCGCTAATTATTTTTCGACTGTAGCCCGTCGGGCTTTCCAAATGGAACTTTATATCGCCCGACTGAGATTTTAATAGCCCGAAATATTTGTTGTAGTCATAATTTAGACAATACATATTAAGAATGCGTTAACTTGCAATATTTTTTAATTTTAGAAGTGTTTGTAACGAACAAATAACTCCACAACCAGTGTTTATGTAAATGTGTTACTTTGTTTAGAAGTTTACTCCAAAGTTTTAATCGACCGGTCTGGCTTTTTATATAAAAATCTAATTGACCGACCGGCCGTTTACTTGACTCGGGCTTCGGGCTAATAGACTTATTCGCAGACTGATTGCAAGCCTGGCGAAAGATGTAAATTAAATGAAATATTAAATTAGAAGTGAATACCTGTGTGTACCGGTATTTAGTTTGCATGTATACATGTATGTGTAACTTAATAATGTTCCCAAGCAACACTATGTCTTATCCCCTAAAGTTTTTATTGCATGTCGGTATTTGAAGGTTTTATGCATTACTTTTGTTCTCAACCAGTATACACACGTGCATATGCCTGGATACATTATGGCATATGATTGCAAATGCGTTAATTTAGAACTGTGTGAAATCTCAAATAGTCATATTTGTGCAAACATTTTTGATAGCACAGTACCTATTGTTGTTGATAAATTGATTGGTTCCAAAGGACTCAGAATGCATAGATCCATTGATGACCATTATCCATATCAATTGCAATAACAGATTACAGTATAAATGGAAACATTCACTAACTTATAATTTTTGCCCTGGGAGTTTCAAAAATTTCATTCTACAAAGAACATCGCAAGTTTACAATGGTTACAAAATATATTCCTAAATTAGTAGATATAGAGGGACTATTGAACAACCAATTTAAAAGTTAATTGGAGCACATCTTTGCTTTTGCATGAAATACCGAGCAGTGTGAACACAAATAGCGTACATGGTGTTTTTACGCTCAGGAACAAACGCTCACCAATACAACCAGCTACGTGACGCCGATATTGTAAAGTAGGATGCCATCTCACAACAGTTCATTCATAATTTGCTTTCTTCTCTGCGAAGACGATGCTTGATGGATATGCCATATTGAACTTAGAAAATTGGAGTGAAGGTTTGGTGCTAGTGTGGCGGCTGTAAAATGTCACCAAGTACTAAAACATTGTGTACTTTTATCTTTCTGGTCCTCTGGGATCATGGACTGTATGTTGTTTACATTTAAAGTAAACTGATGAAAGGGAATCATGGCCTGCACGAGAAAACAGTTCCGCTTATGCGCTTGATCATCAGTAAAGTGACATCTTTCATTTCCATTGATGAACAGCTTCAATAAAACCGAGGATGTTATTTCCCCCATGCAGATTATGCTTACGATCGTTAACCGTTAAAATGTGTAAACAATTTTAATTGCTTTCATTTAAACTATTGTTAAACTGTAAATAAACGTTTAAGTTCAATAGTGTTGTTTTGAAATAATATGGTCATGTATAAGAAAGGATAATTTGATGGTCAAACTAATTTGCATTTTTAATCGATCGGCAGAAAGTATCTTCGATGTATAATATGGAATTTTAATAACAGTACATGTGTTTGTACATTCTAAAAACGCGTCGTTTCGATGAAGATATACGCTAACGTTTGAAGATCCCCCTCACCGCCCTAACAAACAACAAAAAACAACAACAACAAAAACAACAACAAAACAAAATTAAACAAACAAAAGGACGTTGTTTCGATAGTAGCCATACATTTAGGTTGATTCAATCAAGACGATAATCTTTTTGATGATAGCAATACACTTGCGTTTGTAGAATCTGAAAAAAAACACTGAAACTGTGAGACATTGTACTATGTCAATTACATAACAGAACTTCGAGTGAGTTTGTTAGCTAAACTGCCTGGTATTAAATTGGGTTCTATTTATTCTAGAAGGGCTAAATGTCACTTATATAACCTTACACACTTGAAAAAACCAAGTCGTGTTTATTAACTTGTTTGATAGAGATATTAATATGTTGTTTGTTCCAATGAGTATTCGAAAAACTAATTAACATTTTACATGCTTTCACACAATTAAAACAATATAATAAGGCTTGATGCCAGAGCACAGTAAGTAGGGCACCAAGGGAAGAAGTAGAACACATATTCATTATACTGAATAGCTTTAAAACGAACTTATTTTAAACGAACTTTAATGTATGACAAAACCTTAGATGGAAAAGTTGTGGATATTTTCAGTAACCTCTTGCAACTCACGAAGTTCAATAACGATAGTATAATTATATACCTGCACCAGAGATCGATGTATATGCCTCTGTTTGAATCCACAAATGCTCGACTCTGTGAAAGGGCGTGACATAAAACAAGTAGATTGTGTCTCACTTGAGCAATATCAAATTTTGACTTTTTAAAAATAAATTCATCATTTTGTATTAACGTTTGCCTCTGTAGAAGACATATCCCGGTTACTACTTGAAATCAGGGTTTCATAATAAGCTTGAGACTGGACAAAAGAGACCATAGGTTGGGATTACAATATTTCCAACCGTGTCAGCCACCTATCGGAGAGACTAACTTTCTTCGTGGTGACTGACAATATACAACATGCTAAGTCTGGTTCAGTTGTCCCTCACAGCTGAACAATGTAAGGAAGCAGTCAGTCACTTGTGTAGAATAGAGTGTTGTAGAGGTTGTACCCAGAAACGGTTGATATGTGACCTCCCTGATTTGACCTAATCAGGGTTGAAACGGCGTAACATTAACCAAACATACACACACGTCTGGTTTCAGGGTTGAAACGGCGCAACATTAACCAAACATACACAACCGCCTGGTTTATTACTATTATTCAGTATTACGGTAATACATAATTATGTGAAACCTACATCACATGGAAACTTTTGCAATGAAAGTTAAAAAAACACCAACATGTAAGGGTGTTTGTTATTTGAAATACAATAAAAGTAAAACTGCAGCAAATGTTCAACTTTGTATGCACACCACTAAAGTAAAGAGTATACGATGCATGTCAACGTCTTTATGCTACCTTACTACCATCATAAACGTGGAGCATGTCTTACTCAAAGAATGTATGGAGACGATTAACTCCTGTATGACCTTGAGCAGGAAATGTTGTGGGAATTTCACCGTATTTTAATATGAACTCTTAATCCTGCTTGTCTTTGACAGATTATTATAAAACGTGCAGGACTGCTCGTTGAAAGGTCAAACTGGTCAGCGTCTAGCCAAAGCTTGTTAATAACTGGACTTGCGATAAGGCATACGTTAAATAATTATTTGTTTCTTGTTAACCAAAACAGAATTTTAAGAGGTTATCGCATCGAAAAACATATCGTCAAAGACTTCTGAATGCCTCCATATATATAACATGGTCTTTAGAAATTAAAAGTAATTTATATTTTAAATAAATTGTTTTGGATCAAAACGTTTTCTATTTTTCCGTTGGTAAAAGGAAACAAACATATTTTTAACGTAAGCAAAATTCACAATAACTGACCATAACCTACCAAATGACCAACCAGTGACCAACTCCAATGTTATGCCAATATGCGGTCAGCGCTTGCAGCCTGCAACCGGATCCACTCAGTCTAAGGCTCGCTGGCCTTCCCTATATAACATGCTGACCTTCCCTATATAATGTATTGTTCTTCCGACTCTTGGTAATTCCATCGTTAACACTCACGGTGTTTAATGGCATGGTTGTGAGCTATGTTGGATCATAAATAGTGCCTTTATTTTAATTAATGGATACTGATGAGTGATACTAGCCTGCATACAAGGATACGTGTTGCTATATTTTGAAAATATCTGTATTGTGCTGCTAAAACGAAAGTTAAAGGAGCTCAAATGAAATAGCTGGTTGAGTTTTGACATCTTCGAAACCAGAACAATAACCTGTTGGTCACGTCAAATATGCATATACACATACGGATTAAATAAAATAACGTTTTGCACGAAGACATTTCTATGACGGGATAATATTTCACGCGCAATATCAAATACTAGTATAGGCTTTACTATAGTGATTAAGTAATATGAATGTTCAGTGTTCTTTCTTCTATGTTGCGATATCATATCTCCATGGCAATATTTGCAGTGCCTTCATGTACAATGTGTTTAATATCTATCCCTGATATTGTGTCTAGTTTTCAAAAGACACATTAGGTATCACTGATACTTTTCCACGACTGAAGTTTGCAAATAATATAGTGTGCATTTTTCTTTAGGAATATATTCTGCTGTATTTTATAGATTGTATAACTGCAAAAAACGCATTGACATTAAAAACGATAAGCGTCAAGTTTTAAATCTTCTTTTAGATAACGATAATGTTTTCTATTTAAGAATTTAACATTAATTTGACGAATCTCATTAATGTCATTTAATTCAAACATCTGGAAAAAACAGTGAATAGATAGACATATATCTTTTATTTCTTTAATGACAGGAGAGCGATAACATATTTGCATATTTGCACGTATATGAACAAGAAACAACAATGGATGCCTATTTCATGTACCTCGTGAATAAACTGGAATCTATACGGGTCGGCACAAATTCGGACAAGCTCGATATTCTGCGTGAGCTGCGGAGCCTTGATTTATGGCGAGGCGTGGCTGCCGAGTTTGTAGCGACACTTCTCTTCGTGCTGATAAGCACTCTGGCATGCGTTGCCATTGGATCAGAGAATGATGACGTCACTTCCTTGACTGAGATAGATAAAGCTGGACAATACGTTAAGGTAGGAGCTGTATAAATACACGTAGTTATACACGAATCCAACGGTGTCGATAAATAAATCTGAAAAAATAAATGCAATTACAATTCAATTAAACTAAATAAATTATAATTAAAGTTCCTGGTTTGATTAGACCTGAGTAAATTAATTAGCTTTGAGATTGGGTAGTGTTCTTTATTAACTAGGAAATTAATCATTTTCATTTAACTACATGTACTACCAGTTCATTTTTGTACATTAGTTGAAACCGGTCAACAGATAATCAAGGTTTTAACAAGTTGCCAACTCAATGAGGACATACGTAGGAACCACAAGATTTTGATAAAGGTTTTGATGCCCACAATTAGTTATAAGACATACAGGTTTTCGAAAATTTACTTTTCTGTGTGTCTGACGACCTCTTTGAATAATATGAATATTCTTACAAAGTAAAATGTGATTAATTGATTAAATAATCACTTATGTTCCTGTTCAAATGATGCGTCTCAACTTGAGACCTAACTTTGTCACATGATAAAATTTTGTCACTTGATTATGTGTAATGGTAACCCCTCCTTGGCATTATTTTTAATACTTTGCGTACATACAAAGTATGTCTTTATATTAAACCTGCCTACTGCGTTTGGCCTTTTTGCCATTCGTACGATGTAGTATGTTTAACCTCGGCATTATTTTTAATACATTTAACGTGTCACAGTATAATCACAAACAGTAGTTTTCGAGCAAAACCTTTATCTTAATACCGTCAATATTAAGCAACTTGACTCTGTGCGCCTACTTACGTAAACAGAAAATGATGTGTTTTAAAATGATTTTACCGAAAAAGTATTATTTGGCAAACGGGGCATTTATTGCTTCGTGGTTATAATTATAACCAGATATTGGCACAGTCATGGTTCCCAATGTACCTCTTGATCATTTATAACGGGACATTGTATATTCAATGTCCAATGGATTATGGCTTAGATTATCAGGTGACAATGTTTCCTGTTTTATACAAAAAGGAAAAGCCATCGTCCTGTTTGTGATAAGCGTTATCAAAGAACAACAGAACAGAACAGGTAATTTATTTAAGTAACTTAAACATACATGTACAATGATTCTCGTTATATTACAAATACGAGTATACAATTTACCAATTTTTTAAATGTCACGTGACTATATTGGTTATACATACTAAATAAAATTTTCAGAATTCAAATACAGATTATCATAAACTAACACAAAATTAATGTAAATGCAATGAGGATGGGATTATGCTACAATATTCGTAATACAAATGGTTACATATTTACAACATTTACAATGTTCACTCGTTTTCCAAAAGCCCCATAAACATATTTACACAAAGAATAAACAGAGAAAGCAGTTGCGGGAAATTGCGGAACGGTGCACTTATATCAGTTCTAAGGTACACTAATTTCCTTTTCAAATACATATAAATTATTCTTTTATTAGCATGTTTGCAGAAGCATGTTATTCAGTATGCAATCTTACCAAGAGCAACCTTAAGGTCACCGTAAGGTTAGTGGTTTTAACAAAATATAGTAGGCCTATCTATAAACGGATATAGAAATATCAATAATGTTAGCAGTTTGGCTTCTGTAATTACCACCTTATTGATGATGTTTAGACTTTAGAAAGAGGACACGCACATACATATGTATACTTGCGTATTTATTCAACGCAAATTAATGTATATGAATATACATAGTAATTTATATCAAATGGAATTGTTCGGGACATTTCAATACCTTTGTTTCAATTTGCATAATGCATTGGTCTACTCCTCAAAATTCCTTTCTTTCCTGTACTTAAATTGAATAAACTGATTAACGTTTAGACTATATTCTACAAATCGGTGGCCAAAATCTAGAACGCGGAACTACTTACTAGCGATTTGCGTATTTATAAACGATTAGAAGGTTTAACACATTGTTATTACAATAACATCGTTCCCGCTAAGTCATTGTTCTAACAAGACTTTATCAATGCACATTTATCACGTATTTAGCGCCAGCATTTTGTTACTTTAAAGGGGCATTGTCTGATCTTTTTATCAGCTATTTATCAGCTATTTATAGAATATTTTAATATCAAGTAGTATTTTATCGTCAAAAAGAATGAAATAATAACATAATACCGAAACATATTGCAAA
>Ga0224511_10004481_pt1 | contig 10581 bp, 10 predicted proteins | sample SF_May12_sed_USG_2_FD_169988 | JGI IMG/M metagenome (GOLD analysis project Ga0224511, IMG submission 169988) | Sediment microbial communities from San Francisco Bay, California, United States - SF_May12_sed_USGS_8_1 | ecosystem: Environmental > Aquatic > Marine > Sediment | place: USA... | reverse complement strand
TTTGTTGTTGTTGTTGTTGATGATGATGATGATGATGATGATGATGATGATGATGATGATGATGATGATGATGATGATAAAGTTTATGATGTTGTTGTTTTTGTCGTCTTCGTTGTTGTTGTTGTTATTGTTGCTGCTGCAGTATAAAATAGTTGTAGGCATATGTCTGTTGACGACGGCGATGAAAAAAACACATCAATTTAAACCTATTATTTTTTAGGCACTTCTATACTTTCCTTACGGTCGTCAGATACGCACGAAACTGGTATTGTCGTTGCTGGTATTATCAGCGGATTTACGTCGGCGGCGTATGGTTAAACCGCCAATGGTAAGATAGTCCAGTTTTTTTCAAGTGGTCCGGTTGTGATATCGCAACTCAAAATGTGTTAAAATTCGGTAAAAACCTTAACAGCTGCTGCGAGCGAGTTATGAGCAAAACCTAACTGTATCGAAATGTTTTATATAGACTTTTTAATGAAATTTAAATATTTTTATGACATATAAAATGTGCAAGAAAATAAAATAGCTAGAAGACAAATGCTTTGCTAAGAGCTACAATGTAGGAAATAAGCCCGCGCCCTCGACAAAATGATACTAGCCTGGATTCACTGACCAACGGTTCCACACTAAAAGAACAATAAGTACATTCGTTTCAGTAAATAAAATAAATTTTAAAAGATCTTCAAATTGTCTATAGCTACCACTTAACAATTCAATGCACAATAAAGCGATTTTTCTAATTAGGTGCCCTGCCAGTGGCAGCTACGGCACTCCCGTATATGAGCCACGGTACGCGTGTAGACCGGGATGGACCCATAACGGCAACTACAACTGTAACATACGTAAGCTATACATATATAACTTGAAAAATAAGCACATCACCTTATTAAAAATAATGTAATAGTCATTTAAAAATGCTCGGTTAGTATCTTTATACCCTTATATTTGGCCACAAATTTTGCAGTATGTTAAGTACATGTATACGAAACTCATTTCAAGAATTGGAAGGACTGAGACTGTATTTATAACATTTTAAACACATTTTCTGGTCGTGTAACAACTCTGAAAGGACACAACCCAAAGATAATAAAATTCCTTCAAAAACGTTTAATTAAACTGATGAAAGCCCTTTAGGAGATGGTGTCATTTGAACAATGTCCTATATATTCAGTGTAAATGTGTGACCCTTGTGGGTGACCATTGATTAGCAAAATTGGCAATTAATTTAATTACTTAGTAGAGGACCTCCAACTGAAGTAAGTTTTACATACAAACTATGAAAACTTTAGCCAAAGCGGCTTTTGTACAAAATATGTTTGAACTTTATAAAACTCCTATTTATAGCCACCTGAGACCTTAAGTTACAAACATTTAAACCCGTTTGAACAACGTTATAGACAACAAAAAGATTATGCCTGTAGATCTTCCACTGAGAAAAGTGTTTAAGTGATGATATTCACAGACGGTGGACCGGGGCGAAAATATGCTGGTCACAATAGTTCAACAAAACAAATTCTACTCAGGTTAGGTAGTATAAATTAAAGAGATGTTCAAAGAAACGACCTTTTTGTTTGTCGTTGCCTAGACCCAACTGCAAAGTAGACGTTAATGTTCTATTTCAGCGGTATGCCGACCGACGTGTAAGAATGGAGGGACGTGTATTGCGCCCAACAAGTGTGCGTGTCCGTCCACAGCAACTGGGACCTTCTGTGCATCGTGTAAGTTCAATTACAATTCAGTTAAATTCACTAAACACTGACGCTATTTAAGACCGTAGTTAAATGTTTAGTCTTTATCTCTGTTGATGCGTGCGTTTTACAACCATGTATCGTGTTGTAAACGGACACAACGGACCTTCTCCTCCACCACAAGCCAAGGTTTATGCGGCAGACAGTTTACTTACATACGTGTACCTTTTATTTAAACAAATTCTGATAAAAGCTTTAATACAACATTTGAGGTTCTACCAACTAAGCTTCGTTCCTACTCATTTTTTGAAAACATCTTTAGTTGCATTGTATAGTACAAGATGGATTTTGTAACCTGTTCTTATTTTTCAGCGTGCACGTTGTTAATGTGGTAGTGGTAATGACAAAATTACAATTGACTAATCCCCTGACATCTAGGCTCGGGCTCATAAACTCTGGTAATCCGGAAATTACTCATGTCGTCATTTAACCTCTATATAGTCCTTCAGTTTGTGCACCTTGTTCTGGTTACCCTGAGTTCTCCTAAGCGTCCTAGGAAAAGCGTTACTATAATCGTGAACATGTCGTGCTGGTAGTACCTTTTTAGCAGTCTAAGAAAAAACGTCTCACTACTTACCAACAAATAGAACGCATGCATGAACAAAATGAGATATTTGCCGTTGTTTCAGTGACCTGTTCATACCAACGCCCGTGCTTCCCAGGCAACTGTGAGGAAGACAACACATGCAAATGCGAACCCGACTTCTTTTCCGAAAACATTCAAGACGGATGCATAAACAGTATGATATGTCTTTACAATTAAATCAGTATCGTTATTTCCGTTGATGCTTGAGCCTTTCAACTGGTATTGAGTTACAACACTACCATTTACAGACAATATCGAGTGCTTGGTGCAAGACTATTGTAACTTGTAATGTAAAATAAGGCAGTTACAATAGTTTTGCACTAAGCCCGCGATATGATGTTTCATTATATGCACAACATGTATACTAATGTATACGTCAATGTTATGTGCAGCAGGGTTAACATGTTAAAGGCGACTGAAATGTTAGAAGTAAAGTATATATTAGTTACTTTGTGATAATAAAAACGCAAAAATGTCGGTGGACCAATGAACGCCAGTAAGTAGACTGATTGCAGTGATAATAACTGTTGAAAACGGAGTTAAAACAAACAAACAAACAAACAAAATACAACACGAAATCGATCTTTAAATTAACAAAATAGTGCAAACAATTATGTAATACTTTTTATGTAGTTAATCAGACGGCGGAAGCTTACCGACCTCAGATAACAGCGAGTAACGTCACATTGGCACACATACGCCGGCTGAGCAATGACAACTACACGCAGTTCATGTTTATTGTCGTCGGTACTGACGAGGAAAACAACCTCGTATGGAGGTAAAAGCTGGAAAGTTGAAAAAGATTAAACATTTTAGAACGATTTCATGGTGTTTTTTAACTAAACAGTTTGCTATTTTATGTCTTAATCCGTAGAAAAATATGAATAACTCAACAAGGATACTGCATTCTTATTCACGCAAATCGTATAATTTGACAAACTCATTGCGTTCAAACAAAGACCTTATACATCAAACGTAGCAGTTAGAAATATCATTTAGTTGTAGACGTTTGTATATTTTGTTGTAATTGTTGCTTTCGCAGTGTTGTGGAAGTTGATATATTTACTTAAACAAGTTTCTCTTTCCTTAGCAATCAAAAGCGTTTCAACCACTTGCGGTTCGAGTTTGACACTCTATTTGACAAACCAGAGCTTCCAGAAAGACCGGCGTACGTCCATGACAGCAAGATAGGAATCATTCACAGCTCGGTAGAGGCCGTCGTTAGTAAAGTTCCTCGAAGTACGTCTTTCATTACAATCCATATGTCATCTACAATGTATGGAACATAGTTGTTCTGGTCGCATTTGCAAGATAATGTCGTGGAAATCGTGATTTAGTTTCTTAATGTCAGTAAAATTGCACACCTTTTGGTATAACGTGTGCATTCCATTGTATAAAAAAAATAAAGTAGAATTTATAAAATACAACTTTATATTTGAAAACAAAACCAGCTCAGCATCTGTTTATATTTGTTTTAGAACCAAAATGACATTAAATGGTATGTATGGTTTGTTAATTATAGGTGGGTCCATTCGTTATATAGCTTCAAACCAAACTCACAACTGCACAAACTCATACTCACCCGACTCGCCGAAGATCGAGAAGGACACTTGTGAAATCGTTGACGAAAACTTTGTCACTCTGATTGAACATGGAGACATGTAAGATTGTACTGGACTTGTTAGAATTTCACCTTATTTCATATTTAGTATATCAGTAAAACGTCATTAACAGAAAATATATTTATATTTCAGTTATCACGTGACGACAGTTTTAGACTTAAATTAAACTAAGCACTGTCAGTTTAGTTTGTACGATCGAGTGTTTCATTTTATTTACACAATATTTATAACAAAATATTGCATCACGAACAGCCTGTACATCAAATTCCGGTCCCGGAGTGGCGGTTTTCAGAAGCTTATCAATCTTGATAACCAAGGGGTCCCGTATGCCACTAAATATTATAGCGGGTTGCAAGCGGAACAAGAGGTAAGTTTGCGTTTCATATATAGGTCAAATGAGCGTATTTCATGTGTACGATCTGTAGCTAGTACTTTCGTAGTCGTAGCAATTTATATAGTTTTTGTTTTTGATGTTAAGGATTTAAATGTTTTATTGTGAATTATTACGAGAAGACAATAAGTAAACAGTACACGTTCTAGTTTGGCATTTAGTTTAAAACATAACATTTAACTTTATTTTTAGGTTTAAAGAATGTGCATAGAATACCGCTTATAATGCAAAATAATACATCATCCAACAAATTGGTGCGTAATTGTTTTCGATAAATCGTAACCATTCTGATTGTGTCTGCCAATTCAGTTGCAGTTCAGATTTGACTTCGTAGTGCCGACTCATTGTTCCGAAGACGATAACCCCTGTGAAAATAGCCAAAAGCTACTCAGTGTTGACGAGGAATTCACCAAGGTTTGATTATTTGAATAATAGAAAATGCTTCTTTCTTTTATTCTTATGCAACACTGTATTCCCTTTGTACTTGAGTGTATGCTCCTTTTCCAAGAAACAAAGGATGTGTTGTGAAATATTGTAAAAATGGTATAACTTAATACTGCAAACATTACGAAATATACAATACATATTGTACGAACAGCGTAATAAAAGGAAGGCTATATGCTATACTGCATTACTGTGTGTTTGTGTAATTATTCTCAGTCTATCTAGTCAATTTTTAACCAGTCCATATCAAATTTTAAATGCGTTAATTCAAAAGTGTTGAATTTGAGTGTGCACAATTTGGTTATAGTAATTAATTACAGATTGTGAGTTTGAAAATAAATAGAGGTACTTTTTTACCAGAATCCAATCACGATACGCTGGGACGGTTGGAAAGATGACCTTTCCGGTGTCAGGGAATATTACATCGAAGTTTTCAAACTGGAACCCAACAGAGACGATCGTCTTGTGGAAACGAAGCCTATTGAGCCTGAGTATTCAGAAACACGTCCTCATCAAGCAGGTGAAATGGTTCTCAACTACACACCACCTGGACCCGGAATGTACAGGTTGGACTTGTGGTTAATTTAAATTGTGTTTAGAAAAAGAAGAGATATGTTTGTCGATGTTCACCTAAGCGATACTTTAATAATTTCGTTGTTCTAAATCGATATTAAGCCAATGTAAATACCAAATGTTATAACTATGCTTAAATGATTTGCTTAGTTTCCAATCTACAGTGTCGTTATGAACATCGCCGACGTTGCGAACAATTCTCGAAATGCGAGACGGTTCGTCCTGTATGACAATTCGTCCCAGATATCTTTAGATGAGGAGAGACCGCTGTTCGTGTCTTCAGCAGTTGCGGAGACGGGCTATTCGTGGCAGACTCCCTCGAAAAACGCAAGTATGTGTTGATCGGCATGCGTCTAGTTGGGATACTGGATGAAATGCATGACTCATGTACTCTTTATGGTTTCAGTCGTTAACACGGGTTTATTGTTTAATTGTGTTATGTAATTTTGGAACGTGTATATTTAAGTCCTTTGTTAAGGCGGAGTGATATCGTTGAAATGGTATCGTTGTTATTGTGTTGCATTGTATGTCTAGTAAATATATGTTATTGGTTATATGTATTTGATATTTGCAGACAACTTGGTTGACGTATCGGTAAAATGGAATGGTCACTTTGTAAATACAATCCACGAGCAAGGCCTATTTCTGGCTGAAATCGAACAGTTTCCAATTCAGTTTAAAGATCTAGAAGATGATGGAATCCTTATGAGCAAGAAGTAAGTGGAGTGTATAAAATATAATTATCTAATTACGTTGTTTCTATTGAATCACGGTTTTCAAAAACCTACGACTTCAAATACAACCATTGTAATCAAAACATTTTCGGATGTACAATGTAATACAATTTAGAGTGCATTAGAAGCACGATTCGATGTATTATGAACTATAAACTATGCCAATCTAAGTGAACAATGTTACTTTTTTTATCAAAAATAAACTTGCAATTCAATTTATATAGCTGGTTATTTTATAATGAATGTGCGCCTGATGGTAACAACTACAATGCCCAAGAACAATACAATTTGCGAACAATACACACGGTACGTGTTGCTTAAACAGAAAACAAACAGTGCAAATAGTTCATTTATGCTTACAAAAACCACCTATAGGTGTTTAAGCAACTATTGCAAGAGTGCAAAAAGTATTTTTAAAATTATTTGTTTTGTGACAGGTTTGTAGCTGACGCACTTGACGACAACGAAGGTGGTCGATCACGCACTGCTATCAAGAACTACCGAGGAATCGTGAAATTCGAGGTTAACTGGGACCAATCCGTGTCTGGACAAGTCCCAACTACAGGATGGGTAGATGTCAACCCGCTAAATGATGAGGTATCAACACAGAGGGCACTGGTTGATGGAGACAGACTTCGTGTTTGGGTTAGAGCGACAGACTCTGTAGGAAACATCAAGGTTGATAATACGTCAATTGTAATTGATGGATCTCCACCAACAGTTTCCACCTCAGAAGACAGCGGTCACAATATCAAACTTAATGTGAAAGATGGTGAATTTAGACATTCCTCGAGGTACATAAAATACAAATCTATATAATAATTAAAAAACTAGATAGGTAGGATAACTATAACAAATATAATTACTTCGCCTGTAACACCAAAGTCCTATTTCGTTTATACCTAAAGCAATGCATTAATGCAGGCACATATTTAAAAACATTCTTGATAATACCAGAGTCCGCTTTCTGGCGTCCGATGCCAACAGTGGCGTCCACAAGATAGGGATTAGACTGCACGTGAAAACTCCGGGCAAGGATATGTACACCATCTACAGCAATTTTACAGAATCTATGACAGCCGTAAGTCTAAATGTAATATACAACACATTGTGTCATGTTACATGTAAAAAGGTAATTGTGTTAAACGTCTTAAGTTTGTTAGAAGCAGTTTAAAAATAAAATTGCATTCTGATTTACGATTGTTACTCCGACCCCACGACTCTGTTATTTTATTTCATTAGTGTATGCCTTTGAACACTAATTATGTCATATCATGACAGTAAGTTAGTCGACTCTTTTTATGGAATCATAGCTTACCTAAGAGTAACAAGAAATGAGTGTACACACACAGTAACACACATGGTAAATTATGCCATTAGTTGTAATTCAATAACCATTAGAGAAACGGGCCATGTTGAATTTCTTGATTTATTTCAAATTGGTAGTAACTATGATAATGAAGTCAACACATATTTAATTTTAGTAAAGAATAGTAGACGAGCATGAACATATACATATATGTAACGCAAAACATTGGAGCCTTTATCAAGCATACCTATTTGCAGCCGAAGGGCAACCCAAGCTGCGTCGGCCCAGCTGGTCCAAACAACACATGTTTCATACCACAGCAAGTGGTTGACGTCGACAACTGCTGGCTGGCGGTCAACAAGGACGATCTGCCCACGTCTGAAGGAGAACTGGAGATTGTTGTCTACAACCAAGCCCTGCTGACGGCATCAACCACCTTCCAGGTACACTGTGTACTAGTATTCGACGAGTTCTTCGTTCGAGTTTGTTGAAGGTTACACACTACTTTCAAATTTAATTACACACATGACGTGAAGATCAAAATGTGGTTTATATGCCTAATGTTAATAAGTTATTTAATCTAAAATAGGCCAAGTTCTAAGGAAGAATAGTTTTCATTGGAACAATAGCAGCCTCCATGTTTGTTATGGACATTATGTCTTGCTATTAAAACAATAATATGTTTCTTATACTTACAGATAGGACACCTTACCAATTTGAGTGGATTAGAAACATGTGAGTATACTGCAGCTACATAGGCGTTATGGACAAATTGAACTTCTTTTACATCAACAATAACATGCTTTAAAGGACTGGGTTATATTTGATGTTTGTTATGGACACTTCATATTGGTATTGAAATGGTGGTTTTGTGTAACAGACAGCGGACCGACGAATGTGCGGGTAGAAAACAAGTCCCCTACAGGATTCCGACTGGCCTGGGACCTCCCAGAAACAGAATCCTGCTATGGCGCGGCGGAAATGATCATCTTCCTTACATTTAGGGTGACTGATATAGAATGAACGAATAAAAATTCACTTTTCTGCGAGTAATACGTATTCTTTACGGGGTCTTTTTATTTTAAACAGTTTTATATGGAATATTTTAATGCTTGTCCTATGATGTATATCGAAAGGTAGCAAGGGGGGGGGGCTTATTTGAATAAAAATGCATTTATCTCTATTGTAGGATGCTGATGGAAATGTAGATGTAAAGACTTTCAGAACTCCAAGTACGAGCACTTTCTTCGACTTCCTTGGCCTCAAACCTAATGCTGAGTATTCATTGGGCCTGACTATGAAAACTGACGCTGGAAATGAACTAGATACAGGAGTGAATATGGCGGTCACAATGCGTAAGTTCTTGGCAGAGTCTGTGAATATGAAAAATATAAAATATTACAACACGTACATGATTAAAAAAAAGTTCTGCTCAATTTTTTTTATTTTAACTCTCTTTCAAGGAATATTGCTAGATGACAATATCATTGCACCTTTTCACCCATTTTATGACTTGCGAAGACATGGGTAATTACGACAATGTTGTTAACCAAGTATTCTATTTTAGCGGAAGAAACGGAAGGATCCACCGGGATGTCTGCTGGGGCTGTCGGCGGCATTGTTGTCGGTAACTTTCCTTTTAAGTTGCCATTATGTTATGAAGATGTATTGTACGGATAATAAATCCAATATTTATTTTAAACCATTATAACGTGTCCGTATGAAAGGTCCATGAAGTAAAATGTGTTAACTTAAACCTTGTAAACAGACGTATCGACAACCCGTTTACAAGTACGACCATCTGAAATGACGTTTTATTTAAATAAAGGCGGGACATTACATAACGTCGTAACGCACAAAGTCATTTGGGCCAATCCGAAGGCTGCGTCTTGGTTATATCGCTGGCTACGCACACATGCAAAGTTTGACGTAACGTGCCTTCCTTCATTTGTCAGAGCATTGTACGCCGTTTAAAGCGTTATTTTTTAGTTCAATATATGGAATTAAGGCACACTTAACTGTAATGTCCTCACTATTTTTATTCAGCATCATATTTTAATTTAGTAATTGAATTTCACAACATAATCCCCTGTTTCAGGCATTATCGTGTTGTTTGTCCTGGTCATTGTGGCCTTGTTCTTTCTTGCCCGCCGTGGCGTTATCAACATCCGGCCACCAGAGCGCGTGGCGGAAATCAGGCGACGCGTAACGCAGCGTGTCCGGAAGTCGCGGTTACGCGAGGATGGTCCCTCGGGATCCCACTCCCATTATGCATACGATGTACGTTCATGATGATTATATGCATACGATGTACGTTCATTATGATTATATGCATACGATGTACGTTCATGATGATTATATGCATGCGATGTACGTTCATGATGATTATATGCATTCGTTGCACGTTCATGATGATTATATGCATACGATGTACGTTCATGATGATTATATGCATACGATGTACGTTCATGATGATTATATGCATACGATGTACGTTCATGATGATTATATGCAAATGATGTACATTCATGATGATTATATGCATACCTTGCACGTTCATGATGATTATATGCATACGATGTACGTTCATGATGATTATATGCATACCTTGCACGTTTATGATGATTATACATGTATGCATAGCTTGCACGTTCATGATGTTTATATGCATACGATGTACGTTCATGATGATTGTAGCTTTCATTTAAGTGTTATCAGTTTTTTATTTATAATATACAAGTTGCAGATGTGACATAGCTTAATTATATATCTGTGTAATACAACAAATGTGCCAAACCTATGTTGGAAATCACCAAACGCATTTGATACGTTTCCTTTCCTTCTACAGAATCGTCAGAGTGAGCTGTACATCTATGGCGGAATGGACTTTGACTCGAGCAGTGTTGGATACATCTCCCGTGGCCAGATCACCTTCGAAGAGCTCTTGAAATCCGGTCACTTCGCCAACATTTACAAGGCGCGATACAACGGCAAAGTTGTCGTAGCCAAAACACTTAAAGGTACAGCATCTGTTGTTACTTGCAGATGCTTTTACTGTTTTAATAAGAAATAAAGCATTTTGTTCTAACAATACTTTCACGCATCAATGCAAACTCATGAACTGGCAGTCATAAACATTTATAACAGTGCATGGTCAATTTAAAACCACTGATT
>Ga0224511_10004480_pt1 | contig 10582 bp, 7 predicted proteins | sample SF_May12_sed_USG_2_FD_169988 | JGI IMG/M metagenome (GOLD analysis project Ga0224511, IMG submission 169988) | Sediment microbial communities from San Francisco Bay, California, United States - SF_May12_sed_USGS_8_1 | ecosystem: Environmental > Aquatic > Marine > Sediment | place: USA... | reverse complement strand
TTCATTTCAAAAATCTATTTATTGACCCCGTGACCTACTTATGCAACCAACTGGAACGGTTTGAACAACGTTGATAGGGGACCACCCAGGGATCATTCCTGTGAAGTTTGGTCAAATTCCCATTAGTAGTTCAAGAGAAGATGTCGTTTGAAGTTTTCCTTATATAATTCAATGTAAAATTGTGACCCCCGGGGCGGGGTCAATTTTGACCCCAGGGGCATAATTTGAACAACTTTGGTAGAGGAGCTCTAGATGATGCTATTTAACAAATATGAAAGCTCTGGGCCTTGTAGTTTCAGACAAGAAGATTTTTGAAAGTTTCATTTTAAAAATCTATTTATTGACCCCGTGACCTATTTATGCAACCAACTGGAACGGTTTGAACAACGTTGATAGGGGACCACCCAGGGATCATTCCTGTGAAGTTTGGTCAAATTCCCATTAGTGGTTCAAGAGTGAGCTAAAAAGAGCATTTAAATGATGGCATTGACCGTATGTTTAAAATGTTTTGTTAGAGCAAAACATAAAGACATTAAAATTTCATAACAGTTAAATGCCATTCTTTTTAACTTTCTGAACTCGACTCAAAGAGTATGTCGAGGGCTTGGTGCAAAAATATTGTAACTTTTTTATATAAAAAAGGCTAGTTACAATAGTTAATGGTAGTTATAATAGTTTTGCACCAATCCCTCAAGCTACACAAATGAAGATGTGTATAATAAGTCCCTATAAGTGATACCGGGTGAGAACTCCATGCATTCCTCCTGCTCCTTGCCGTCACCGCTCACGTGGATGATGCTCTGTGTGTTCAGGTCGATCACACACCACTTGCCCGTCTGCATGCCTATGGCGGCAATCTCCAGGGTCGGGTGAACACACACACAGTGAATGGGGTCCTGGAACATAATATACACATACAATTTTCCTTGTAACATGCATGTGAGGCTGAAATGAAGAAGTTAAAATGCATTACTTCATACAGAAAGTCATAAACTAGCTGAATATATTTGTGTTGTACAAAACAATGATATTCCTTTAATATAATTGTTAATGCTTTCTCATTTTATCATAGTTGATCTCCTGGTTTTCATTGACTCATTAATGAAACAACCAAATCATGTAACGATCTAATCTTGGTCTAGGCCAGCTTACACTGAGTTCCTTTCTCCAGACGACCTCGTGAGAGCCGGCGTCCCACATGTACAGATGGCGGTCATACGCCCCCGTCAGGAACTGGTTCTGGTTGGCACTCACATCCAGGCCCCATAACTCCTCCTTGTGACCCTGGTATATGCAAGTATACAAAATATTAGTTTATTGTAACCACAAACAATTTTTACCAGTATTTTTTTTATAAGCTAGTGTCTAAAATCCACAATATGTATAAGCTTGCCAAATACTGTAAACTGCTTGATTAGACTAGAAATCTGTTGCCAAAAGTGAAACATATTCGAGCCCCCATAATAAAAATTCTGGGTGTTTTCTGGACAATCATTTATAACCAGTTTTGTTAAAAAGTTATTTTAAAATCCATCCATTACACACAATTGAACCAAGTAATTTTAAAATCTGGCAATCCATTATAAAGTAACGCCCCAGACAATCCAAATCTGGACGCACAAACACTGAACAAAGTGATGCCTACATGTATATCTAGCTTACTGCAAGCAAGCTCGATAAATATAAAGTGCTTTCTAAAAAATTTGACATAAATTACATTGACAACCCTATGACATAATTTGCAGACATTTTGCATTGACACAAAGTCTCAACAAATAAGCCCTTGGAAATTACATCCAGTATTCACCTCGACTTTGGGCTGAAGTTCAAGGTCAAGTGTGCCCTGCAGGATACAGTTACGGATGGTTCCCACGAGGATCTGGTTCCCTGGGCCCTGGCTCACCATGCGCACACCACCATACATCTCCGGCAGCTGTGGGAGGGGGAGGGGGAATTATGAATAGTTATGTTGGTTTACATTAACAACATACAAGTTGTTGTCTTTGAATCTATTGTTATTATGGTTCTTTGTTTTAGTATAAGTAAAACATCTTGTAGTTTTTAAGTTTAATAGTGACTGAGAAAAGATGAATTTAATGCTGTTAAATACATGTTATTAAAACAAAGCATTTACTTAAATAAAACATTTTTAAATCATTAAAAACCTAGGTCTATGGCAATATTCCACTACCTCTGTCTCGAGGCCAGTTTTCTGGAAGTCAGGGTCCCACTGTATGATCTTCCTGTCCTTGCCGCCGGCCGACAGAATGGATCCGTCCTTCATGGCACACAGGCTGAACACCCCGCCCTCATGCACGCCCGTCACCGCCTTGCTGATCTTGGTGGTCCCTGGGGAGGAATGATGGTAGTAAAATACATGGAACAACTTCATCAATGTTTGACATTTACTTCATAGGGTTTTTATCAAGACCTAGGGGACACCACCTGTCATTCTGACTAACAAATCTACAATAACCTGTTACTTTAATAAACCAGTTTAAGCCAGTCAAGTCAACGCTTATTTCCCTCACATTTCAAACCATTATTATCATACTTTCAACATTCCTCCCCCTAAAATGATGAAGCCAAGAATTACTGTTCTCAATACATGTACTTCGAAACTTACCTTTTATCTTGCCCACCTCATTTAGCAATTAATATGAAGCCTGACGATATTCATAATCCTTCACCAATGAAATGCTAAGCGTGTTATATATCATACTAAGACAGACATTGTAACATGAACCTTGACACAAACATTATATTGTTAAACAAATAAGCCTCTTGTTGGGGTGTGGATATATTAGCCTTCGCATCATGTCAACTCATATAAACAAGAATGAGCGTACCTCTCTCCCAGAGGTAGATGTTGCCGTTAGAGTCGCCGGACACAACATCTCCGTTCTCAGTGAAGCAGAAACAGATCACAACCTTCGGCTTCTCATGTTTCTGTGGATATTCAAAACATCTACTGATAATAGTTGTCGACAGATAAGTACTGTCAGACGTACAGGAGTATTCAGAAAAAACTCAGACAAATTAAAAGGTTAAATACTACTACTTTAGAAACAAATAACATAGGTAGCAACAGAATTGTGTGCAAATCTAGAGTATATCCAACTAGACTGTTCAATGGTGATTTCTTGTTTGGATGATAGCAACACAGGCAAAGACAATATCTTACTAATACAGACAAGCCACCAATACAAAGCCGGGCACCAACCTGGAAGATGCCCGCCTTCTTGTCCAGCTTGCCGCCCTCGAACGTCCAGAAGGAGATCTGGGACTTGCCGCAGCAGACGATGTTGGGCATGTCCTTGGGGTGGAACTCACACTGGGTCACCGGGTCGCCAGACGACTGGGGACAGACAGACAAGGGTTTGATGGTCGGCTTAATGCCATTTAACAACAGTGGTTAGGTTATATTATGTGGGTCAGTCCACTAGCCAGCGTTCCTAGGTTAACCAGTTCTTGCCTCTCCACTCAGCAAGCAACAGACGGCTTTCTCACATGAGCCAGCTGTGAAGGACAACTGAACCAGACTATGCACTTTGTCGAGTATCAATCATCACAGAGAAAGTTGGCAGCTACCAGCGGGGCTCAAACCCTGACCCTTCGACAATGAGTCCAGTTCTTTACAGACTGTACTTTTTATGTATTGGTTTCTTTGGCTAAAGTAAATAAATAACAGTCTGCTTTGATGACATCTTTAGAAATTCCAACTGACCAAAATGATTCTTCAAATTGTTACGATGAATTTATTAAGACTGCTGTGTGGTATAAACTGCATGTGAAGGTGTTGTCTTTGTGATGGGATTGACATTAAGTACATTATTTGGTAACCTTGAATCTTCAAGACTTGATGTACTTTACACATGTATAGTTAGTTAACCAAAGTGCCTTTTTGTATTTTAATAAACAAGAAGATTATTATGTAGATTTCCATAAATGCGTAATTCTGAATAAATCAAAGATTTTCTTCTGCGTATTGATTTACTCATCATTATCTTAATCATGTTAGGACAGCAAAGAATGAACATGTAATTAGATATTATTTATAGCATTTCTTTCTTTCTCATCATCTTAAAATGAATGTTTCAGACTCACTAGTCTCAGATTAATAAGAAATAAAAACACTGTCTGGATATTAATTAATGTTTTCTCTAAAAACACAAAAGCATTACCACTCCACCTTTCATCAATTTCTGTAGCTAGGATTGTCAGATCCTATAACAGATCACAACATAAAGGTACTGTCTTAAAGAATGGCAGCATCAGGATTATGTCTTGATAAACATGTTTATAGCTGTAAATATAGCCTGACATAATTATCGTAGATTCTTAAATCAATCTGCATAAAAACCCAACAAACAAATGTTGGAGACAAATAGGTTAAATGACAAAACATGAGCAAAGTTGTTCATAGTGTGATGGGTATACAAGATTCAACATGTTCAACTATTTATATTTGATGTAAAAGCACTTGATATTACACCAACAGCACAGCTTAGCTTTAATGAGGATGTTCCACATACACAACACATTATCATAGATCTAATGTGTGCCAGTTTAGATTTTTATTTTTAGCAATATTTTATTCATATTTACTACAGTGGTCAGTGAGAATTTGAGATATATTTTCTGTAGAAACTATTTCATGAATAAAATACCGCACAAGTGGACCAGTTGGTTGTTAATTCTTCTCAACAACCAAATATCAGAATGACATGTTATACCACAAGTTGGCCCTCCCTGTCCTGTGATTTTCTTTTCATGCTTAAGATATGCATAGTTTTACATTAACCAGAGCCCATGTATTCTTCTGATCAGTCATTTTATTTAAAGTCATACTTTATCACTTGATCAAATGACCCCTTATCCATTAACCACTGAACAAACAATATCCCATTAATGCATTATCCATGATCAAGCCTGACAGTCGAGAAAAGCTTCACTTTCCCCGCCATACCTTGCAGTCGGCCTTCTTGATGGCCTTGTTGTCCTTGCTGATGTCCCAGACCGACAGCGTGTGCTCGTTGCTCTCGTCCACCGCCAGCAGGAACTTCCCGTCATCCTGTGTTACCATGGCAACATAAGGGTTAAAATGCTGCATGTGCAACGCCAGGAGTTTATATAATAGTAGAAGGTTTGGTTTGTCAAAGACCACAGACATATAATATTATAATAAAATACCAGTTGTTGTATTTTTTTTCCAAATATTTTTCAAAATCTATTGGAACTGTACTTGGCTTAGCAAACATTTTTGCAAAGTCAGACTTAGATGTCTTCATTTTAGTTCTATATCGAGACAAGTAACAAGTTTATGATAATTAGAGTACAATGTCGAAGCGTGGACAAATTTTTAAGGTGGAAAAATTAATCTGTATGTCATGAGTTAGTATTACACAAAAATTAATAAATTACTTTATACATGTAAGTGTTTTTCCACAACTAATTTTCAGTAAGATTACAGGTTAAATTAACATATCGACAGACCACTTGAAACGTCTTACGCCCAACAAAATATGGGACTTTACTTTACGTTACGCCATAAGGTACAACTGCATTTGGGCCAATCAGAAGACTGAATCTTATGAGTATCACTAGTTACGCGCTCTTGCAATGTTTGACGTAAACGAGGTTTCCCACCATTTTGTCGGGCATCGGACCTCATTTCAAGTTCTGTTGATACGTTACTCGTAATGAGATTATATGTGTGTGACTCACAGGTGAGAAGGAGACGCAGGAGACGCCACGCTGGAACTCCTTCTCGCCGATCACGTGCAGCGTCGTCAGGTTGATGCTCTCCCAGACACGCACATGAGGCTGCACCGAGGGGAGAGAGAGAATGAGAGGCTTTATGATACGATGTGACAAAACGATTGAGAAAAAATAAAAGGCTTCATTTACTGGCACACGTATTATAATAGTGCTCTTCATTACAATAGCTTTAACGACATGCAGACAGGCAACAAATAATAAATTAATTTCATATACCAAGAAAATACCATCTCACTTATAAGGCATGCATCAGTCCTTTTATTAAGTAAACTGTGTACATTATAGGTATTTTTCAATGTAACATATTACAAGAGTACTTTCGCTTTAAATGGATATTACTTTACAGCTTGCAATGCTGTCGATATGGTTACCATAGTAATGAATATGCAGAGCTATTTAATTATTCATATGTTAATTTAATATAATCATGCATTTGCTACAAAAGCTGAGGTTATGAGATATGATAGCTGAGCACAAAGCAACCCTTCATATGGTGAACAAAAACAAACCAAGACAATACAATGAATTTTTAGACTTGTATAAGTGAATGCATGATATTGTTGCACATACTGTTCTTGAGTACTTTTTTGTTTTACTGTTAGTGTAGACATTAAGCTGAAAGGATTACTTCATTAAATGTTTAATCCAACAAAACATAGCACTAAACATGTAGATACATGAACCATGCCCCAGACCTTGTGAATCAAGCCAAGCAATCATGATATTTGTATACATTCTATTACGTTTCTATGGTTACTCGCACATACCTTGCGCCCAGCAGGGGCAATTACCAGCTACAATCATATCATACGCCATATATGTCAACCGGAAATTTATACGTTCATCTATTAGTTCCACTAGCAGGGTATCAAGACAAATACTATAATACAAACACAGCATAAAGACTGCTGCAACAGACATCCCCCGGTCATTCTAGAAAACTACTACTAGGAGCTCAACTAATTACAAGAAAATAATTCTTGACTTGCTGTGTACAATAATCAATACGAATTCCAGTTTTATTAGACTTTGGTAAACAGTAATTATTTTGTTAATGCCCTTATGTTGTTTTTTCTTCTGTGTAAATCTGCTGCTTTTTCAAGGTAGAAGTATTGATCCATAGTCATCAGTGAATTATTGCATCAACAAATTAATGACTTCATTAGTGTTTGCCACAATTACTTTTTCAAACAAATGTTCTTGATTATATTCTTCTTAAAGAAAGCAGTCTTGTGTAATTAATCCTTTCTTTGATTAAAGTGTGTCCTTGATTCTGTTATGTCTCTCTTCCTTTTAAGATTAACTGGTTTATTTTTGAAAGACTTAAATAACATGTTATCATTGTAATTATAAATTATATCATTTTGATCCTGACAGTTGTGATGGTGCTTGATAATATTGATATGACAGTGCAGCACACGCTTTACTATTTACTTTTGTGAAGCTGGACAGACGGTTCTCTTGACCAAGAAACTTACTTTCTTTTCTAAAATCTCTGATATTAATTAATGACTTTCAAACAAAGTGACAAAGACACTCGGTCTATCTCTAAAGAACACAAAACACTTCTCAAAAATAGCACACAGAGCTAGGTCGTATACTGTTGGGGATAAATCTATTACAGAATTTCTACAGAATACTCTATCTTGACAGACAAGCTTTTATAATTTGGATTCTATAACATGCCTTTCTTGCGTTCTGAAAATGACAGGCAGAGCATGAGGTCTTTAAGCGTCAAGATGCAAACTTGATAAAAAATAAAGGCATGTAGGTAACAAAATAATGACAAGACATATAACTTGAGATTTCTATTAAGCTCTTATCATGCAAAGGAAATAAAGGATTTGCCCAAAAAACAACATTAAAAGGGTTGTATTCCAGGTAAAGTCGATAAACACAAAATGTTATAATGGATATGCATCTGACTTAATTTAATGTATTCTCCACTATTCTGCATCCAATTAAAAAAAAAAAGTACAAATCATTATATTACAAAAAACACAAACACTTGCTTGCTTGTTTTTACATTTCAATGATGAACTTCTTTAAACTAATTAAATCTGGAATTCAGCCCCTTAAATTGCTAACATAATGAGAAATTTCTACAGTGATTTGTATGATTTCTTGTTATAATTAGGCTAATAAGACGTTCATTTAAAAATAGGAAAAAGGAATTTAATACATAATAATTAAGATTATTTAAGTAGTATAAAAGAATATGTTTTATGGAAATTTAGTTTATTTGCTTATAAAAATAAACATTGTTAAAACACTATAAATATCCATGAAAATTTGTGTAAAGGAAACATAATTAACATGGGAATAACTGTACAATGTGTATGGGCCAAGGGAGGTAATCTAGATGTTTACAGGGGGAGATAACCCACCTTTCCCTCTGTCTTCTCATGTCCAGCCACCTGGCCAGTGGCAATCTTCACCATGTCAGGATGGACCGCCAGGCTAGAACATAGACATGTTAGATAGACAGATAGGATAGATTAGATAGATTTATTTCGCATTCAATGTACAGGCAATAAAATACATTATATATAACACAGTCAACATTTTCAAAACATATCATAAATATTAATAACATTTATCACAAATGTATTACTTAAATGAAAATGATCAAATATTTAAACTATTACAACTTACTATTTTAAAAATGGATTTATGACTAAAATGATGCCAGATACATGTACATTAAATACAAGGATAGCAGAAAAAAGAATTAATTAAAATCCTTATTTCCATTGTGGTCCTTTTTGTTAAAGTCATCAGATAGACAGTCTTAAGACAATTGTTAATACCTAAGCACAAGATATTCAATCATGCAAACAAATTGTTAAAAACATGGATTTTCTTTGTAATTTTATGCCCAACGCACCACTTGATGTCGTCAGTGTGTTCTAGGTAGTGTCTCTGGGACTGCTCCTCAAAGTTGTGCAGCACGACGACCCCCGCCGTGAAGTACACAGCCTCTCCCGTCGCTATGGTGTACAGATTGGAACGGCAGTCGCGTCCACGGTAACCATACCTGGCATGCTAGGTCAAGGACTCAAAACAGTACATATGCAGTCAAAACTGTATTAGCAACCCCTTGTCTAGGATGCCAATTTGTGTACAGCGACTGTACATTGTACACAGTAATGCGTAATATAGTCTAAGTACAAATCTAGAAACTGGAGAGAATAGTGCAATAAATGGATGATGATGAGGATGATGATGATGATGATGATGATGATGATGATAATGATGACGACGATGATGATAATGATGATGATAATGATGCTGATAATGATGCTGATGATGGTGATCTAAGAATCTGGTATAAATGTCTAAAGGAAATTGAAAGTGCAATGCTTTTCTGGCTCATTTACTAAAGTTAGAATGCAGTAAGCATTAATTTATCCAGATCTTTGAAGCCAGCACAACACTCTGGCCACCGGTCTCACAGCTGAAGGATACACCCACTCCAGCTTCAGCGTCTGCTGCGGCGGCCCCTGCTCGCCCTTCACGTCATACGGCCCGTCATCCTCGATGTTGGTCGGCGCGTACAGGGGGACCGGGCGGCCCTTCAGGTGCATACGAACATACTTGTCCTCTAGAAAGGAATGGAAAATCATAATCAGGTATGTGGTTTTTATCCAATCAGCATAAGTGTAGCCTAAGAATTTGTTTTCCTCTCTGGGCTTTACTTTTATTTCATATAGTATTTATTTCTTTACTGCAGATTGGTGAAACATGACTGTTAAAATGAATGTGCTTAAAATACTTTATAATTTTTCAGAAAGTTAAATAAAACAACACTACAGTATTTTATCAAGTAAATGTGCTTCAATATTAATTAGTCATTACTAGTATTATTTTTTAATAGAAATACCAATATTCGTAATGGAAGTAGATTTTCTATTTATTTATTTTAAGTCTTTACCTTGACACCATGTTGGTTCTTTGATACTGAAAAACAATTAAAACCTAAATTAATACAGGTTTTAAGAATATTTCATGTAGTTGTGAATGCTTTTTAATAGGACCTTTCAGCATGCCTAAATTATAGTTACTAACAAAGAAATGATAAAAAACTTAATTTAGAAAACATTTTCAATGGAATCAACTTAAAACATATTTTTAAACAAAAATACTAGTTTTGTTATAATTCATGCCAACTTTCATTCCATTTGTATCAAAGAGAGTTGATCAAACAGGCAATGTTTATTTATTTTATTTTATTTTGTTAATAAAAATGCATTGGTCATTAAACTACAATTTAGTGCTATGTTTAAATAAGCAAACTAGTTTTTTAAAAGGTACCTAAAAGAACTATAGAAAGAACAAGAAAAAGTTCTTAGACATTTATACATAGATTAATTCAACTACTTCAAACATGGAATGGGGAAACACTTGAAACTTTCGAATAGACGAAGGCTGTAGAATTTTGTATAAGCGTAAATTATAACTTTGTTATCTTAATGATATTTGTTGATGTCCTTTTGTATTTCTTCCCTTTTAATTGTGCCCTTCAAGTTGAAAAAGCAACATAAACTGAACATAAACTGAATGGTTCTGACATACAATCTCATATGCGCATTATTGCATGAGTAAGGCAGATGTTTATGCAAAATACCTACACGTATGTTATAAATAGGCATCACATTATAACAAACCAGTGCTATGTCTTACATATATGCAGCAGGGAGACATTTTATAAAGGAGTTTTAAAATAAATTGAAATAAGTCACACATAACTGGTTGGAAAAGATGAGAAAATGAGATGCACAGCTTTTGAAATCATATACTG
>Ga0224511_10004479_pt1 | contig 10583 bp, 11 predicted proteins | sample SF_May12_sed_USG_2_FD_169988 | JGI IMG/M metagenome (GOLD analysis project Ga0224511, IMG submission 169988) | Sediment microbial communities from San Francisco Bay, California, United States - SF_May12_sed_USGS_8_1 | ecosystem: Environmental > Aquatic > Marine > Sediment | place: USA... | reverse complement strand
CCGCGGTGGAAAACCCGCTCCTGCTGAGAGGCACAGTTGTCGTTGTTTTCTGAATTCTTCGCTTACCAACAACAACTCCGGGCTGCTTTCAGAACTCAAATAGACACGGGGGAGCATATGATCCAAATAGGACGGGGGGCTACAGGAGTCCATAGGGAGGGAGACTTCTTCGATGATGAACAGGATCTCATGCATCCCCCCTTTTTTCTGTCAAGGAACTTTATAGACGCGCGTGCTCCGAGTATTGCGCGCGCGCAAAGAATGCAGGGAACAAAGGTGGTTTTAGGGGCTTAAGCTACGATATCTATTCATTCTTCTATTATAGAACAAGTCATCTTTATATTATAACTGCTTATTGTTATAACTGCGCCCAGCCTCTCTTTCTATCCGAAATTTAAAGGTTCAAGTCGTCAACAAACAGAGATATGCTGTCGCCATATACCTGTATGTTTTGCACATGTTAACAATGTAATAATACGTTTTGATATCTTCCCTTTATGGGGAATTGAGGGTGTCAGAAAAGTTTGCTAGAAAATGGGGAGAAGGAAAAGACGGAACCCCTCTCACCACGAGGATAAAGGAAGCCATTCGCAGTCCACGTCCATTAAGACCACGCCTCGATTACGCCATCAAGCGCATTCAAACTCAAATCGAAAGACTAGACAAGGCAACCAACCACTTTTCAGAACGCGATAAATCAATATTCGCAAAAGTTGTTGAGGCTTACTCAAAGCATGACATGGCACGAGCCAACGTTTTCGCCAACGAGCTAGCGGCAATGCGTAAAATGGAAAAAACGATAATCCACTCTAGACTAGCCCTAGAACAGATAGTTCTAAGGTTAAGCACGGTTTCAGAACTCGGCGATGTCGTTAGCACATTGGCTCCAGCAGTTGGCGTGATGCGCGGTGTCAGAAACGGAATGGCTGCAGTCTTTCCAGAAGCCGAAAGGGAACTTGGAAGCATTGGAAACTTGCTTAATGGAATAATGATGGACGCTGGCCACAGCACTGGTGTAAACATAGACTTCCAGACAGCAAGCGAAGACGCCCAGACAATTCTAAACGAAGCAGCTACCGTTGCTGAACACAAAGTCCAAGAAAAATTTCCAGAGCTACCAGCGGGCATGCTGGCCTTCGATGAAGCGGCTCAAACCGAAACCTAGCAACCCTGCAGAAACGTAACCCTTCACGGATACAAGGAGCTGAAACTGCGTCAAGACGTAGGTCCAACCTCAAACTTTTTCTATCTAGAGCTGGGCGATTTATAGTATTTATAATGTCTATTGTGACTTTTGGTAAACTGCTCAAAAACATACTGTTGTGGTAAACCAAAAAAAGAGGGGGAAGTTTGCGGGGGGGATATCTCCACAAGGGTCTCGATATAACCTTATCGTTGCTTTTTCTCCCCAAATCGTTATTTATTTCCGCTTCTGGAAGAGTCTGGCGCCGTCAATGTCGGTGACGTATCCGAAGCCGGATTCCACTAGCTTGCAAGCTTCTTTGAGTATTGCTGCGAATTTTTTGTTCGAAAAAAGATAGACCCCCTCCCCCCTACCCTTTTTCAACATACCTCGCCCTATATGATCCAAATATCTCGTCTGGGTGGTGCGGCCGCCGGGATTTGAACCCGGGCGGAATTGGAACCCGCGGTGTCACCAGGTCAGTCATGGAACCCGAGAGTCGCGGGGCAGAATTTTGCAGTCCAGCATGGAAGACGGAAAATCTTTCGAAAGAGAAAATAACGTACTATTTGTCCAAGAAAACATGCGATAAGGTTAAATAGTGGCTTAAAGAAAAAAAGGAGCTACGGAGGAGGCTGTATGGTAGGCCCTGAATTAGCTGTGGCGCCCATGCACAGAATATGCAAGAAAGCAGGAGCAGGCAGGGTGAGCGAGGCAGCCGCAAGGGAGCTAGCAAAGGTCCTTGACGACGTCGGCGTCAAAATCGCTGAAGAAGCGATTGGTTACACCTTGCACGCTGGAAGAAAAACGGTTAAGGCAAAAGACATCGAGATAGCCGCGAGAAAGGTCTTGGGCAAATAAGTCACGTCTTCATCCCCCTATTTTTCTCAAAATTTGGGCACTTGCAAGTTGCTGGATAGTGAAAACCCTTATATTCAAGAGGAAAATTGTTGTAGCTGGATAAGTTTATGCTTATGGAGGGTTTGTATGGCGTATCTGACTACGCAGGCGGGACAGCCGATCCTTATTCTTAAGGAAGGAACCGCTCGCAGGCGGGGTAGAGATGCTCAGAGAAACAACATCATGGCGGCCAGAATAATCTCTGAAGTTTTAAGGACAACACTTGGTCCTCGCGGCATGGACAAGATGCTGATCGACAGCCTCGGAGACATAACCATAACCAACGATGGAGCAGCGATTCTAGACGAGGTGGAGGTTGAACATCCAGCCGCGAAGATGATGGTGGAGGTTGCCAAAACCCAGGACGATATGGTTGGCGACGGAACCACCACCGCGGTGATACTGGCCGGAGAGCTGTTGCGTAGAGCTGAGGAACTGCTAAATCAAAACATTCATCCAACCGTGATTGTGAGCGGATACAGAAAAGCTTCTCAAAAGGGAATGGATATTCTGAGTAAGACCGGGATAACGGTTGACCTCAACGATCGTGAGACCCTGAAAAAGGTTGCCATGACCTCTATGGCCAGCAAGGCTGTGGGTGTTGCGAGAGTTCACTTGGCGGACATCGCTATTGACGCCGTGAAGCAGATAACCGAGCAAAGGGGTGAGAGGAAAGTCGCGGACATCGACAACATTCAGGTCATCAAGAAAGAGGGAAAAAGTCTCTTTGACACCCAGCTGATCAAAGGCATAATCGTCGACAAAGAGGTTGTTCACGCGGGCATGCCTAAGCGGGTTGAAAACGCAAGCATAGCCCTGCTCGACTGTCCGCTAGAGGTGGAGAAAACAGAGTTTAATGCTGAAATCAGAATACGGGACCCTACACAAATGAAGGCTTTCCTAGACAAAGAAACAAGCATGCTCAAGGATATGGTTGAGAAGGTCAAGGCTTCGGGCGCTAGAGTGCTGTTTTGCCAGAAAGGCATTGACGACCTAGCTCAGCATTTCTTGGCTAAAGAGGGAATCATTGCGGTGCGAAGGGTCAAACAGTCCGACATGGAGAAGCTCGCTAGAGCTACGGGGGGAAGGGTCATCACAAACCTAGACGACTTGAAGCGCCGAGACTTGGGAAAGGCGGGGCTGGTGGAGGAGCGGAAGGTCGGTGAAGACAAGATGGTGTTCGTGGAAGGGTGCAAGAACCCCCGGTCGGTTGCTGTTTTGATTAGAGCTGGCCTCGAAAGGATGGTGGACGAGGCGGAGAGGGCCATGAACGACGCGCTTTCGGTTGTCGCAGATGTTGTTGAACACAACAAGATCGTTGCAGGCGGAGGAGCTATCGAATCAGAAATCGCTAGGGGGCTTCGAGACTACGCGACAAAGGTTGGTGGGAGGGAACAACTCGCTATCGAGGCGTTCGCCGACTCCATAGAGATTGTGCCGAAGACGCTGGCTGAAAACGCGGGCCTAGAGCCCATCGACATACTTGTGGCGCTGAGGGCGGCTCACGAAAAGCCGAGGGGACACCTTATGGGGGTCGATGTTTTCACGGGTAAGATCGTTAACATGCACGCAAAAGGAGTGATTGAACCCCTACGCGTGAAGGAGCAGGCGGCGAAGTCCGCGACTGAAGTCGCGTCCATGATTCTGAGGATTGACGATGTGATTGCGGCGACGAAGCCTAAGGAAGGAAAAGCGCCTGAGATGCCTGAAGGCGGAGAATTCGGAGAGTAATATTAACAAGCTTTTGTAGACTATTCTTTTTCCTTTAGCACGTTAAATCCTCTGTCTCCGCCTAACTCGGTTTTTCGGTAAGAGCGAAACTTGAAACTGAAAATCGGGATTGAGAGTTCATAAAAGGGTCGATTACAGTCTTCAACTCTGAGTGAGTAATAAGTTTTAAGTATTCTAACATGGGAAAATAGTGGGACTGGAGATTACATTGGCATCAAAACCACCCTTGTTTGTTAGAAAGGCAACAGGTCTAACTAGAGAGATATCGGTGCTCTCAACGATACCCTTGTCTTGGCTCTGTATTGGTGCTGGCATAAACGTGTTCTCTGTGGAAGGTTCGTTTTCGTTTCCAGGCGCTAACGTACCCTTAGGATATTTCATGTGCGGAATCTTCTACGTGATCTTCACTGCTATCCTCGGTCTCATGGCTGTGGCTATGCCGCGAACCGGCGGCGACTATGTATCCACTGGGCGTATACTAGGTCCGTTTGCTGGCATTTTCTCCGGAATTCCAAGAATAGTAGGGCTTGCATTCATTGGGGGTCTGCTGGGCGGAGTTACTGGCATATTAATAGGAGCTGGCTTGCTACAGGCCGGAACTCTGGTTAATAATGCAACATGGATGGACTGGGGTCTTTGGATTCTCACCAACACAGAAGTTCAGTTTGGATTAGGGATACTATTTATTCTCATAAGCTTTCTGATACTGCTGGTCGGATCAAGGGTATTCATGTGGGCAACTTGGATACTCGTTATCATTCCAGCAATCGGCAGCATAGTCGCTATGATCCTCCTCTATACAAACACTCCTGCAACGGCTCAAACTGCGTGGGACAACATGTTTGGAACAGGTGCATGGCAAGAAATCGTAGATGTAGCGAGCGCTGGAGACCCTGCTAATGGAGTTGCTGGATGGACCGCTACAGAATATGGAATGGGTGTGAATTGGGACAGCACCTTCAAAATCCTAATACCCGCCTACTTCGCCTACGGTGGATCAGAGGCTACCGTCTACTGGGGCAGTGAGGTTAAAGAACCTAGAAAAAGCATGCTGGTTGGCACAATTGTGGGACCATTGCTAATGTGGATATTCTACACGATCTTCGTTTACTCCGTATACTATTCCTATGGAAACTTTGTCAGTCAGACCGCGTTCGTTATGATGCAACCAAATGTAATGGATCAATTGTCAGGTACATTAACACCGAAAGGCCTACCCGTAAGCTTCCCGACCTTCGTCTCCGTATTTGCACCTGAGTCATGGCTTGTCTTCTTCATCTCTCTGACATCCGCCCTATGGATATTCGGTGTGTGCGTCCTGATCATGGGAATGGTCTCTAAACTGATCTTCGCCATGTCCTTCGACCGTTTTGTCCCAGAAGTCCTCGCAAGCGTCAATGATCGATTCCATAGTCCACACTGGTCCCTCACACTCACTTTCATCTGTGCCATCATCGGCCTAATCATATTCATCTACCGCGGTGCACTAGCAGCCATTGTTGACACCACAATAATATGGTTCTTCTGGTCTACGCTTCTCTGCGTCGCTGCTACGATATATCCAATAACAAGGCCGGAAATTTGGGAGAGGGGATACGCCCTCCGTGTAGCCGCATTTCCATTGATATCGCTGTTAGGCATCATAAGCTTCATAGTCTACATGTACGTAAATACCGCAGCCATTGCAGAAGCAGTGCCGGACATCTTATATCTCGCTATAGGCGTCTGGGCATTTACCTTAGTCTACTACGTTGCTTACGCGCTATACAACAGGAGAAGGGGAATCGACGTAGAGGCCGTCTACAGAGAGATACCCCCAGCCTAATCTCCCCATATTTTTTTTTTAACGAAAATACGAGTAATCGCCTGTTGTGAGACCTACAAATGATGGAGGAAAAGCATAGACACCGCAGAGAAAACGACCTAAAAGCGCTTACAGACCTGATTACTCTGCTTGACTGCTACCGTGTAAACCGTTACGTACAACTAGATTCCATGGAAAAAGCGGTCAAAAGTGGGCAACTAGGAAAGTTTGACGTTAAGTGGAGAGAGATACGCCGAATTCTATACAAAATTGGAGGCCTACCCAACCTGTCAGCCAGCATAAACAAACTGGTAAGGATTCGAGAAGGGGTAAAAGTCATCGAGATCATAGGGTCATACCTCTTTGCATTCGGATTAGGCGTCTTCGTTCTAAGCTACTTTAAAGTCTGCCCAGAATGGCTTGAGTCCGCCTACGTGTACGTTGGCCTGCCCGCCCTCATAGTATTACTTGGAACAAGGCTCACAACAGAGTTCATCAACCGCAAAATCGCACTAGAAATCGAAGAACTCAGCAAGAGGCACCCCGAGAAATTCAGGTTCCTCCGTACGCGCTTAAGGGACATAGCACAAGACCTCATCAACAGACTTGGAAAACACATCAAAAATCGCCGCGAAGACGCGGATAAGTATAGAATCGACCTGTACAACACGGACTATAAGGGGATTAAAATTCTCAAGAGTCCCGGCACGCTTAGAAAACACTACACTGTGGTTTGCAAAACATGAAATCGCAATGAATGAAAATCTTCTAACCTCACCGTACTACCTCTTCAACCTCTTCGTACCACTTCTTTTTCGTACCGATCTTAGCACGCATTCTCCATCCCATAGATTTAGGCTTCCTCTCTATAGCCTCCATAAACTCGTCGATTTTAGTTCTTACATCCGAAATGTCTTCTTTGTTTAGGGCCTTAAGGGTTGGAAGCCCTTCTTTAATTTGCTTCAGATTTGTGGTCACTGTGTAATAGAACCCCCAATCCTTGGACAGAAGTTTGGCGATGTACTTAGAGTTCACAGTTTCGTCGTCGCTCTCTCCAACTCCGTGTTCCCTCAAAAGAACCACCGTGTCTTTAACGTCCTTCAGGTTAATCTTCACGATCTGCGTCTTTCCCAAGAGAAGGTCAGCTAAAGAGACAGTGGGATAGTCAATCTTTATTCTGTTCCTGAAATCTATCTCGTGGCACATACTGAGCTTGTCAAAAAACACGTCTATCATTGGTATCTCGTTGCCATAGTAAATGTGTCTCTTCAAACCGAAAATAGCCATCACAGCCTTGTCGCACGTGTAACCTAACTCTTCAAAAAACTCTGGAAGCTTTTTACGGGACTCTCTTATTGACATAAAATCGATGTCTGGGAACATTCGTTCCCCAAGTCTTTCAAGTTTACGATGGAGACCTGCGAACTTTGGACAGTGTAGATGAATCGCAATTGCACCCATTATTCTCAAAACTAAACCTCTTTCCTTTGCCTCCTTAACTATCCTCTCCGCCTCTTTTATGAACACTGACGCGGGAGGATGTTTCTTTGAACCCGGCAACTACAGTGAACCCCTATTTGCTAGCGCTGGTAACCTTATCCCTCAACTTTCCAGTACGCCTTGACGCCATCTCTGGTCAGGTCAACAATGAAGCCTCTGAGTATCCCCTCAGTATACTCAGATCCCGGATTGATGCAGATGGTCTTACCGATTTTTTCTGAAGCGTACGATTCATGGATGTGTCCATGTAACCCCATCAGCGGCTGATGCGTCTCTATGAACTCCCTCACAGCCTTACTTCCAGCGTGTATGGTTGTCACCTGGCCAAATCTCACCACGGGTCTTAATTTTTCATCAATTTTTGGACAAATATCCAACCTGGTGCCATAGGGTGGACAGTGAAAATTGCAGAGTAGCCTTTCGCTGTTATTCACCCTTTTAAACTCCCTTTCGAGCTTTTCCCCAATTATCTTTTCAGAACACTCACGTGGAGAGCTCCAAGGCGTTGGGTTGCTCCATGAACAGGTTATCATTTCATAATCATAACACGGATTGCACATTTTGCCGACTGGATAGATCACCCTCTCGCACTTCTCTATGACAGGGTCTATCACAAACTTGTCGTCGTTACCTGGGCTCATATAGACCTTCACGTCCTCAGACAATTTTTCCTCCAACATCCCTAGCCACCTTTCCAGTTCCTCCACCATCAGTTCCTCAAACAGCCTATCCACCTTTGTCGGAGTGCGTTCTAATTTTCTGACTTCCTCCTCATTGCAGACATAGGGGTAGTAACCGCTGAACCTGATCTTACTTTTCATTTCTTCGATTTTTTTCTCGTCGTTACGAAAATTATAATCCTTCCCAAACACGTGACAATGCACTATGCCGTCTTTATCTAATACCAGCGGGGCTATGGCTTTTCCGGTTAAATCACCGCACAACATCAGTATGCTCGCTTTATAGATGCTAGCAGCGGATATCCACTTTCTCCAAACGTGCTCGCTTCCATGAACATCTGTTGCAAAGAATATTCTGGTAACGGACATGGCACTTATACACTAACTTTCCTTCCAAAAAAGCTTATGGTGTTTTCCATGACCAGCCAGCCGCAATAGGAAAACACAATAACCTTTACGTGGTGTTCTGTTCTTGTTTAAGAGGGGCGTGACAACTTGAATGAAGGAGAGACAACCAAGGGTGTTCTACGGAGGATTAAGAGCCATTTAATGAAGTTTGAGAGGGAATCATACGTGCATGATTATTGGAGAGAACTGAGGAAACGTGAAGTGAGCGAAAAGGAGTTCCTAGACTGCTCCATCGGAGAAAACCCCTTCGGCTGCTCACCCCTCGTGAGACAAGCCCTCAAGGAGGTTGAACACTCAGACATCGAGGAATACCCCAAACAGGAGCGCTATTCCAAATTGAAGGAAAAGATAGCGGAGTACTGGAGTGAGGTCGCCAATGTCAGGCATATCCTCTTAGGAGCAGGTTCCATGTACGTCCTTGAGAGGATAAACTTGCTTTTCCTAGGGGAAGGAAAGAAGGTGTTAGGATATTGTCCCCAGTTCACTGAGTACATTATAGAGGCAAGGCTGCTGGGAGCAAGACACGAATGTGTGCTGCTTCCGAAGGAGAAGAACTTCAAGTTTGATGTGGGGGTGTTTCTGGAGGAAGTCAATGATTCCTTCGACCTTATCTACATAGACAATCCGAACAACCCCACGGGCCAAACCATTGCCTTGAAAGTAATCGAGGAGATTTTGCGGAAAGCCTCCAGAGAAGATGTAGCAGTGATCGTTGATGAAGCATACGGAGAATTCATGGAAAAGAAGGAATCAGCTCTAGGCTTGATAAATGTCTACGACAACCTAATTGTGGTTCGATCTTTCTCCAAAGGTTTCGGTCTGCCAGGTTTAAGGGTGGGGTACGCAGTTTGCGGTGACACGTTGGGTGAGTTCCTCAAGAAGGTTGATGTGCCATTCTCAGTGAACGGTGTAGCTGCGTTCGTCGCCCAGAAGGCCCTTGAGGACGAAGAGTTCCTCCAGAGCTGCATGGAAAAGATCGGGAGAGTTAAAGCGAGGCTAATCGATGAATTCGGGGTGAACAATTACATCGTCTCTGAAACTTCGCCTGTAGTTCCCATATTTGTCGTTGGGAGAGAAGAGGAGGTGGACTTGTATAGGAGTTTTCTCAGAAAGAATGTGCTCACGACTCCTGGTTCAGGTTTCCTTGGTTTGGGAGCAAATTTCGTGAGAATAAGAACTCCGAAGGAAGAGGAATTGCTTCTGAGAGTGATACGTGAAGGGGTCACGTGAATCGGCTGGAACGCTGGTCTTGAGTAGTCCTTAGTAATATTTTTAAAGCTGATTTGAAGCGTTAGGGCGGCGGTAGCGAAGCTAGGTCAAAGCCTGAAAAGCGACATTAGGCGTTATGTGGATGAAAATTGGTAACTTTTAGTTACTTTTGGTTGTTTTTTGTTGTTTTTGGTGTTTGTTCTCTTTTTTGTAGACTTCTATAGCCTCCTCCCCGCGGTGAAGCTGGTGAGTCAAACGTTGTGAGAGTCGTCGTAAGCTAACCAGTATAAAGGAAACGCTTGATAAGCTCTATTTCTTCCGTTAGTTCCGGGAGGAACTTTTTGGAGCGATATTTGAGCATTTCATGGAATTTTCCTAAGCCAGATGGCATACTTTTTGGTATGAGTGTCACAGAGAGAACCGACTTCTTTCATCCATTTTATAACCTCGCTTTGTGAACAAAGGTTGGCGTTGCGGAACCATCCTGTCGATTTCCAAGTAAAGCCTTTCTTAGTTCTTCTGGCGTCGCACGTGTTGAATGAAAAGCCTATTGTCGATGTAAGAGCTACGAATTGATCTCTAAGCATTTTGCTCCTTACCATTAGGTCGACACGAGGGGAGTTATCTTTCTTTCGAACGCTAAAACACCCATCTGAGCTGAATAGACCTCTCAGGAATGCCTTAATGATTTTTGGATCTGTGGCTGAAAGTACCGATTTGGGTATTTGAACGGTTTGTGCATTTTTGCCGTTTGGGAAGCCGTATTTTAGGAAGAAATGGACTGCTTGTTTTTTCCGCTTCTGATTGTAAATGTGTCTTTTCTTATTCTGACGCTGGGTTCTACGCCTAAAACGTTTCGGGCTAACTCTATTATGTGTTGAACCGAGGATTCGTCGTTTAGGTTGCATCGTATTCCCCAAACTCCGCAGGATATGTAACCGTCTCCTGCATGTAACCCTAAGAGTTCAGCCGCCTGTTCATCGATTATCGCTTTTGGAGGATGGTATGTAATGGATTTGCCCTTGCCGATTTTGGATGGAGCGATAATTGAGGATGGCATCGTTTTTAAGGTAGCCTTGTGCGATTTATAAAGCGTTGGTCCATGTCGGTAAGCTTAAATTACATATAGTCAATTTGAACAGTTGGGCGGCGGTAGCGAAGCTAGGTC
>Ga0224511_10004478_pt1 | contig 10583 bp, 6 predicted proteins | sample SF_May12_sed_USG_2_FD_169988 | JGI IMG/M metagenome (GOLD analysis project Ga0224511, IMG submission 169988) | Sediment microbial communities from San Francisco Bay, California, United States - SF_May12_sed_USGS_8_1 | ecosystem: Environmental > Aquatic > Marine > Sediment | place: USA... | reverse complement strand
AACATCCTCTACAGATAGGTCATACACAATATTTTAATAGCTTACCTAAGATAAGAATAAGGAAAAAATATTAATGTCTTTGTGTTAAAATTATCATTTTCCTACCAAAAACGCCGGTAGATATTGAATTTTAATAACTTTCAAAATACAGATGTGGAATAAACACAATAAACGGACATAAATTCATATTTCATATTGATTGTACATGTATAAATCTACCTTTGTTTTATACAAAATCTCACAGGTACGATTGTTATGATTAAAAATGCAGCACATACACGTTTGAAACTTGTGCATTTTCATTATAGAAATTTTATAGTAGTAATAAGTAATTTAAGCGCTTATCTTGTATTGTTATCTACCAGTATACGATTATCTACCAGTATACGAACTGACAGCGTTATGCATGGCATCTACAGATCTATAATTTTATTGCTTTGATATCAGTATATTGAACTTTGCGAATTTTTGGTTGTTCGCTGCGCTCGCGAATAGTTCTATCAAATTAATATAGGTGTATCATTTAAAGCACTAACTGTACTTACATGTTTTCACATTATATGCGCTACGTTAGGAATGTAAATACTGATCGTGATACAGGATTCCAGCACCCCCACCCCGAGGTTACGACCGCACACCAAGGTCATATCATAGATGGGTAGTTCTACAAGAATTGCCAAAATCGATCGGAAAATGCTTTAATGGACAACCAAAAAGATTTTCATTTTTTTGTAAAGTATATACATATGCCAACATGTTATCTATTCGCCCCTGTACTTTGTAAAACTAGCGGATCCAGGTGGCCGCGGACCTTTGATTTTTTATGCTTCAGACGTTAATTGTTCTCTTCTTTTCTTTCGTTCGCTTCGCTCGCGATACGTTAATACTAAATAGACAAAAGTAGGGCCAAAACATGCTATAATATGACTTTTACTTCAAACGTCAACATTTCAATGAAATTTCTAACCCCCCCCCTCCCCCGCCGTTGACAAAGACCACGGCCCCATAAGGTCAAATCCTGGATCCGCCACTGGTGAAATACTGGTCCATGTTAGTGAACCATAGGCAGCGTCCGTTCAAGCATTGCATTGGGAAATTATGTGTGAAGACCTTTGGTTTCTAGAGCCATGACAAACAAGAAACGCATCGGTTTAATAATTTAATCAAAAAGAGATATAATTTTAAAGAATTGCAAACATAACAATGTGTTATACCGATAAAATGGAAATATAAAACACACACTCAAATAAACACAGGTTATCAGTGTAAAGATAAAAATAATTTTGATTCAAAGGTAAGCAAATTTAGAATTAAATTGTAGTAAACAAATGCATTTTTAATAGCCTATTCATAAGCGTTTCTGGTTGAATAATGCAAATAAAACTATTAGGTATAATAATAATAATAATAATAATAATAATAATAATAATAATAATAATAATAATATACTAAATGTGACGTAGCTTCTGTGTTGGTTGTAAACAAATGAATAGTGTGATTGTGGTTCTGTTGTTGTTCAGAAATAGGTTGAACTATATAAACACAGTAAATGAAAGTCAACTATTTTTCTCTCTCTAGAACACTAGTTCTACAAGTAGAATTAACATTGTATTCAATATTGTGTTACCAAATTATAATACAATGTATATAGTCTGATAATTTTATGAAAGATACATAATTATACAACTGCTTAACTATTATAACGTGAAGTGTGCATTCTAAACCAATAATATTTGAATGAATACTTGACTGTACGACTATGTATGCAGTGTTAAACATTACACACAAACAAAGTGTGGTGAGCAAATATCAAAACCTGCTTCCCATTGCAGTACGAAACCAAACATCGGGGATATATTCACCAAACATCTTTACTGAAAGAGTTACCATTTTTCGCTAAAACATGGTTTAGTTCCCAAAACTACTGTCCGGTTCCGGATACACGGATTTCCGGTTAAATGATGCAACATTACGTTGCGTTTTTTCGTTCCCAAAAAACCCCTTCCGGATCGCGGGGTTTCCGGATTAATGAGTTCCGGATAAACGAGGCTTCACTGTACACAATTACTGAAATATTGTTGGGTTAACTGTACTGAGTATTCCCATATTCATATAACAAAACAACCAACGACATTATTACTTATACAATTTCACACAGATTGTTAGTAACCAAACAATGCATGTCAATGCATGTCAGAAATTTGACTTAATACTAGAAAACTCCTAAAGTTAAGATGCTTTGTGAATACGGCTCTGCCTCCTTACAAGTTCTTGCTTGTACCTTGTACTGGCTAACACATTTCGTTCAGTTTAGAATTCATTGTGAGAGCTTGAGGTCTTAATACTCCATATTACTTGAACACGTTCATTGTGACCGGAAGGCAAATGGGCATTGTGTGTTGTTTTTTCCAACCTTTGGTTACAAACATTTCTGTACAGATACTGTACAGATGTTTAAATACTTTAAAACGGTGAAATTGGCTACACAGCATTATTTTGTTTGCGAAAATCCTTTTATTTAGTAACACAGTGTAGTTCTTTGAATTTTTAAAGCTAACTTTAAAATGTTAAGGTTTAAACTCATTGCAGTTATCAAAATACATTGTAGGAAATCAACACAAAATATCGCCTGCACAATAAATTGACCATACCTAGGACAATGACAGCGACCCTACTGTATTATGGCCTCCCTTTGTGATTTTAACGTTCAGGCCGAAACGTGTTTATATACTGAAAATAAGAAAACAATCCTATCCTAACATACCTTATCCGAAACACTACTGTTGTACCGCCTAAAAGAGGAGAAGCTAGCGTGTGATTGTGAGAAAATATTTATGCAGAAGAAAAACAAAAATAAATAAAAACCCAAATGTATGCCATAAAACCAATGTAAATAAAATCATTAAACAAAAATAAATTATAACTATTCAAATTGTGGGGGGTAAAGTGCATTCTGTATTATGCAAGTGTTATTTGTGAAGAGAGGAAAAAAGCAAACATATACATGTTATATAGTCAGAACCATTATCCAGCGAATAATTTGATTATTGCCATACCAGGAAATACAATTTCATGAACATTGAAACACAATGGCGCTGCATTAGCCAGATGACCGTTCGCCAATTGTCCGTCTGTAATATAATCACGTAGTTAACTACATAAAATATCGCCTTGGTCACACTTCTGGTCCCAGCAGGTAGGCTAAACACATACACTAGTTTAACTTGTTTCAGTTGACATGTGGATCCTGTACCTCTGCCTGAAGGTCATATATAGATTATGCCATGCAAATATCTATCTCAATCCAACACGTGATTCCATTTACACAAGGCCGTTACCGAGGCTTATCAGTTACGTAAACGTAGGCAATCGGAGTCGTGCTCATTAAAGCGTAGGCATAGGGTTTAAATGGGAGCGGCCCCAAACCTACAATCCAAATCCGTATCTTTAGAAGAACACGGCGTTTCCAGGTTTTTTTACACATGGCCACAATAGACGTATCGACAGACTGCTTGAATTGACGTCAGATGTCCGACAATAATGCGGATATTTACGTAACGCCATAAACGTACAACGAAATTTGGGCCAATCATAGTGAATCTTTTGACCATCACTGGTTACGCACAATTGCAATGTTTGACGTATCGTGCTTTCCCGCCATTTTGTAGGGCATCCGACGTCATTTCAAGTTCTGTCGATACGTTAATTTAAATTACTGTTTCACATAACACCAAACCCATTCTTATATCCTTGTTAGACCGAATGCAATCTATAATGCTCTCTTTGACATTGAAATAACACCAAGCACGACGCATTCATGTTTAAGATTACTAAAATCTCACTAGGCCTTTGGGCCGTTCGCGCGCCATCATACTGGATGTGAATTATCGTCCTCTGAGTTTCTCGAGCGCCAGAATATGGCTCGGCAGCACTTGTTCTGCGCCGACTCGCGCACGAGCTCATCCAGGCTCATACAAAAGGAGGCGGCGTAGTAGAAGGCCGTGCCGCCCCAGCCGAGACCGTAGCCGCTCCCGTACGTGTGCGAGCCGATAGTCGCGTCCGTCGAGATGGCCACGGCGTACACTATTAAGGCAATTGTTGAACTCATTGCTGAAAATAACGACACAATGCATAAACAGTCGTCACATTGTTTAAGTTTTACATTCTAATATGCTGACAAAGTACATATTCCACGTAAACACATGTATAGGCATGTACATGGTTAATTCTTTTGCAGGCTATAAATGTATTTATCGGTATATAGTTTTCCACTCCCATTAAGGTGCAGCAGATGATTCATTGCTTGTCTCCCTTTGTATTTTGGTTAGTTTTTATAATGATTAAAATAGTTTTAATTTCTATTAAATCATGATTATACCGCAGTTCCAAACACAATGATTTTAGCTTAAATATCGCACCCAGAAGCCTTAAAACAGGATACATGTATAAATTATTGGTATTTTTTATTAACTTTGTGTTTTAAAATAGATGAGTTAAAACAGTAGAATAACATCTTTGGCATAGTTATAGTGTAAGTAGAAAACACCTACCACAGACAAAGAATATTTCCCCTGCCGAGTGGAAGTAGTAAATTTTCTTTGGCAGCGGCGAGGTACAAACCCCGCAGATGGCGAGGACGGCGGCGACAAAGCCGAACACAGCCGAGAAGATCATCAGCCCGATCACCGCCTTCTGCCAGTCTGCAGTAAACAATGGACACAGAGTGGTTATTGACGGCTAGGTCTTGGTGTTTGCGTTTGCGTCTATTTAACGACGCACTCTAGCGTTTGTAATTGACTTCGGGGTCGGGACATACAGTTTGGTAGTCTAAGTTAGTTGCTTATCATATTGCAAAATACCGATACGCCAATAATGCACTACAAACTTGGTTATATATATGTACATTTAAAGTGCCTAGTATCAAGCACCTAATAACGGGAGCATTTCAGCAGTGGACTGTCTGCTTGGAGAAATGAAATATTATGTAATTAAATGTACACTTTGTTGTTGTACGTTCTACGTTGACCTATGTTCATGTCAAAACATGCATCGAATGTCAGTGGAACGGACGTGGGTCTACGACGCTGGTGATGTGACCTATAGTATGTTTGCACCAATAACGTGCTCATACGTATAGCCTTCTATGTAAAAAAGTGGTTGATATAAGCATACGGAACATACGCTAAAACATACGTTTATACACCTGAAAAGAAAAGAGAGACTGACAAGCAAAACGAGAAAGGGGTCCACCCATTAAAGGCCAGTGGATTGCCTTGAAAATCATTAGTCGGGTGACCGTCTTCTGTAAGTCTGAAAGTTAAAATTAATGTAGAAATGTCAACGTTGGTGGTTATCTTATCAAAATACTATTAGAAAGTAGTTTACTCAGTATTGTGAAATCATTGCAGTCTCGCTGCAGCTAGTCCGTGGAGAGAAAGTATCAACCTTTACTCAAAGACATGTGCCATTTTGCCATGTCGGTAGTCCGAAGTCACATAAGACACAGCGCAATCATCTTCACAATTAAAGTACACATGTAGGGAATACCATACACGGAAAACAGTAAAACCAAAGAGTCACACAATTAATGTCTTGTTTAAATCATCACTCAACATATATAAAGCTCTGTAAATTTATAAAAGCAATAATAGGTATTTTTTAGATTAAGTAGTATATAAAATTATGTTTCTTTGTTAATTGTCACAAATTATAGGTGCGTGTATGTACGTATGTTTATAGTTTCCAATGGGATTGTTTCTCCCGTTGCAATCGATACAATATGACCTTTCTATACATTGTTAGCCTAGATATTTACTTCAATTACTTGTTTATATATAATGCTCATAATGACATGTATGTCATGGAGTGAGTGTATGGTAAATTATGGTGTAAACACAACAATGCAACCATCAAAACAAACTCACGGTCAATAAATCATTCTACTAGTATTTGACACGTGGTCAGCTGAATGAAATGTGCATCTTAATGAATTCCAACATGGTTACGGTATGTATTGACATACTGTTGCACAATTTCTTTGAGTTGCGTGCAAGCGTTGATTGTTTCTGTGGAAGGATATTGAAACCTGAAATATGTATGAGATGACCTTTCAACCGTTGAAATTTTGAAGATGCGCAGTGTTCAATCTAATAATTAAAATACCAAAAGTACAATAAAACCAGTTTCAGAAATAGCTAGAAAGATAAATGAAAATCATTATGTGTTGTTCACAAAGACGAAAGGTTGTTTTGTTGGCATCTTACTCATTTTAATATTTACATGTCGTTCCTTACAACGCTTCTACGTGTATTATGATTGTAATTATAAATCTAACAATAAGAAAGCGTGTTTGGTTGTTTTCGTAAATATTCTATTGACATAAAGGCTGGTAAAATAATACACCGTTTTCAAAACCGCGTTTTGCATATTTTGTTTTAGTTATTTGATAACGCCTAACGTACTGTCGGTTTTGCGAACTGACGGTCAATCTTCACATATAATTAAGCGTAAACTGTATACAAATGTACACACAAAATGGTTTACCAATGTAGAATATTGAAACATTAAGTGTTGCAAATATTTGAAGTAAGGTGACGTTAGAAATGACGTAAAATGAAACCCCTACAGGAAGTTTCAACCGATATATAAAAATATATTAAACACGTGTGTACACCACAATCTGAATAACCGAAACGTGTTGCTTAGACCCGTCAAAACAACAAGTATCATAGGTTCTAAGATGCCGATGATATACACTCCTGAAAGCTCAATCGGATGTATAATGGAACCGTTGCACAACGCGATGAGTGTGATCATATGTGCATGACCCTATCACACAGTTCTACTATCATATGTGCATGACCCTATTACACATGTGATCATATGTGCATGACCCTATTACACAGTTCTACTATCATATATGCATGACCCTATTACACATGTGATCATATGTGCATGGCCCTATTACACAGTTCTACTATCATATGTGCATGACCCTATTACACATGTGATCATATGTGCATGGCCCTATTACACAGTTCTACTATCATACGTGCATGACCCTATTACACAGCTCTACTATTCCATCGAAGCTGAGCTTACTGGGCAAGCTATCACTACAGTCGGGTGGACGGAACGTGACGTCAATCATTGAGCATGCGCTGTCGAACAGTCCGCTCTCGAACGCAGACGTCGCCTCTGTGACGTTTGACGTCTCTGACGTCGGTTGGACGACTGTTTTGGCGTGAGCTACACCTGAAATAAAGTTTTAAATAATTTATAATTATTATTGATATTGCCAGTATTTAACTTGTATTGTCACCATAAAGTTAAAAACATCTATATATGTCATACATTTACAAGTCATACTTAATATGCAGTTGGCCAAGGGAAATCGTCGTTTTAGTACTTAGTGAGGTGTGGTGGAGAATGCTACTAGTTAGTAGAAATCTTGCATGATAAAATATTTAAAAAACCAGCACGTATGTCCAATTATTAAATGTGTGTTCTATTTATATTCCCAGCCTACGTGCTGAAGTGCATTTTATAGGTATTTTTACTTTGTTAAGTATTGTCAATTTAAGCTCGGAACGCGACATAGACTGTCTAGTGCATTGCGTTTCATTCATATAAATTTAGTAGATCTAGTTTGCCCAATTAACACTGGTTTATCGATACGCAATTATATTTATATAATGTCGCTACCGAGAATTCTCTAACAAGAGATGGGTATCACAGTTAGGCATATTAGATAACAGTTTATATTATAGATATGAGGCCGCCTGTTTTGTCGATAATCGAGTCAAGTCGTACACGACATCTACATTATGGATGTCTATAATTATATAGCCTGGCTAAGCACTGAACGAGAGCGTGGGATTGTTTGTTTGATATTGTTGGTGAATTGATTTTACGTCGTTTTCAACATTGATAAGGTTATACATGTCTATAATGGCGGTCACTTCAGTACTACCACATTATACTGCAAGCAACTGAATGCACATATAAATGAGTAAAATGAGAAAGAAAACTGAACCATATTTAGCACATTATTTTTGAGTTTGTGTAGTATCAATTATTACGTAAACAAGTTGCCGCTCCTAGTGGGTTCGAACCCCAAACGTATAAAACAGCATTTTTGCTATACCGACTGAGTCACAAAATCAGATCGCATTACAAAGGCACAGTACCAGAGTGCATCTTAATGCTGAACGGTTTCGTGTTTTCATAATTACGTAAAATATCAATCATGAAATAAATCGTCAACATAATGACTTAGTTCAGAAAAGTTCAGAAACACTATCCAATATTATACATATTGTCTGTACCACTCCCTGTATCCTCAACCTTGTGCCCAGCAGCGCAGTCAGACATATTCGAGCATTTCATTACGTACAATCACGTTCCACTAACAGACCAGAAGCCTCATTGAATTCCATTACTTAGAGTTACCATAAACATATAATCAATCTGGGTTCGTTTCCAGAATGAGCAAATCGTCGTTTTTTCCAGTATATAAATTGAAGAGATGGCAACAGGAATGGACTAGCTTCAAGACTCCAAGCATGAACCGCGGAACTATGACAATCCTGCGTCACCACGAAGACCAGAAGGCTATCGATCATGGCGCTGACAAAACCATACTGCCCCTGTCCCCGCGTGTGTGTCGAGAACCACAAGAATTATAACACTACAATGCCTAGCCGTAATGATGGCTGTGGCCAGCAAGCCTTTTCTGCGGTAATTATTGACAGAACACGATATCTCTCTGCCCAAAGAAACGATTACAGAATATTTTGGCTTTGTCACACGCGGAATAACCGTCTTGAATATGCCGACGGAGATTTAGGACGTCAATGGTCGAGAGAAAGTGATTGTTATTAAATGAGAAATGTTGTTAATGGGATTTCTCTTTTGTTGGATATGAAATAGACAGAGATGTCTGAGAAATGGGCTTGTTCATTCCATATATATGATATAACCAAATGCTGGAAAGATGTATATAGCGTTTCATAATACTCCCTATAACATTGGCTTGCATATGGTCAAAGCTAGGGTCTGGAGCCTAAAACATAAGATTTTAAGCCAGTGTAACAGCCCGAGGTAAAACCCTGTGCTACCTTTTTGGCCACCCCTCAGACATATTGTATCTACAGACTGTGATTATTCTACTGGTTCTAATCCCAGAACCACGTATACATGTTACTGTCGTGCCTACAATAACCCCACATGACGCTTTTTTACAGAATGTGATCTGTTAAATGACTTAACACTTCATGTGACCTTGACATTTGAAGTTGGGTGCTACAAATTGCACATGCACAACTTCAATGAGCGCAAAAGGCAAATGCAATTAAGCATACGCAAATTCAAAACCCTGGAGTACAACGGCGTTTAATGTTGCGTGAAACGACGAACAAGGATCCCAGATTAAATTAATGCCATGAAACCAAACATACTTCGATGCAGAGGAATATAGTTTTATATAACTTACTGTTTAAAAATAGCATCAGACCTATCACTTATTAAAAATATAATCCCTCAAATGTGTAGAGGGTCAATTACAATGACGTGTGCTTAAATTGCGTTAAATCTTTTGAATGATTCAGACATTTATAAAAGTACAGTACAACATCCGATTTAGCTAGGTATCTTTACATATCGATCGTTTTAATATATAAATTTTTTTGTATTCATAAATGTATATATGAATGTACATCAGGGGGTCTAAATTTTATTGTCTGTGTATGCATTAAGGTTTCTAAATGAACACAGGGTGTCTTTAACGCATTGTAGGCATGAAATGTTTTGAAAGAACACCTGAAAGATCCATAAATGTATTGTATACATGAAGGTACTATAACGCACCAAAGAGATCTATAACTATATTGTATTCATGAAGGTACTATAACGTACCTAATGGATCTATAAATATATTGTATACATAAAGGTACTATAACGTACCTAAGGGATCGATAAATATATTGTATACATGAAGGTACTATAACGTACCCAAGGGATTTATAAGTATATTGTATACATGAAGGTTCTATAACGTAGCTAAGAGATCAATAAACATATGGTATACATGAAGGTACTATAAATCACCTAAGATATCTATAAATATATTGTATAAATGAAGGTACTATAACGAACCCAAGAGATCTATAAATATATTGTATACATGAAGGTACTATAACGTACCTAATGGGTCTATAAATATATTGTATACATGAAGGTACTGTTGATTTAAACTTATTTATGTAAGGGCGATTGCGAAACAAGTTATCACAACTAATATTAACCACTCTTGACCGCTTATTTCGGATAGTACCCATCTCTTTTTTGAACGAGGTTTGAGAGGAGAGAGAAGCCAGTCCTGTCCTTATGTGTCGAGCGCCAAGCAAGGAAGCATCTGGTACCATGTTTATAAGGTTTTTGGTATGACGCGGTCGGGGATCGAACCCACGACCTCCCGCTCACGGGGAGAACGCTCTAACCACTGAACCACCGCTGCGATCCGAAGGTACTATAACGTACCTAAGGGATCTATAAGTATATTGTATACATAAAGGTTATGTCTT
>Ga0224511_10004477_pt1 | contig 10584 bp, 3 predicted proteins | sample SF_May12_sed_USG_2_FD_169988 | JGI IMG/M metagenome (GOLD analysis project Ga0224511, IMG submission 169988) | Sediment microbial communities from San Francisco Bay, California, United States - SF_May12_sed_USGS_8_1 | ecosystem: Environmental > Aquatic > Marine > Sediment | place: USA... | reverse complement strand
CGGTAAGGCGTTATTTTAAAATTGTGTTTAAACGTTGCTAGATTATTAGAAATATTTGAGAGTAATTTAAGACGGCGAAAGTGGTTATGTAGAAAGTATATTATCAAAACCTCTTCCCGTCAGATTTTCATTCTTCAGATAAGAAACAAATTCATATTTCGAATTTATATAATGGAATGCTTTATATACGTTAAGGCAATTACATTTTTATCCTTTTTTAACTATATTGTATTGTCCTTGGTAAATGTTTAAAATTATAATAAAAAGTATCTGAAAAAGTGTGGATACGGTATGACCCCCCATCATGGTTATCAAAGATGAATTAACTGTTTAACTAATTCGAAATGCCTGTTATTAAATTTTGCAAACGTTTGTCTAAGCTATGGTAAAGAAAACCTTGCTTAAAGAGTTTGCTAGAAATAGGACAAATCATTGAAATCTTTAAGTCTACATTGTACAAATGCATATTGAGGGCTTGGTGCAAAACTATTGTAACTTGTTAGAAAAAATAAGGTAGTTACAATAGTTTTGGACAAAGCCCTCGATATGCCCGATGCATGTTCTACATCTACGTAATATTTACTGAACAGTCAAATAGTGTTCCAGAATATACATATCTTGCAGGACTCGCACAATACGCATTTAATTCGCATAGGTTCTGAATGGTTCTCTTTTTAAGTTTAACTAAACGCGTAGTCTTCTGAGAGGTAAACATTTTGCAAAAAATATTCTTAGATCGTGCACTGTCTAGTACATGTATGTGGTTCTGAAAAATAATAAAATGTGCGTTGTATGTTTACAGGTGATAAAATCTTCAATATCACTGATGGCGAAACAGAAAGTAAGTGTTGTGTTTATTATTTTTTTAAATGAAAATACCCATAGTCATATGCCATAAAATACATTGAAATGAATATGCTTTTCCATAAAAATCATAAATTAATGACTCCTTCGTATCTTCATTACACCAAAAATAAAAATGCTATGTTTAGAGTGCGGCCAGGACCCACTTACACAGGTGTGTTGTAACAACAAGCCAGCCAAGCGCCGTGGTATGATGACATGTTGTTGTGGTGATATCAGCTTCGATCCCCGGTACGATATCTGCTGTAACGGAGGACTCCACAACAGAACAACATTGGACGATGGCGCGTACAAGGACACAGACTGTTGTTGTACGGTTCAGAAGCATTTTGTACATTAATAAAAAATAAAAATATATAATTCGCTTTTTCAAGGAAAAATACAAACTGCATGTTAAGCTTTTTAACACTATTCTTTGTTGTTAAGTGATTGAACCGTTGGTCTTTCTTTTATGACTGTTCCTGCACACTACGGTTCAACAACGTTGTATGTATACAATCTATAAATTTTGAAGTAATCGAATCGAAATTGAATAAAACTACGTTTTGAGCTGACAAAAATATTGTTTATTTCCTATTTAATCGTAATACAACTAAACGTTCTTTCTCGTTGCAGCATGCGGTATTGCCAAGGCTGACATTGTATTTGTTGCTGACCAGAGCCACAGCATTCGCAAGGAGAACTGGCACGAACTTAGAAAGTTCATGATCAAGATAGTTGATGGTAAGATGTTAGTAATGGTTTCATAAATGTATGTATTAAAGGTTTATGATTATATAGTACACTTTTTACACCTATATCCGATATATAATGGAGCGTTTTTGTTTGTAAATGTCGTACTCTCAAGTGGCAAAAGAAACGAAGATATGACTTTTCGTCATATACGCCACATAAAAGCTGTTGTGCTTTACCACAGAAACATCAGAAACAGTGATTTAATGTATAAAAGTACGGAAATAAATGCATTGCATTTCTTAAGCATGAATTATGTATATGCAGGATTGCAGTACAAGAGTGTCCGTGTCGGTCTGGTGACCTTCCACACCAACTCTACGATCGTCTTCCATCTGGATGACTTTACGGAGACCGAGGATATCCGACAGGCCATCCTCGAGGTGCCATTCGTTGGCGGGATGACGTACACAGATGACGCCCTTGATATGGCCCGCAGACGACTATTCCGGGTAGGTATTTTCCTCAATGTATTTAGTCTTACGTGTTATTTTCGACAGCATTCTTTCTAACGTAAGTCTAAAGATTGATGGTTTACTAGTACCCGTATAACGTTTACATGGCATGACGGAACTATTTTCTAACATTTTATTCGTAGAAAAAGATATCTTGTTTACCTTTAATGGCTTACACTTAAAAATGTTTTTGATCAGAATTGTATACATCTAACTTCTTAACAATACATGAGCAGTTGAAATATAAAAACTGTCAAATACATATAGTTAAAACGGCTGTCCACCAGATGCTCAAATCGTAAAAAAAATGAAAAATATATTAAACTTATCGGTAAATACTGGTCTTGTTTTGTTCAGTGGACTAATCCACTATTACTGACCTATTAATTTTAGTGAGGAAGATGACAGAATCGTTGGTAAAACATATTTTATCTTTGCACAATCTACTGCGTTACTAACGCAGTAGCCGTTAAATATAGAAAGGATAATTTATTCAACAAAGTCACGTGTTACAACAACTGCTGTTTCCGCACTTGCGCAGTTCGTATCTAGTTCGGTCCGGTCAAAGTATCCCAAAACCTAGCGATGGCGGGCGCTAGATGTTTTCATCTAGTGTGTTCTTTAAACTTGCAAATGTAATAGATTTTGACCCTTTCTTTTTACCCATGTATAGTGTCATATCAGAAAATTCCTTGGTCATATTGAAAAAGGTGTGAAACATTGTAGTTTTACAATAATATAAAGTCGGAAAAGATTTAGGCAACCCTAACCTTCAAAACTAAGGACGCCATTGTTGTGGTTTTGCTAAAAGTCACGTGGTACTTGGAATAACCCGGATTAAGGAATACCGTACTATCTATTTAAAGAAGGTATATCCCGATGGCAGAAAAGCAATTTGTCTGTTTTTTAAGCAAAACAGTGAACATTTGTAGGTTTTAAGCGATATTTTGAATTAAATCAACTATTACATGTATGTATATGAAGAGATATTTTAGCATATTTGCACAATTCATGATTTTCTAGTATAATCTGAAGGACAGCTGCTTTAACCATGCATGTTCAATGTTTACAGAAGAAACAGCTGTTTTGAAATAGTGTGGCCCTCTAAGTTGGCTTTGTTTGTTTTATGTTTGGACCCATTACGTTGAAACATTTAAATAGCTTGACTGCAATAGATTTGTTCAGTTGACTCGGTGGTCGAGAGGTAACGATCCAGACTGCGGTGGAAAAGGTCTCGGATTCGATTCCCGGCTCTAGCAAGGATGTTTATGTTTGCTTTTTTGTTTTTGTGATTATTTTTGTCAATAAGTTCATTATTTACATGCAATTATGCAAATTCTTTTGCAATGCTAGTTCATTTCGTAAACGTAACATACTGCAATGTTTGTGACCAATAATAAGGGTATTAAGATAAGTCCTAGCATATTTAACGAAATACATGTACATGTGTAAGATACTTACTTGTGACACGTAACTTTAAATAAAATTATAGTGACATTTTTAATAAAAAAATACATTGTGCATTAGATCATTTAGGTTAATAATGTTTTGGCGAATTGCATTTGTTTTAACTCTACAACATTTACACTAATTTACTAAGTTACAAATAATATGTACTTGTAAGTTCAAGTATTATACTATATAAAGCAAACCTCTTTTGTTACATCTGACAGATCAGATATGTATTATGCTATGCATGAAATAGAGCTTTCATGTTAAAATTTCGAAAACGGATGTAAATACGGATAATTATGTTTACCGTATATGATTTCTATGTGCATATTAGTTGAAAAGATATTTAAAGAAAGAATGTAAACAATGTGACCATGCGAAGTGTATGGGCACCATGACAAAATGACCCGTACAGAAACAAACACACATAACAACACAAAAAGCGTAGAACACCTAGACGCAACAAACATTCAGAAAACAAGAGGGCCCAAAGGGCCCTAGGTCGCTCACCTGAGGAACAGGTCAAGGGTCAAGGTGAAGCCATTTACAGAGGACCACTAATGTTGTCCACCAAATATTGGTAGAGGACTTCTAGATGATGCTATATACCAAATTTGAAAGCTCTGGGCATTGTAGTTTCAAAAAAGAAGATTTTTGAAAATTGCATTTTGGAAACCTACTTTTAGACCCCGTGACCTACTTATGCAACCAGACAGAACCATTTGAATAATTTTGGTAGGGGACCACCCAGGGATCATTCCTGCAGAGTTTTGTCAAATTTCTATTAGCGGTTCAAGAGAAGAAGTTATTGAAGTTTTCCTTATATAATTTTATGTAAAATTGTGACCCCCGGGCCATGTTCAATTTTAACCCCAGGGACATAATTTGAACAACTTTGGTAGAGGACCTCTAGATGATGCTAAATACCAAATATTTAAGCTCTGGGCCTTGTAGTTTCAGAAAATAAGATTTTTAAAAGTTGCATTTTAAAAATCTATTTTTAGACCCCGTGACCTACTTATGCAACCAATCAGAACCATTTGAACAATTGCGTAGGGGACCACCCAGGTACCATTCCTGTAAAGTTTGGTCAAAATCCAATGAGCGGTTTCAGAGGAGAAGATGTTTTGAGTAAAAAAGTTTACGGACAACGCACGACGGACGACGCACGCCGCACGACGACGTAAGACCGGTCACAATAGCTCATCCTGAGCTAAAAACTAGTTAAATGTGATTGCTTGTAAACGTTGCAGGAAAGACGTGGTGATCGAGCAGATGCAGACAACATCATCATTCTTCTGACTGACGGCGAGTCGACAGACCAAGATGAAACCATCAAAGCTGCCAACAGGGCCAAGTATGCAATTTGTTACGACCGATTATTTATGATTTGTGCAAATTTAACAATAACTTAAATAAATGTTGTTGTTAAAATGTATAAAACGTAATGTTGTTGCAACATACAGTTATGCCATATTTAATGTGACAGATTATGGCAAAACTAACGTTTATCATCTGTGATCAACAACTTCATGTGCTGCTACTGGATCTACAGATAGCTTTTGATAAAGTAGGCCCCTAAACTCTCTCCATGAAACTGTCAGCTGCTATTCTTAAGGAGGACATTGTTATTTAGCTTATATAGTTCAAAACTTTCAGACAGACAACAATGTGTTGATATCTGTGGGACTCTTTCTTCTTCAGCCACTGTAACCTATGCCAATATGTCACAATGCCATCTCAAGCCAATGCTTTTTTCTTAAATAATTTTTTATTATGTTAATGATATATCAGCAATGATAAAACTAAATTGTGGTACACACATGTTTATTTCCAAAGTGAAACAAAGTCTAACTAAAGACTAACACCTACATAGTCAACAGTATTCATGCCAGAGCACACACTTAAGTTGAAGTTCTTTCTTGATAATAATTGTTCTGGCACCTTCATTAAAATACTAAATTAATCATCTTGGTGTCACTCTTGAGTAGCATTTATCATTTGCCGTTCTGACTGATGCTGCTCTTTATATGACAAATTCATGTCTTAAATGTCTTACCGTAAAAGGGAGTATATCTCAGAATATGTACATTAAAAAACTGCTAGTTATGCAGTAGCAGATCCAGGATTTGATCGTACGGGGGCGTGACTTTGTCAACGGGGGTGGGGAAGGGGGCGGGGGCTGCTCGCAACAATGAATGTTTTATTAATGTAAGCAGTTAATGATAATATTTTAGCTTACTATGTCTTGGACATTAGTATAGTGAGTTATTGTAATTTGCATAAAAAGGGGGGCGCCAGCCCTCCCCCCCGGATCCGCTAGTGAGTTATTTCATGAGTACAATATTACTTGGAGTATGCCTGTTCATTATCGTACACTGTAAGCAACAGTTCACTCATAATAAAATCATAGGATTTGTACTTCGTACTACTGGATGCTCGTATAAACATTTTTATCATCTTTCTGGGTTACCCATTGCGAAAACGCTTCAATACTTAATGTCATGTCATGTTTTTTGTTTAAACAAGGAAATTAGGCTCCTAGTTACATGGATAGTTGTTTCTTGCTTAAGATTCAGTCCATAATTACAATACCAATTTAAGCAATAAAGTGGATAAGGTATCCCTCAGCTTAAAGGCTCCGGTTTAAAATAATTTTGTTTTATCTTTGGATTAATTTATTTCCAAATCACGATAATAACTTTAAAATTGCACTTACAGATGTCTTAATGTTGTAATGGTAGTTTTAACTTTTAACAATTATATTCCTATGTAAATTAACCTCTGGGAGATTAATTAATATAAGCTCATAGCTTGTTTTCCAATCCACTTATAATATGATTGTTAAGGAACAACTATGTAATTTTTTTGAATAAAATATTGTTTAAACTAACAAGAATATTTTTTCTCAGTTTTGTTTTTCATCAGTGCTGCTTAATTATATTCATATATTTACTGTGTACAGTGTAGTTCAATTTTACCATGTTATACTGTATACAAAACCCACTGTGGTACGTTTGTAGTTAGTAAGTACCCAGCGTTTCTTAGTTTTTAATAGCAAGGTTTTCATCGAAAACCGGGTAATTGTAATGCTGAAGTCGGCGGAGGGCGGGCAGGCGGGCGTGCGGGCGGGCGTTAACTTTTGGTTTTCGCTCAATAACTTTAGTTTACTTTGGCCTATTGACACCAAACTTGCTGTATGGGTAGCTTATATCGATACGCAGCTCGGGATTGCTACCTAGGTGTCTGTGATTAAGGTCAGGGGCACAGTTACTAAAAATAGAAATTCAGTTTCCACTCAATAACTTTAGTTTGCTTTGGCCTATTGAAATCAAACTTGCTGTATAGGTAGCTTAAATCAAGACGCAGCTTGGGATTGCTACCCATGTGTCTGTGATCAAGGTCAATGTCACTGTTACTAAAAATAGAAATTCAGTTTGCGCTCAATAACTTTAGTTTGCTTTGGCCTATTGACACTAAACTTAGTGTATGGGTAGCTTACATCAAGACGCAGCTTGGGATTGCTACCCAAGTGTATGTGATCAAGGGAAAGGTCACTGTTACTAAAAATAGAAATTCAGTTTCCGCTCCATAATTTTAGTTTAATTTGGCCTATAGTGCATGCAACCAATGCAACCAAAATAACGGCATCATCATTTCTTCACTGCCATATTTTATTTCTTATTCATGTCACATCAATACTTGGTTGAGTTGTTGCGGCGCTTCTTGTTTATTCATGCAACCAATACAAAGAACAACAAAAAAACGTTCTTACTTTTTCATTGGTATTTAAATAATTTTATATTGAAATCAAGCTATCTACATGTGAAATTTATTATTAATTATAAGGTTTTTTAATTTTTATATTTAAACTAAAGGGACGTTGGTATCCGCATTATCGGCATCGGTATCGATATAGACGAGAGCGACCTATCGGGGCCTGAGGATGAACTACTGCTTGTAGTCAGTGAACCGATCGAGGATAACCTCTTCATGACGGACGATTTTGAAGTTGGATTGATGAAATTATCGTCAGACATCTTCACGACCATTTGCTATGGTATGGGGACATAACATTTAATTAGTTTAAAAAAATCATCTACTACGACATTCGTATGCGAAGAAAATATATTTAACTAATACTGATCCGCTGTAGTAGTTGTTAATGTTGTTGTTGTTATATTTTGTTTTAACTTTCCGTCAACAGATAAGCCTAAGGTTCCACCAGCACGTAAGTTAATTCTTTACGAGACTAGAAAAGTTAACATTTGTAAAGTTAACATGCCAGAAATAGCAGTACTACTAAGCTTTTTTAAAGCACATGTTTATGGGTTTTTAAGCTATTGATTCTTCAGTTTTATAAATTATATTTAAATACCGGTAAACGCAAACATTTATGTATCTATTTAAGTTAATCCGTGTAGTTCTGTCATAGTCACATGGTAAAATATCATTTGTGAAAAATTCACATTGTTCTTAAATTACATATTAAACAGAGCTACGCTGTGGTATGCAGACATATGACAAGAAAACCGAAATCTGTTGTCAATGGATCGTCAACACGCTAGTAGCCGGACGTCGCACAGAATGTTGCGGTACCCAGGCCATCGACCCAGAGAAGACGATCTGTTGTAAGAACGGTCATCCTCAGGACCGATTTGCAGGGGATCACACAAAGTGTTGCTGCTACGGGGCGTATGACGAACGCACACACTGTTGTTGCGCAGGCGTGGTATGCATATATTTTGTTGTTTTTCACTTTAAAACGTAAGATAGATTAAGAATGGCTCGATTTACTTCTATTATTTTATCTACTATTAACGCAACGATGTGTAAATGCGTCATATCACGTTTATTCTAAATTATGCAATATCTTACGGGTAAATATATTCGTAGGATTGTTATTTTAGCGACATACCAAACAATGACTTGCTTTGGTTTAAACATAACCTCGTAGTTATGCTGAGCAACAACGTTTGCATTATGTATGATGCTTTTACAGTTGTCCAAATGATGCTCTATTTTAGAATTGTAAGAGTCATGTACATGTGTGCCTTATTGTCGTATCATGTAGTTATAAAAAGTACTTGTCTGTATCTTGGGACCTGATTAGTTTACATTTTACTTTTGAATCACAGTTGAGCAGTGAGCGTTTCTCTCATAAATACAATAAACTGCCAAATGTAATTATTCGTGCATGTTAAAATGTTACAGAAAATATCGACACGGATGAAAACGTGTAGCCCTAAAATTCTTGTATTTATGTTTCCATGTATAACGTTAAACCAGTTAAATCGATTGACTACACTCTATAAAATTCGTAGGCTTAGAGGTAACGTATTGTACTGCCGAACCAGATGACCAGGGGTCGGTTTCCAGGCCCGACAAGGATTGTATAGGTTGTTTTTTGTTTCGTTATTGTTTTGTTTGATAATTTTTATGTCTAAACCCATTTCGCCAATAAGATATAATCATAGTATCTTTAAATCTATGTATACTGTGTTGAGTAATTTGACGAATGTATTACGATAGGTTCAGCCCAAGATTGCCGAATACACACACTGTTGTGGCAACGTCAGTTTTGATCCACTAAACCAGTTTTGCTGCGACAGTAAGTGTAATATGCATGTATAAGATATTATTTCAATATAAATATAAACCGTTGAAAATCAGTACAATCATCCCGAAAGAAAAGGCACTTTAAGACGAAATAAAGAGACTATTTTTTATTTCTTAATGTATTAGTTAGAGTATTTGATCGTTTTTTCTTTGCGTTGTAGATATGCTCTACCCCGAACCATACCATCCAGACTGCTATGATTGCAAGAACGGCCACCCAAAGCCTCGGTTTGATGAAAACAAGAAGGTATGTTGTCGTGGTAAGATGTTCGATGCTATTGCCGGGAATCTGACGTGTTGCTGTGATGGCATACCTTTTGACCCACAGAAAAAAATCTGCTGTAACGATAATTTACAAGGAAGAACAGCCGGAAACACATCGTTATGTTGTGGAAATCAAAATATTAATCCAGTAAACAGCATGTGCTGTGATGGACAAGCTCACAAAGATATCGAAGACATGGAAAAACAGCGATGTTGTGGACAAAATAGTTTCAATTCAGACAACGAGCTATGTTGTGATGACAATAGTGTAATAACAAAGACAAATACAGACGAAACATGCTGTTGTGGCGACAAGTCATTCAACCCAGACACGCACATTTGCTGTGATGGAAAGAAGCAAGATCGTTATTCAGCAGGTACACAATGCTGTGGAGACAAGAGCTTTGATTCAACTACACAATTGTGTTGCGACGGAGAAGTCAAAAAGTTAGATGGCAATCTTTACACATTGTGTTGTGGTAAGGAAAGCTACAATGCGAAAACACACATGTGCTGTGACGGAAAGAAAAGAAAGAAAGTTCAGGAGTCTGACAATTCATGCTGTGGACAAAATGATACGTTCAATAGTAAAACATCGGTCTGTTGTGATGGAAAGCGATCAGAGTACTTCCTAGAAGGAACGCGATGTTGCGAACAAGTCAGCTACTCTATTAGCAATGCCGTTTGCTGCGGTGGTAAAGTTTACAAACAGAAAGAAGGCCAGGAGTTAAGATGTTGCGGAAATGACGTTTTCGACTTCAAACGGTTCCTCTGCTGTGACGGTAAGCGCATAGTAAAGAAGAAAAATGAAAATGACAATTGCTGTTGTGGAGGAAGTACATTTAACACAAATGATGGCATCTGTTGCAACAATGTTCCCCAGAATAATCAAGGAAGAAATACAAAATGCTGCGGAGTCAGGAGCTATGATGCTGAAAATTACATATGCTGTGAGGATAGGATTGTAAAGAAGGCTGATACAAAGGACGATTGGTGCTGTGGAGATTCAACATTCAACACTAAAACGCACCTATGTTGTAGCGGAAATCCAGCTCTAAAAGACAGTGACGATGATCAGTGTTGTACGAAAAACAGTTTTAATCCAGAAAAACAGCTATGCTGTGACGGAAAAGTGGTCAATAAACGCGATGGACATAAAGAGGACAATGTATGCTGTGGTAGCACTACAATCAATACA
>Ga0224511_10004476_pt1 | contig 10584 bp, 3 predicted proteins | sample SF_May12_sed_USG_2_FD_169988 | JGI IMG/M metagenome (GOLD analysis project Ga0224511, IMG submission 169988) | Sediment microbial communities from San Francisco Bay, California, United States - SF_May12_sed_USGS_8_1 | ecosystem: Environmental > Aquatic > Marine > Sediment | place: USA... | reverse complement strand
TATGGTCAGCGTTTGGTTTATTGTGTTTATCCAGACTGTTTCATCCCTCGTTTTTACATTAACCGGTTTTTCCATTACGCAGATGAATAAACCATTTAAGGCCTACATTAAAAAAGAAACATGACTTGTAATGTTGCTTTTTAAATTTCCTTGTATGACTAAACAACACAGTCGGTACCCGTAAGCAGGGAGAAGAAAGACATGTAGAAAGGAGAAGAGGCAAGAACAGGTTACGGATAGAGTGTTTAAACATTGGAATATATTTATTGAGTAAGATATCTATCTAGTTTTTTCCATTTAGTTATTTTTTGTTGTTTTAGGTTCAATTACGAAGCAAGTTATCCTAACGTCTATTAAACAATCTCGACCGCTTATTCCAGATTGACTCTATCTCCTCTTTAAAACGAGGTTTGAGGTGACACAATAGCCAGACATATCCTTATATGCTGGGCGTTAAGCACGGGAGTTTTACAATTGCACAATTTAATTATAAACGTGCATGTTTTTGATTGTACGAGTGTATATCAATGCTAAATATCTTTAGAATTAGGTATAAATGGTGTATTGTACAACGAAAGTAATCTTTAAGTTTTATAAGTCAAACATCAATAGTTTGTCCAAAAAAGACAGATCAATTTTGGTTCAAACATTTGTTTACGTCCTACATTGGACAAACTATTGCTGTTTCACTCATAAAACTCTAAAATTACTTCCGTTAGTGCATGGAGTTTTATATGCTTAAGTGTGAAAGGTATTCTCCTATTAGATTTTGAGTGCTGCTGGCCCACGTGAAATCCATTGTTTTGGCTAATTAATGGTTAATTAACAATTAATTTTATGTTTTATTAATAAAAATCGGTACTTTTGAGGTAACCTCACAGTATTTTGCTTATTTCGTTTCAATATCATCTCTAGTTTATGAAAATGACAAATGGACTTTTGGGGCTGCTTTGGGCACTTCAATATGTCTCATCTCCTTAAACCTATCTGATTTATACACATATGATAGAGATTAAGGTTTATCACTGTGAATAAACGAAATCACTTGATATACTATATTGGCAACACCACAGCCATGTTGCCTGGGTGCTAGGCAAGTACGCTATGCGATACCATGCTTATTAGTCAGCGGCGTAAATAGCCTCATAAATAAAGGTTTCAGTATGAATTGGCTACCTCACTGACGCTAAATATAGAAAAATACTGCTACTCCTTTTTGACTGGACTAGCCGATCTTTTGTGTCGTCGAGGTCGTTGTTTACCTATACCATCGGGTTTCTGTGTTATTTGTGCTGTGTGTGAAATTATCATTTGACAAGTTGTGGACAATAATCATGTCTTACAGTTTTCTTAATGACATAACACTGCAGTATCGCAAACACAATGTTTTTCACTTTCATCAGTTAAATAAGCGTACACTTGGTAGAAAAGCATAATTTGACATTTGTCTTTAAAAAACACACTTGTTGAATAAGAGGGTTTTAATAATATGAAATAAATATTTAAATCAAAGACCACATCCTGATGACGATTGATTTTCCTAACTACCAAACCTCATCTCCGGACTGACAACGGTTTTTATCGATTGTTATAGAAAAACAACCACGCGCATAGAACAGTACACGTGTCGAGCTGATACAAAGGATTTTTTATTTTTAAAGGAGCTAGAGCACAGAAAATTGGCTTGAAAAGTACTCATTTTAAAATATGATTTAGGTAAGAGTCTCAGCAAAGAAATGTGATGTAAAATGGCTGACACTAAATTTTTTGTTGACTATATATTTAAAAAGATGAAAAATGCATGTAATTTGAGGTAAATCCTTTTTGTGTCCGTTGACAAGAAAATGATTTCTCCTAAAAATGAATGGTATATTGGAAATGTCCTGGTTTGTGCACATTTCCCTTCAAAACAAGCACATGGTACCTATCGTTTACTCTCTATTACGCAATTATTTAGACTTTTAGGGATAGTGTAAATTTTCCCCATGGTTATGCCCAACCCGTGCTCTGGTGGCTTTAAGTCAGTGTCACAATTGTTACAAATAGTCATTTTAACTTGTTTAATTTGGTTGTATTATGGCTTTAGTTTGCTTTTCCTTATAAATTATCATAAAACGAGTTCTTCGATCAGTTTGGTTAGTATCGATTATATCGCATTTTAAACATAAATGAATATTAAAAGAAAAAAAGGTTTGTTATCATGGTTTTAAAAAACAAACAATGAACTTATTGTGTTAGATGTTTGGGTTGCGAAGAACCAAGCATTCGCCCAGTGTGGGAGTGATACATTTGTATTTTGGTGAAGCTCTGCTGTAAAAAGATTAAATGGAAGAAACACATGTTGCGCAGATAATAAATAATGTATCCTTGTTCGAAGACTCAATCATGAGATAAAATAAGGATCACTAAAATCGTCAAGAAACGTTCACATATGAGTTTTGTTCGCATGGACTTGTTACCTAAAATGGCACTACACGTCCTTGATCAAGTCAACAAGTAAATATTATATTTTCTTGTGAACATACTTTTATTATCATAATTGCTATTATTCGGTTAAACGGTAAATTACCGGTAAATGGGACAGGTTGACCGGTAAATGAAATCAGAGACCTTTTGCATCCCTTATTTTAAATATGCTAGGTCTGTATCTTTATACCCTTACAATTAGTCACACATCTTGCAATATGTAAAGTAAACTATATAAATTAGCATTGCAAAAGGAATTGCAAATTTTTGTGACAAATAATGTGTTTTTGGACAAAACAGCAACAAAACATCAAACATAAAAACCTTTGCCGGAGCCAGGGATTGAACCCGGGACCTCTTGCACCGAAAGCAGATACGTTACAACTGCATCACCGAGTCAACTGAGAGTATTGATTGTCAACAAGTTATTTAACTGTTCCCACGCAATGGGTCGAAACGTAAATAAACAAGCCGAATTTGCGGGCCAGACATTTTCAACAAATACATGTTTTCTGTAATATTTTTACATGCATGAATAACTATATTTGGCAGTTTCTCATTTTTACGGGAGTAGGTTTCGCTGCTTAAATATTGTTAAAATGTAAGATGTAAACGATTCTGACCTAAAAGATACAGGCATAGCATCTTTAAAAATAGGGTAAATAGAATACTAGGAAGTGTTGAGTATAGTTTAAGTAAGAAACATGCTTTGTAACCATGGGAATCCCAACATTCGGTGTAAATTACGTCACATTGATTTGAGGGGAAATTATAATCGGAATCCCAACATTCATTATAAAACACTTCACATTGGTTTGAATGGGAAATAACCTTTGAAAATTCTTTTTATCAATATGTTTTTTATTTTGTTTAAAGATGCACTTGCGGGTAGCGTATGCTGTTGGTGGAAGAGTTAAAAGATGATAATTATGTTTTTATTTTGGGACCATTGTTTACATTCAACTTGTTTAAAACAATAATTAGGTATTCAATCCTACCCCACTGAATGTATGGAACTACCTAAAATTATTGATATATGCACATCACTGCGATCTACGAGACACATTGCAAAACATTTTGTAAAAATACTTTCTTCATTTTATCCTCAAACTACTACGAATGCGATTTGATTCTTACTGATCTTACATTTTTACAATACAAATTGCATGAAAATTATAACAAGAAAAGATAGTTTTGAGCCCAGATCGAACCTGCTGCAAAAAGTATACAGCATTGATTTACTGTACCACAAGGCCGAGAATGGTAGGAAATGGAAATTAACCTATACTAAAGCATAACTATGCGAGCCTCTTATGACCTTTTTCAGTTATTATTGATTTAATGTGATAGTATCTGAATAAAATGGTCGACGAAACAATGCTCAAATACAGCATCATAACAACATTCTTGATGAATTCTATACCACAAGCAATGTCGGTGCTGTGCGTTTACATTTTTCCAGTGTGTGTTTTTTCTTTCTGAAACTTTTAAACATTTTTGTGCACGCAGTAGTTTTAAATAAACAGGTTCGCGTGTTCGTCATTCACACCCTGCAAATTTCAGACATAATGTTCTGTAAAAAAACGTTTGTCTTAATCGCTTTATATGCTATCTGTCTCCAACGCATTAAAAAGATAGTATTCTCCATTACATTACACAACCACAACGAACAGCTTCCAAACACAAACTACTTGAGTCGACGTAAACGTTAACAGAATAAAGGTCAAACAGCTATTACGTCATTATTGATACTTTACATAACGTCACCGCCTAGGCTATACCATGCCCTCCAAATTGGTTTTCCCACCAATACCTTGATTTATAAAATAACAAGACACATATTACTAAATAGACGATCTGTTGTTTGCAAGCGCTTGCACCAAGCACATACATTTAATTCATTTTTCATGGGGCATAAAACCTGGCTCTTAATAAAAATAAAGTAAATAAACATAGTAGAAAACGATTGGTCTCGAAAAGTTGTTATTGTTAATAAAGACAATTCTACCATGCCTGCTAAAAGTTTTATTCCTGGCTAAATTCATCCAAATAAAATGTCAAATAAATACCTCAATGTTATTAATTATATAATTTAAAAAGTATTGACAGAGTTTTCAACTTAGAAACGCTTTCCGTAACAGTTCTGGCCATTCTAAAAATGCATGTTCTTATTTTACTGGGTTGGTCAAATAAGATTTATAATTTGTCTGAAAGCCATTCGATTATTTCCGTAAATGGTCGGAACAGTTTTCAAATGGGCAATACCTAACAGTTCAAATCAATACGTTACTAAAAATAGGATGTTTTAATGTTTCCATATGTGAATGAGTTAACTCCATTTGAAAACGGTCTATCCCGAGAGCTTTTACAAACGGCTAGGATTTTAAATATTCGCGAATGTATATCAAGTTTCATCCCAGTGTTTCGATGAAATCAGATCAAACTCGTATTGCAGTTTATCATTTATGAGGATATACTTATGATTTAGGTGAACATGTATGAAAACTAATGTGTACGGTTAGATGCTCTTGTTCAACGGTTATAAAACTTTAAGCATTCGCATTGAAAAAAGAATGATGCTTTTCATGGGTCATTTACGCGATATACCACGGTTAGTAAATGACGTCATGAATTGTTCGCGTGCCGTCACAAAATGTTTACATAAGTAACATAACGATGGGTAATTGCGGTTAATGATGTTTTTTGGCAGAGTCGTTCCGATGCTTGTTATCACAACACTGGGGCTGACGCCCTCGGTTTTAATTTCTACGCATCGGAACTCCAAGCCGTTGATAATTACAACAATGTACCAAGCCAACGCGTATATTATTTCTTGAGTACATGTAAACTGGATAAAATCCATGTTATCCATGTTAGCACTGGGTTTGCATTTCAATAATTATTAACTGTTAAACAATATAATATTTGGAATAAATATGTTAGATGATACATTCCAGAATACGACTATCATTGTTCTTCCATCTGGCATTGTTTTCACAAAATGGAAGCGACGGATGAAGGCCCACTGAAATGTATAGGTAACTACTGTTTGTTTCTATCGTATTCTACCTTCAATTTTATTTTATGCGTTACGGTAGTTTGTATAGCAATATCAGTTAAATAAAAACGGCAATTCTCTGTTTGAAACCGTGGCTGATCAAATCCATATTAGTCGCTGCTTGTCCGAATGCAAGCACTACTTTTAACCCCAAAGCGAGCCCAAAATGATCAGTATTTACCATCCTTACCTTTAAAGTATTTGTACGCAACAAGTTTTGTGGCATGAAGCACGTGAACTGTTAAGCTACAAGGAGGAGCACGTGACATGTAAAACGTATATCATTTTTAAAACGATAAAAGAATTGAAAAAAGGTAAATATCAAAATTTACAAATTTGACTGCAATTATATGAGTGTTCGATCTGAGAGCGCCCTCTTTCAGTAAAGCTCATTACACACAGCGCAGTGTATGAGTATTCTCTGTTTGAATGTTTGCCAATGTGTGCTTACCTTTGTATTTGCCTAACCTCGGATAGAGCCTAAATCTCGGACACCTTTAATTAAACCTACTTTTTAATTCATTAATATTAAATTTTTAAAATCTGTTCCTGTCGAAATCCTTTTTATTTGTTTCACTAATTTAGGAGTTCCCCACAACTATTATTATGAGTGCAGATGAAAAGTACAAGTTTTATTTACTTATTATGTGTATATTATTGATAATCTTGAATTATGGATCATATTCCAGAAGTACTCGGTTTTATTTACTTAAAAGTACTATTTTGCGAGGGAATACTCGTTTAGCTGGTGGTTGTTTGGTTGAATGGTTTGGGGCTCTTCAAGGGGATTTATTTAAGTGCGAAAATTTGGAGACTACTAAAATTCTTCTTATTTAAGCATAAAATAAAAAGACAATATGTCAGTTATTAAGTAGGAGGCCGGTTTTGTTTAACACTTGATCGTAGAAAAAAATGTATTCCAACTCGTGGCTGCGCCACTCGTGAAAATATGATTTTTATGATCACTCCTTAACCAAAAATCGGTATCCTACTAAAACCAATAAAATCTCTTCTTTGCCGTTTCTTTTGTTACACGTAGTGCCGCCCATGAGCTATTTATTTACAATGTAATCATCGTTTCTGTTTGAAACAGCTGGTCTTGTACAGATTCATGTCTCTGTCTTGTAGTCATGCCTTTTATCCGCTGGGCGATAAACAGTCTTTAAAGTGTATGCTGTAAGAACATGTCAATTGTGTCATAAATATTTTTTGTTTTGTTTGCACATGTAAAATCATTACCAACTATATTGCGGATTTTAAGGACCGCAAGAATTGATTAAAGTGTCCCCAAACGCAAAAAGGGCAACACTCTGCATTTGGACGAAATCATGGTTCAGACACAATTTTAAACGTAAGTGATTTACTATGGTTTACTGAATTCAATCACAAACGATTTTAAAAAGTTATCAATAAAGAAAACACATCCGATTTGAATTAATATAATTTTATCACAATTAACAAACTGAATGGGATACAATGTAAAATGGGTTATAATTAGTCCAGCTTACCATTTGTCAGCAATTGGACTTTAGTGGTATGTAGCCCACACATATACATTGTGTTTGCCAGGGAAGTCAAACATACTCAAACTGATACTTATGTATGTGTTTCAGCGCATTTTGTTGTTCATGCCGACGGTAATCTTTATATTTACAATAGCGCTAACGACAAAAAGACTGCAAATAAGTCGTTTTCGATGTCGGAGTTTGATGGGTATGTAACTATCTTCACATGTTTCTACACTTTTCTATGACTTTGAGTTATTTATGCACTGACATTGTGTGCCTGTCAAAACGTTTTTACGACAGTGGCACACAAAAAACACTAAGACTAAGTGCATTAATGTCCATGCTATAAATGTTAGTTTACTCATAATTCAGTTTCCTATATCCTTTATATCTTTCAGCGTCAAAGAATTAAAAGACAAATATCCAGGTCGTGAGTTCGCTCTGAGCTTTTCTGACCCAAAGAAGAGGTCACTGATATTTCTATGCGACGAACCAAAACAAGCAGAGGTAGTATCCAAACATATATGTCGACTATTATGACAATGCAACTTGATAATAATGAGCTCGCCGAGGGCGACAATTGTAAACTAGACGAAAGACTGTGAAACACAAAAAAGTGTCTGAATGTCTTTTGTGTCTTGGTGTTTTTTTTGTGTTGTTCTGTGTGTTTTTCTGTGTACTGGCCTTTTTGTCAAAGTGCCCTTAAAATTGACATGTCTACATTATTTACAACATTCTTTCTTTGAACATCTTTTCAATTTATATTGACAAACTGCCACTGTCAAGTCATTCGTGTTTATTGTATGACACATTCATTCTTTGCCTTCGAAAACGCTCCAACCTACAAGTACATCGCCACAAGGCGCACGTGAGGGTAACATTGTTTTAATTGTTTATACGTTTCTTTCTGCCAGGAATGGATTTCACTATGTGAAGAGTCTATCAACCGAAAATCGTGAGTGCATTTTCCTTTGCAAAATGATTGGCATTTCATAACGCAGATCAGAATGCTTAACAGTTTCATTTGAATTACATTCAAATAGTTCTTGAAGTGTAAATACTTTAATTTAAAAAAAAACGTATGCTACATAAAATATCAAATATTTATATTTTGGTCTACAGGAATTCCGGTAGAAATGTAAAGGAACCTAGGTACACAGGTACAAATATATATATGTACATCACTGATCAGAGCTGAATGAGCAAGGGGAAGTAACAAAACACAATCTGTTGAAATTCCATTTGATAGTCGCGATTAGGCATACATTTACAAACAAAAACTTGTAATTATGCAACTGCATTGTGCAAATCATGTCAGCACATAAATACTACTTCGTTAATAATATTTACAACTTATACAATATCTATTATATCTATTTTGTTGTTTTTGTACAGCCCTATCCAAAGCAGAACCAACTACAGTGGACGATGGTGTTTACAGCTATGCAACAAGTACGCTAGAAATTGAACGCTGACAATAATAATGACAAAAGATTGTATTCACAAGTAATTACTTATCAATAACTAAATAGAGCATGTTAATTTACACAAAAGAAGCTGAAATGCATGCACAGAAAAACAGGCAAGATACAAATAATAATTTCTGGTCACGATAGTTCAAACATTAAATAGATGAGACGTCAGAAAAACAAGAATATGAAAAACAAAGGTTTAACAGAAAACCAAAGGCATCATTGAAAAATGCTAACGAAAAGAACACGGCTTCTCAAGGCAAATATTGCTCAGTCGATCCCACTCAACCCTTATCACTTTTGTCTGATGAAGAATCAAATCCTTTAGGACATGCCAAATTGGTTGTGTTAAGCGTTAACTCAAGTTTGACAAACCTAGGTACCTATTCACAGAAACACACTAACCGAAAACGAAAACACAATTTTTTACGACAAAAACAATGCATTTTATTTACATGTATATTTTTAATAGAAAAAACATCATTATAGTATGAAATAATGGTTTTAATTTCTTACGAAATAAATACTTTTAGCATGACCTAAAACATGTAGTGTAAGATAAAATGTTTTTTTCACGAAAATTATGTATTGTATTAATGATTAATGGAAACATTGTCACATCATATTTGTGTAAGTTAGAAGTAATTGTGGAGTAAATTAATTATAATGATGTTACTTATACTTTCATATAATGTGGACTATAACTGTCCATGTATATGGACAGTACATGTTATACAACCATGTATAATTCTAAGAGTGGGATGTACCATGAACCAAGGCATAAACTTTATTATACTGGTAATACTGTCATACCATAATTAAACAGTATGTAAATGGAACACTTGAAACTTTGGAGATCTGTGTTGCAAAATATCAAAAAACTTTATTACATGTAATGTCAACATGTCCATCTTAGCTAGTATTCACATAAATAAGTACTTACTAGTACAGGAATATTTAAAGTTTCAATTATAGCATAGTTATATTTTTCCCCGGAACATCAGAATTATTTAAGATTTTTTTTATTGGATTGAGAACTCTAAAACCTACGCGCAAGCGGACGCTTAACAGAATTTCGATTTGGCATGGCCTTATGTAAACGCAGCAGAAATACATATAATAATTTCTGGTTAAGATAGATAGAACTTATACAATACCTATTATATCTATTTTGTTGTTTTTGTAAAGCCCTACCCAAAGCAGAACCAACTACAGTGGACGATGGTGATTACAGCTATGCAACAAGTACGCTAGAAATTTAACGCTTTGTATAATGACAAAATATTGTATTCACAAGTAATTACTTATCAATAACTAAATTGGTCATGTTAATTTACACAAAAAGAAGCTAAAACGAATACTCATTTTTAGTGCAATGCAGTGATAAACAGCTTTAACATGTTGCTTTTTAGAGTTTTTTTATAACAAATACTTTTTCAGCAAATACGTGTTTAAGGGTCATGTTTCATGTTTTGACAGTATTGTTGCCACTTTTATTCAGGTTCCAGTTTTAACATTATAGAAACATTATAAAATGTCGTTAAATTATTCAACGAATCTCATTTGTTACTCGAATTCATGGTTACATCATATTAGTACTTATAAATGTTATCTCGTCATCATTTTTTTTCACCGGACAATTTCGTGTTCGTGAATCTTAATGTCCTGATCGTTTGTGTGCAACATTACTATTCACGCTTATATACTGTTTCACAGATAAAATTGAACAAACCACATTTGGCATTAACTTTATCCAATTCTAGTTTGTTTTTCAAACCCAGTCAAGACAAGTGATTTTTTAGTATTGTTGGGGTAAGCATTATATGAGTAGTGCAGAAATTTAGGAAACATTAGCTATGAAAAGCTATTTGACCGACATTAAAGTTTTTTTACCCACAACATGAACACATTTTTATGTTATTTTTTTTATTGGGAATCTGTACGACCCTGTATTGTACTAAAACTTTCAGTATCGTACTGAAACGGACCAATGGGAATCTGTACGACCCTGTATCGTACTAAATCATTCAGTATCGTACTGAAACGGACCAATGGGAATTTGTACGACCCTGTATCGTAC
>Ga0224511_10004475_pt1 | contig 10585 bp, 7 predicted proteins | sample SF_May12_sed_USG_2_FD_169988 | JGI IMG/M metagenome (GOLD analysis project Ga0224511, IMG submission 169988) | Sediment microbial communities from San Francisco Bay, California, United States - SF_May12_sed_USGS_8_1 | ecosystem: Environmental > Aquatic > Marine > Sediment | place: USA... | reverse complement strand
CGTGAATGCAAGCGTGGATGCAAGCGGGGGTGCAAGCGCGGATGCAAGCGTGGATGCAAGCATGAATGCAAGCGCAGATGCAAGCGGGGGAGGGGGTGCAAGCATGGATGCAAGCGTGGATGCAAGCGGGGGTGCAAGCGTGAATGCAAGCGTGGATGCAAGCGCGGATGCAAGCGTGAATGCAAGCGCGGATGCAAGCGGGGGTGCAAGCGTGGTTGTAAGCGCGGATGCAAGCGTGGATGCATTGCTCACCATTTTCTTTTGTATAGCACCCTTCGAGCTGACCATTGAAGTTGAGCTTTCTCTGGCCAGCCATAATGCACGACGGCCTTTGGGTCATTTCTTTTGCAACATCTACACAGTTTTCTTTCCCACGACTCGCCGTGTACATCAGATTCAATGTATGATCTACATATAAAGTACGGAAATGATTACATACACAACATGCAATGATTGTTTTGGGTCAGTAAATGGGGATGAGTCAGCCTATAGAGTGCCGAACTCCAGATTGGAAAGCCTTGAATTGAAGCCCTGATGTATCGTGCTCGCACGAGCTTTTTACATATCCCACCTACTACTGATCCAGAACAAGTCTCCGGCTGAGGAGGTCCACTAAACAGTTTGGCCAAGTGCCCACGTAAAACAATAACAACAATAGCAGATTCATTGCCCCATCAGTCATGGCGGTGCAATAGGGCAAGAAATGGCATAGTCAAATGTTTCTACACTATATTTGTGTTAGGCTTCGCTTAAAACTTACCATACACCTGCTTCATCCGTTCTTCCCTCATCACGCCTGCATTGAGCTCCTTAACACCAATGTGGTTTTTTAGTTGAGGTCGGCAGCTTTCGCCAAATGGGCAGTCTCTTTTTGGCATTTTGCTAAACTACAAAAGACTATGCCATGAAAGCAACGATGTATAAGGTGTGCATCATTCATGTAGCCTCTATTTATTCATTCGTTATCCAGCATTGGCAAAATTGAGTCCGAAACTAGAATCCATCATTCACAGTGTAATATTATAATTTATTACAGTTTACACTATAGTGACATAACACCAGCAGCTACTAACTTACGATTCACGTCATGACATGAACTGATGTGATGGGTCACACTCACTCGTCACTGGCTGTGATACTGACTGCGGGTGCAAGTGACTCACAGTCACTCACAGACTGTTGTGACTGGAGTGACTGTTGGAAATGGAGGTCTGGCCTGCCAATCCTCCAGCCCCAGGCATACAAATTATAATACTTAGTTATAAATATAATAGAAAAAGTTAGTAATAATATAAATATTAATTATTTAATATAAATTTGATTTGCAATCCCACTCACGTCACGGACTCGGTAACCGGTAACTCGCTGCACTGATAGTGATACTCATACTCATAGTCATAGTGACGTGAGACCAAGGGCGAGAGTCTCGCCGAAGTGTGACGGATTCTAAATCTGACTCACTGAGTCACTCACTGACTCACTGAGTGAGTCACTGAGTGAGTCACTGAAAATTCAACAGCATGATGTTATTATGAATACGATCAAATCATGAAATGAATTTGATTGACTCGATAAACATATGATAAAGTCGATTGGTCATACTCATGATAATCTCATTCTCAGTGCGGGTACCACTACCACTACCGCTACCACTACCGCTACCACTACGGTCTACCGCTACCACTACCGCTACCAATACCACTACCAGCCCTTCACTTTCACACTCCCAGTCACAATTACAATACCACATCGTATTATCGTAGCGTGACCAAGCCGTCCAATTCTTTCATGGAGCAAGATCAGACCTGCCTGTAATTGCTGGGAAGTGAGAACTAAGCAATGATTATGTTGATATCTTCTGAAGTGAATGGATTGTTGCCTGTTCTACTTCTAGTGTTCTGACAAGTGTCCCACACGAACGCCAAAGTTTCCCGCGGTTCGTACAAAGCATAAAACTGGAACCGCTTTCATTACATCGAAAGGACTACTACCGAGAGGAAACCATAAAAGTCAAGTGATTAGAGTCTTCGGCATGCGGCGGTTTGGTCGCCCACTTTTGTCCAATAGAGTTATCCCGAATACCCTCATAGAATTGGAGGGAAGCAACTCTATACCTTTACCAATTGTGAATACTCTGCAGTCGCAATTGCAACTTTGTGCTGTTTATAGAGTGAATACTGAATAGGGCTACAAAAACAAATGAACTCCACCCTTAGAGAATTCCACCGATCCTGGTATTAGTATAGGCCGAGAAACTGAAACAGGTGTTGCCAGGTAATGGAAGATCAATTTAGTGGTTGATGAGTCAGATGTCTAAGCCAGATAGGACTCATTTTGTTTTTGGGAGATGACTGACAAGGCGGATCGTCCGAGGCATTCGCACTCCATTTTTGGTGGGTCGGACATCGGCCTCAAGTGTCGATCCGGGTTGGATCTGGTACAAAGTGGAGTTGTAAATCACTTTCCTCAACTCTTACCAGATATGCGCTGCATTTGTGCAAAATAATTTTTTACGACTGTCACGCTCAGAACGGCTAATATTGAGCTTTTCAAAGAGCAAAAGTAATCGCTGCCACTTTGTTGTTGCTGCTTTGAGATATTTTTCCTTCACAGTTGAAGCTAATGTCCTGTATACTCAGCTGAATTTTACAGGCTTGACTTTGCTTATTGGCTCATGCGATTTTAGCTTATATTTTAGTGATATCACCGACTGCATTTCCGTTGATAAGATTGCTGTTATAAAGCAAAAGCATGACATTGTATTGTTATAAAAAAATTGTCAGCACTGTATTGGGTAAATGAATTGATCAACAGATCAGCCATTTTACATGAATGGCATATGGTTAGTATTATTAGAATGGCATATGGTTAGACTGATAGAGTTTATAATAGACAACCCTGCCAAGGTTCGTACCTAGCCAATTTTTAATGGGAGTTGCTCCCTCATGAAAAGTTGATCTTTTGCCCAAATTACTAACAGTTATCATGTAGCCAGGAGAAGGAATCTCTAATACCTCGAAATAAGTCGCGATCCAAATCCGACAAGAGAGACAGCACAGAGTGACGCTGAAAAGCAAACCAATATTTCTCATCTTCTACCAATCATCAGCCATTTCTCGAATGATGGTTTCCAGGATGTTCCCAGACCCATCTGCTGTCATGGCCACCAATTGCCAGTTCATCTGATTCTGGGTATCCAGTTTGTTTCCCGATTGCGATCATCAATCTGTATGCCAAGTATTCTGATCAATGGGTTCTCGCATCTCCTACGGGCTGACAGTGTCTACTAGTTAGTTTATTTTTCATTTTAGTGTAGTGGTGCAATACCTCAGATATTACTGCATTGTAGGTTTGGCATTGCGGTAGTTCTTTGTTGTCCTTCAACCCAAGAGCTTTTTTTGGTTCAACCACTATCACCGCTGCATTCGATGGAAAACCCACTCTGAGTTCACACATGTATGTTTTTAACACAGCCTGAAACAATAAGCCAAATGGAAACTTGATAGAAACCAACATGAAAATTTAATGAATGAAATTTAACAAAACACATCATACCTATATGTTACTTCAGGCACTGGCTCTGATAAACACTTCTACCCGACTTGTTTCCAGAAATACACACCATGGACCCTAGATTGGGATTTGCACTGGTAGTGCGATGTCCTGCTCCAGGGAGGCCCTTACACATAAGATACACACCCTCCCTATTTATTGGTGAAGGCTCCCCCTACCTTGATTGTTCTCATCATATGAAGAGTCTCTGGACTCACAGCTCCTTGTTCCTTTTGTTCAAAGGACCTTGTGGAAGCCGTGGAAACAATTTCTTGTAGATTTTGAACATCAATTCCTTCCCTCAAGGAATCCGCGATTCGTAGCTACTAATCAAACAGTTAGTGAGTCACGAGAATCACAGCTCCAGAATCTACTTCATCGTTGGCTCGTGGTTGATTGTTTGAGTACTGTACGAGGTGCTAACAGGTAAACCGAGATCTTTCCATAGCACAGAGCTCAACATCACAACAAATTATTTACCCAAGTCTTTAAAAAGTGGGTGTAACAGTCTCCTTGGCAGGCAGTTCTGGAATATAACATATTTAGGTAGTGTTTTACCGAGGCGCTGTTGTCATGGTAACAACCTAAGTGGTAAAATTGGTAACTCAATGGTCACATGGGGATGACTGTGCTTATTTTGATACGATCGCTTTATAGTTTTCCATAGATAACTCTATATAAACAAGTCCTAGTGCTAGGAGATGCATTACGTCTATCTGAGAATCTATAAAACTGGAGAAAACCATGTCTCAATTTTGGCTTTTTTTCTATACATTTCCTGACTGAGATTCAATGCTTCTCCATCCATTCAGTTGATTTTGACAGGTTCATTTTGACAATTTTATTGGAAAGACAACTCCTTGTCAACCCATCACAGTTTCCACCTACCCGGTGATACTTTACCATACCAAAAAAGCACCGCATGTAATAAAGACCTAATTACCATATTAGTGACAGTATAAAACTAATGTACTTAATGCACTAACGTAGACGCTGCTGTATGATTAGCTTTGCTTAAACGGCCAATAACTGGTTACAACATTGCTAACTGAAGTCATAAGATCGGCTGCTGTGTCGACATAACCACGAGACTCCACCATGAGGGCCTCAACTGGGATCTGATTATCGCTGACAAGTGACCAATCGTCCTCCTCATTTCCTGTTTCGATTTTGTAATCATCTCCGGTGTAAGCGAACGTAATGTTGTCTTCAATGGACTGTAGAAGACTCGTGCTGATAATTGTGAAGGGACAAGACCTAAAAACAGAAATTCAATTGTATTAATTTATATTCACTACAATGAGAAATTAATAATATCTACAACAATAATGTTTACCATGACAATGTTCTGGTCACTTACAGTGGGTTGTATAAATCCCATGTAGTGAGAGTTGTCCTCCCATGCAAAAGTCATGGTAAAGCTGATAAAACAATCCAACAATTATTGCACGACTGCTGAAATTGTAACATACGGGTCTGTTCCTCAAGCTCAAAAATAGCATAAAATAAAATTACAAAACTCATCACATCTAAAGCAATAGTGAGGTAGTGGAGACTGCATCCCCAAAACCAACCCAAAGTAACTTTGTCATGGTTTGTTAGCAACCACAGATGCCATGATGCGAAATACAGTATTTATTCTTTAATCCGCACCCACCATGAGCACCTAGTGGCTACTAATACCGAGCCAAGTGAGCACTGTTTTCAGCGAGTCTGTGACAGGCTCACTAAGGGAATCACCACACCTTACAAGCCTGGAAACAATAATTTAGGTTCAGCAGACTCCACAATCTCTCTTATATCTCCCAGCGATTTGGAATACGAATCTAGATGTCATTAAATTGTCTATCAATTCAAAGAACAGCAATAGCTTTAGCGCCAATTTTTTTTTAAATTTTGGAGTGAATGCAGGTTTCAGGGGCTTGGCTGAGTAAATCTCACAATCGACTTGCGATCAACAAAGCATGCCTTTCCCAGGCAGACTTGCTTATTGGTATAAATCTACACATTCACCTCTAATTGCAAAGGAAAAGGAAAGCCGAGAAAGTAGCGAGGGGTAGTTTTCAATATAGACTGATGACATGATTTGAGGATTTCTTACCGTCCTGTATTTTTCTCAATGAGCATATAGAGATTATGAATTGTTCGCTTCGGTTCATAAGTTGTCATGTCCAGACCCTGACTACTATTAAGTACAGCGAGATTATAATTTAATTGGGCGAGAAGATTGCTGAGGTCATCTGATGACATTGCGTCCACATTTAATCGTCTGCAAAAAACAAGCGGAGCGAATAGTTATTGGCTTCCGACGTCTTGATTTCAATTCCCTTTGAACATTTTGACACGGATAATTTAAATTTAAATTAATTAAATAATTTAAATAAGACCGCCGGTCCTTTTTCACATAAAGGTCCGTGGGAATCAGAGATTCTATTTAGTCAAGCGAGAGCAGACTGTACAATGTACCAGAAGCAGAGTTCTGGAGGGAGGCCAGATAAAAATCCAGGGTAACAGAAATCCTGTTGATGTCTAACACGACCTTTATATTAAGACAAAAATGGCCCGTAGAAAAAAGATTCTCTTCAATTGAAAGTCCATACCACCTTGAGCCATGAATCAAAGGGCCTTTAGATTGAACGTTGGTTCTATAACGTGCTCTTTCTGTTACTAGTGAGTCCTAGGAGTGGTAAGAAGCACCTGCCATAGAGTTAGCAGATATAACTATATCAGCTAATACGTATAAAAAGTTCATAATCTAAGGGCAGTACAATTCAAAGGCCCAAATTTTATACATCAGCTATACATAATGGGGACCTCGCCTTTGAGAGAACGACTCCGTAACAACTGGCATTATGCCTGCTCTAGCATTGTCTGCTTTATAGTGAGTTGTCAAAATCTAGGAGAAAGGTGTTCGTTTTATCAGCTGTTCCAACTTCCGCTTCCATTACTAAACCATTACAACATCAAAAATTTCTTAAACTATGGATGACAAAGTTTGGACTTTGGCTACCTATCACGCAGGCGCGCAAATGTAATAACGTGGACTCGCTGTAATGTCTTTTGCGACAATTTATGTCACACGGAAATTTCAACTGAAAGTTCATTTGAGAATGCCAAAATTTAACCGCAGTTTTTACTACGTTTGCTGGCTCAGTATGAACTTTTATTGGAATCATTGGAAAAAAAGCCAAAAAAATATGCCTCGTCATCCATACTTTAACTGTTAATGTTATGGAGTTGCTCTCTCCTGCGTAAGGAGTCCATTGAAAAGGCTCTACTACTCACGGTATATAAGTATGATACGGTAGGTTTCTATCTAAGACTTTCGCTACTATGTGTGTCAGCTGTGAAGCATAGACAATACCGGCCCATTCCTGATAGACGAGATTATTCATGGAGTAAACGCGGGCACTTCCAGGATTCCCTGAACTGGCTGCAATGAATACATACAGATCTAAGTATAAAACATGGGGCTAAAGTAATGACGATCCTCAATTCAAACAAACAAGTTTGATCGGGGTGTACATATAACGTTTTGTGCCAGAATGCATGAACAACATGGGTGATTAAATAGTGTGGCCAAGTGCATGGCACTTTCGACTTAGAGACCCTTGGTTCAACCCCAAATGCTATGTTACCTTCCTCCATCTACTTCGAGAGTGTCATGTGAAAGAACATGAAGTGACCCAATTTTATTGTTTTCTCATATGACCGATTCAACATTATGGCGAAGCTTTTGGATTAGATACTCTTCCTCATTTATGGTTTAGCATAAAGCACCACAAGCTGGTCAGTATCAAAGGTCCATCTCATGGCAAGGCTTGATTTGGTTGTGAGCAAAGACTAATGTAAGGAGCTCACCCTCACAACGGGAACCCCGTGACTAGGATTCCAACTCAGGTTCTTACGATTTCGCGCCCAGTGCTCACCCACTGACCCATCCCATAAAATATGAAACTTGTGATTTTGTGACCATAATGTCTTGGGATAGATAACTAGCTACCTATGGGGGCAATGAATGTCGTCTTACCACAGTGAGGACTGAGCTGGGGACAGTCTCCTGAAGACTGAAGCTCCATGCCCACTATGTGATATTTCTGTTTATCCGCGGTGTCATGAAACGCCCATCTTCCCCGTAGGTACTGATGACTAGAGGCGTCAGCTATCTCCTGGCATATGGGATCATCTTCCTGTACAGTTCCTCTGCAACACACCCGTCTATTAAAATCAGAGAGCTGAGAGTTAGCTTTAAGCGTAAGTGTACTGAAAAACATGGTCACACATTGTACCATTGATCTCATTTCTTGGAAGATCCTGCTCATTTCATCCGCATTCTAATCTACATGATATACACTAAAACTTGAAGTAAGAGACCATGAATGATTTGTGCATATAGAAATGAAATTTAGTTACAGTGGGAATCAAAAATTGCATGAGAAAAAGTACAAATGGTAATGACTGCTCCTCCCATTACCTTCATTAAGAGGAGCGCCAAAATTTTGCTTGAATTAAAAAATCTATCTATCGAAATTTGGGATGATTCTCCATCTTTCCATGAACCTAAAAGCCAGTGCCTTTTAAAGTGCGGAAACCTTCTCTCCTTCCCAACTATCCATGCAGCGGGTCGGCTGTTCCAGTGGAGGAAATATATGAAACCCATGTTATCGGATAGTACACAGGATTCACCGAAATACTATTTGCATTGGTTGATTTACAATATACATTATACCATTCTCGCTAAGATTCAACTCTATACAAATAACAACTGGAAAGGGGGTCATCATGAAACCTGCTTCTTGATTGATATCAATATTGCATCATGTGAAGAGGATCACCAACCTGTTACGGCACTAGATTTCACCATCAGATAAAAGTGAATTGGTCCGATACTTAAGGTACCTGTCGCGATACTTTCCCTAATCAGATGGTCTCAGGCATAACAACAATTACCCATTCTAAATTAGTCATGCAACCTTTTGTCTCATCAGCTATAATATTCAGTTAATACCATCTAATGGCATACCTCACAGGTGGCATTGAGTTCGTAGAGACAAAAGGAGGAGCTTGGAAAGGATTTCACCTAGAGTAGTGACAAAGCAAGATTCGATGCTACTATTCAACTCATACACCAATGCTTTGATAACTGTGGTGTCACTGAAATAGCTTGTAAATGTGTAAACATTAACTTCGAGATTTAGCTCAGATTAAATCACAATAAAAAAATCATTTGGATCGGTTTATGCTTTGGCGGGTGGGTGAACCAATGGCCTAGGTTGACTGACCCAACCAGGATACTGAGGAACCTACCTTTGGCAAACCACCTCAGTACAATCCCATGCCACTATGACAATGCAAGGTTATGAGAAACCTGCCTTCCGCAGTATACTGTACCTCATCATCAACACTCCATGCTATTTTTACAAGGCACTTTCAAAATGGATAGAGAAAGTCAACGTAGAATAGGGGCTACAACAAGAGTCTTAGAGTTCATGCCATCTATTAGGGCCATCCATTAAGCCACACCATTTAATCCCCCCATGTTCTTTTATGCATTTTGACACAAATATATATATTACTTGTACATACCGATCAAACTGTACAGGCTCAATAGGGAAGATCAGTTGGGAGATTGCTTGCACCAGCTCAACTCTCTTTGCGCTTAATTTATCAGAGACTGTCTTCTGTTTCTCCGAGCTACAAACCACAGATCACAAATCCTACAGACCTTAGAGAAAATCAAGTGTACTTTCCGGAGGGGGTGTGATCGTGTGGTCGAGTAGTACCGGACATCACGAGGAAAGCCAGATAGGTCAATGGCTAGAGAGCTTGGCTCAAGATCGAAAGGTCTAGAGTTTAAGTCCTAGTCATGCGGAGCACGCGAGTATGACTCCACATATAATTCCCACCACCCTCTTGCTCTAACAAGCCTTGGGCTTAGGAGGTCAGGAATAGAACAACAAGGCGCCTTAGCAGAATAGAATCATGGCTGTTTGAAATTGGAATATATCTCTTAAAGCGCAAGTGTACTGAAAAACGGTCTCACATTGTACCCTTGATCTCATTTCTTGGAACATCTTGCTCAAAACCTGCCGCTTCAAATGCCTGATAAGGTATGACACAATACGATGGTGGGCGGAGCTTAGTGATTCCCGTCGGATTCGTCCCTATCTAAACAAGGATCCGGTAGTCAAGCTGCTGACTCACTATATAGGCTTTTGTGATCTAAACAGAAAATGAAGTTATTTTTGCTGTTTTAGCAATTTTTTCAAAATTTCACTCAATGTGCAATGTATTCATGATATAATCCATCTTTTGTGAATTTTTGATGAGAATACAAAATATGAAAAAATAACTCGGAGTCAGCATGGCCACCGATTGATCTCGCTTAGCAAGCCACCGGGTATAACGATTGTTCACCGTTAACAAGGGCTATTGCGTACCTCATCGCCCTAGCATCAGGCATCATGAATGCCTGGCCGCAAGTGGTAACAAAACAGTCAACAACTTTTCGACCGGAGAGTACAAAGAGTTTGACTTGTGCCCCCCTTGTTTTTTACCGACTGTCTAAAGTGAATCCGACGCAAACTTATACACTTAAAGCACCGTTCTGTTTCCGAGGTGAGGATGTTACTGTATGCCATTGCGCAGCGTTGAGATTGAAGTTGCCAGGCTAGTTCTCACATACACATACCTTGTTTTGATCTTGGCACTGAGAAACAACATTTTATCTTTAATTTTCGGAAGTTGAGTCTTGCTTCTTCTGTTCATATCTAATCTTTGTCGGAGCTTCAACTGTATTGCATTCAATTCTTTGGATTCTAAACACAGAAAAGGGAACATTGCCTAGAAACGTTTGTTACATGGAACCCAAAATGGGATAGTGGAACAGCTCAGTGGGTGAGGGAGAGGTAGAGGGAAGAAGAGAGATAGGGGAGAGGGAGAGTAGGGTTAGGTTAAGAGGGAAGGTTAAGATAGTGAGAGGGGGGAGAGAGAGGGGTAGGGTGAGAGGGAAAGTTAAGATAGTGAGAGGGGG
>Ga0224511_10004474_pt1 | contig 10586 bp, 8 predicted proteins | sample SF_May12_sed_USG_2_FD_169988 | JGI IMG/M metagenome (GOLD analysis project Ga0224511, IMG submission 169988) | Sediment microbial communities from San Francisco Bay, California, United States - SF_May12_sed_USGS_8_1 | ecosystem: Environmental > Aquatic > Marine > Sediment | place: USA... | reverse complement strand
CCCTTAAACTTGACATATCTACATTGCTTACAACATTTTTTTCCTTTAAACATCTCTTCAATTTATATTAATGCGTACTTGTGTGTTATAGATTTAATTTTTACCTGTTCTTAAAGATATTATGCCTATATATTTTAGGTCAGAAATGTTTTCATCTTCCAGTTCACATCTTACATTTTATCCATATTTAATCAGTGAAACATACTCCAGTAAATATAAGAAACTGCCTAATACAGTCATGCATGTAAAAATATTGTTGAAAATGTGTGGCCAGCAAATTATGCTTTGTTTATTTACGTTTCGTCCTAATTGCGTCGAAACAGTAAAATAGCTTGATTACAATCGATACTTTCAGTTGCATCCTCTTTGGGTGCTAGAGTTCCATTCCCGGCTCCGGCAGGGGTTTTTGTGTTCGATTTTTTCGTTTTGTTGTTGCGTTTTTACTTTTTGTCCAAAAACATATTATTTGTCACGGAAATTTGCAATCCCTTTGCAATGTTAATTTATTTAACATATTGCAAGATTTGTGACCGATTATAAGGGTAGAAAGATTCAGACCTAGCATCTTTACGACTACCATGAACTCTTTATTAAAAATCCGAAATAAATAGAAACACCTTGTTTCGCACGGCAAATTTTGTTTTAGTAAACACCTTGACCCATAGCCCTCGTCACCGCTTATGCTGCAATATGCCCTCGTGACAGATTTTCACAACCACACCAGTAAAACATGAAAGATGCTTATAATCGAATTCTTTATTGCAACGTTTTCCTTAACATATTTCATTATCTTTTATGTTTGATTTTTTTTGTTTTGTTGTTGTTTTGTTTTTACGTTTTGTCCTAAACATACTATTTGTCACGGAATTTTGCAATTCCCTTTTCATTGTTAATTTATTTAGTATACTTAACATATGGCAAGATTTGTGACCGATTATAAGGGTATAGAGATACAAACTCTTTATTAAATATTCAAAATAAATAGAAACATATTTTTTCGAACGGCAGAAATTTTGTTTTAGTAATAACAAAGACCCATAGCCCTCGTCACCGCCTATGCTGCAATATGCCCTCGGGACAGATTTTCACAACCACACCAGTAAAACATGAAAGATGCTTATAATCCAATTCTTTATCGCAACTTGTTCCTGAACATATTTCATTTAAACCAAGTTTGACTTCATGAACTTGAGAGAAAAAACATGTTTTCGTTGTGTGTTTTTAAGTTTACCTTTTTGTTAAATTTAACAAGCATATGCCGTAATAAAAAGTTTTTGTTATAATACAATGTAAATATAGAACTTAGAAAGAACAATTTAACGTTTCAGTGTGTTTGTATATATCATTATTAGTTTTTAATATATAACACATGGCTTTGTGTGCACTTAAATCATTTACCGATTTTAAAAAAAAATAAGAAACAAGTGTTTCAGCTAAAGTTATTTGTGTTTTTGGATGTTGTAGCGTATGTGTTTCTTTTATTTTATACCTGTGATTACTATAACGTGTTTGCATAATTGAAATAATGTTTTTAGAAATTTGATTCATATATGTCTTATTAAACACTAGGTGAATTCTATCTTAAAAACTGTTGCGTGCGAGATTTTGGGCACACAGTTTTTTATGTTTCGAAATTTAATAGATTCTACTTAGAAAAATATATTTAAAGCATAATTTTAATTGATTCTTTCAATTATAAATATACAAAAAAAAAATGTACACAAGCATTTCTGGTCGGAACCAGGGATTGAACATTCGTCTTAGACAAAAAGATAACCATAAGCACTGAACCATAGATCCACACTGGACTGGAGGTGAAAGTAAACCTAATATGTAGATAATTTTTGAATGGCTGATGATGTTATCCAGTTAAAAGTGTTGATTTAATGAAATCTATTGATGAAATACTGATTACATACAACAATAGAATGTAAAGTTGTTATGACTATTACTAAGTCAAAATTCAAAATTGAAACGATCTGTGTATGAACAGTGCATTTCTGCAAGTAGGTTATACATTTTCGAAATGTTCTATTGATGGATAACATCGCAGGCAGCAATATTAAGCTGTTTATGGATTTGTTAGTGACTTCAATGTGAGATATTGTCATGTGTTGCGTGCAATGATGCACCTATTGTTGGATTTACAAGTGCATGAGTGGTGTGCCATTAAGCCTGCAATATTTGCGTATGGTGTAACAATGGGTGGAGAAAGCCTATTTTACTTCTAAGTTCATGCTATTTGTTCGTGTTGACAACTGAAAAATCTGTTTTACTTCAAGTCTTACTCGTAAATAAAATATTTCATAACCTTGATTTTGTTTTAAATACACTTACTCGACTCAATCATTTTATGGCCGCCATTATATGATCCGAGGGCGCCCTGCGTGACGTCAATCTTCTTGTTAAGTCATATGTGTTTACCGTTTGTAATAACTCGATTTTACCTAAACTTCAAGTAATGGTTTATTATATCGCCGACAAACATGGTTTTAGGGGATGTACAAGATTGTCCGGGACATACCCCTGGAACTACAAGAGATATCAACTTCAAACTTTGTATGCAGATATATATTTTATTTATTTACAGTTTCTTAAATGATTTCTCCAAGAAATGTTACTGCCTTAGTACGGCCAATGACTTTTATTGGGGGTTTAAAATATAAGTCATAGTTTTGTACAGCTTAACATAAGTTACCTAAACATAAATAAAATGAAGTATTTGTACTGTCACAACAGGCAATGTTTGCTTATTTAGGTCCATGAAATCAAATAATGTAGAAAATATCTCCTCTTGTGTGCATTTATAGTTTATGTATTGACTTGTTTTTTGAAATTAAGACCATTGAAAAAGTGCGGAATACAGTCTATATTCGTCCTTGAAACTGAATGAAATTAAGATTTTGACTGTTGAGTAAATAGTAATAAGAATTAACATGGAAAGATAATCACTGAAATTTAAAATGTTATCTTTCTATGAATACACCTAAAAAATTCAGTAGTACTGCGCATGCGAGTAAGTCAAACATGTATTCTGAGCATTAAGAAATAAGTTGTGTTTGTTTTGCTCAATTATACATAAGATAATAATGAAACGTAAAAAACGTTACCTTTCAAACCAAATTAATCACCGGTTTCAAACAAGTCTGCACAGGGGTATTCAATGTCAAATAACCGTCGCAGTTATCATGACACTTGCATCCCCCTCGTGAAAATATTATTTTCTTGGATCTCTTGGTGACATGAAATGTGAACGTACGCAAAATTCAACACAACTCTTTCCGTTTTTGTTTTCGAGTTCGAAAGATAAAATGCTATTATTGGAGCGACTAAATATGAGGAACAAGGTTCACCTAAATCGTATACATTCATTGACATCAAAACCTAGCGTATTTGTAGCAGGTTAGGTTCGTACTTAACCGAGATTAATAACAGAAATGCAAATCGTAAACAATCGTTTACTTATACTTGATATATACATTTGTATATGTTTACATGGACAACAATTTTTTCGGGTTGCTTCAGAGGATCATCTTGAAATGTATCAACCTGTATCAGTAAATAATATATTCTTTACAGACCGACTATGCAAACAGACTACTAGATATGGATCCAATACTATAGTTTCAGAATTCCACACATGGAAACCTCCACAATAAGCATTAAAGTGAAGGGTTTAGGTCAGAAACAAAAACGTTTAAATAAGAGTACAATAAATATGTTACGAAAGACACACTTATCCAAAAATGATATAGATCAATGGAAAACTGACTGGCAGGGCGATATTATACTTAGTGGATCTTAATCAAATAGTGAAGGAGTTTGTATTTTATTTAAACTAATATAAACTTAAAGTAGAAAATGTAAGAGAAATTGTAACTGGAAGAATAATCACTTGTGAAGCTCTTATTGAGAATAATCGTTTTACCCTCATACATTTATATGTACCAAATAAAGACAATGATCACATATATGAAATACTTAATAATTATTTACTGACTAATTACGAACAAAATTTCATACTTGGGGGCGACTTCAACATAACTCTTAATTGTACATTAGATAAAAGGGTGGAGGATCAGACACTAACAAAAAATGTAGAAATAAAATAATACACCTAATGCAAAATAACGATACAACTGATATATGGAGAGAGAGCTACACGTAAACAAAATGCAATTATCCTGGCATTCAAAACCCATTATTCATTCAAGATTAGATTACTTTCATGAATCAAACAAATTACGAAACATTTTCAAGTCATGTACTGTAAAGAGGTTAAATATAATTTTATTTTAACATTGCAATAGTTATTTTCAAAAACTGTAAACACACAAAACAAAAATAGAAACAAATTTATATTTAACACTAATGGCTCAGTCACAAATCATTTGCGATGCGTCGGAGATGGGTAAAACCCGGGTAATTCGAACAAAATCTTGAGAGAGATCTCATGATTTTGCACCCGTCGGAGGCGTTCTCCGGACGCCTGCGGCTTGTCGCACATGTTTTATGCATCGCCACACCGGTCGCGGTCCTAATAAAAAATTGTACGATTGCTCTCAAGATTTTTCACACAATCTCAGATGACCTACGATTAATCGGAGGCGTCCTCCGAATAATCTGAGACAAGTCACAAGATTATGTGTGGGATTGCAAATTGAAGTTGAGATTCAATGTCTGCGAGTAGTGTCTGGCGACCTCCGACTGAATCGGAGGCGCCCTTCGACGCTCGCACACTTTCTGTGATCGTTTCCGACGAATCTTATGGTGGAATCGTAGTTAATCGCCGTGTATATAAGGGCACCCCCGACAGGATTGCTAAAAGTGTGAGACGCTCTTGCTGCAGGAGGCTGTGACAGGTCAGAAAAACCTCCTATTAATTAAAAGAAAAGACGCTCGCAGATGTCGTCTCCAATCGCCTCCGATGCAATCGGAGGCCATCGGAGGCTCATCCCACGATTTTTCGACAAAACCTGGTCGAAGTCCTTTAAACAATCTAAAACAATGTGATTGCTCCACTTTTATTAGGTTTATTGCTACGATTGTTCAAGGATTCTTTATTTTCTACGACGACCCCCGGCTAAAACATATCCCGACAGATCACCGACATTGTGACTGAGCCATAAGCTAATAAATATACTAAATGATACAAAAACCAAATTGGGGGACAACTTAACGAATGACTAAAAAATACATATTGCTATGTCAATAAATTACTTGTTTGGGAATAGCAACCTCACAGACCTTCAAAAACAAGGAATCATAACTCTTTTACCAAAGCATGACAAAGATCTAAAAATATAAGCAACTGGAGACAGATTAGTTTAATAAATGTAAATTATAAAATTTCAACAAACGCAAAAGCAAATAAAATTAAAACAGTGACACCAAATCTATTTACGTATAATCAAACAGGTTGTATGGAAAATAGATATCAAACAATCATACTTTGCAAATGACGCTACTTTTTATACAATGGTGATGGAACTTCATTTAAACAACTATTTGAAACCCTAAATACATTCTCCAAAGTCTCTGGCCTCAACCTTAATACCAATAAATCAACTATATTAAGAGTGGGTTCACTGAAACATACAACCCTAACATACATGCCAAATAATAAATTCGTATGGACATCAACATCAGCAAAGACTCTCAAAATAAACTATTACAAAGATACTCAAGAAACGCTTAAATTCAATCTTGAACCAAAGCTAAACGAATTAAAAATTGCTCCTACTGACTCTGTTTCCTTAGAATGAAGACATACTTGTCATAAACATAATTATACAAAAGTTTAAAGTTTATAATTGCACATTCAGAAGGTCCTAGACTCATGAGGCATATTGACATGGCAGAATGGTGAACATGTGTACGTCAATCATAGAACATATAGCACCTTTTTCGGTGTCCTGTAACTGGTTGCATTAAACCGATGAAAGGGAAAGCCCCCAGGAAACAAGGCTTGCATAATAATGTAGCAGCTTCGGTTTTATTGATGCTGTTCATCAATGTTACTGTAAGATGCAACACCAATGACGCCCCTAGCGCATGAGCAGAACTATTATGTCAAATGTTAATAAACATACAAACAATGATCCCTGAGAAACAGACAAGTATTACTACACAATGATGAAGGACGGAGCGACATATTTCAGACGCCACACAGACACTTCCCACTAGCTGTAGTAAGTTAAATTAAACTGATGAAAGGGAAACCCTCAGGACACAAGGCAAGCAGTTATGTAAATTTCACTAAAGCACATACACATATTTTCTATATACATGTATTTGTTATATCATAAATTATAATTATATTATTATTATAACGATATACTGTGGTAACCTATATAAAAGGTAAAGTGAGATGTTTAAGTTAGAAATCAAACTAAATGAAATAAGTTAGATGCCACTCTTTCTTGTTTGTCAAGTTGAGTAAATATTTCAGCTAGAAACCAGCAAAAGGCGATGACAACACAATAAAGACTGCAACTGGCGACTTTAATTTTAAGGCATATATCGCGTCGACCCCACATCACACTGACCGAGTTTTTGAACATTATTTAAACGTTGTGGCATCGCCGTTTGTTGTTTCAGGGTATATCTTAATAAAAACATCTAGAGAAAACTGGGGTAGAGATTTTTATGACACAAAAATGACCAAAAAAACCAACTATACAAAAATGATGTGTTTACCAAGAACACGGTACGTGGTTTTTAAGCCATTGATTATGTGCTCTTTAATGTTGTTTAAGTAAACATATGTACATACTTAACATCGCAAACACGCACGCACATAAATACACTAATCATTTGTTTGTCATTTATCGGCCTCACTAGTTATATACTTACAACAGAAATTTAAACTAGACGGGTGCTTTCGGAAACGACAGAAATCATGTCTCTCCCCGTATGTCACTGGAAAGAATCAAAACTGTTGTAGAGGAAAGTGAAATCGTAAACTAGAGCTATCACATGGTACTTTACACGTGTGCCAAATCGTTTTTAAGTGTCACCATCTTTTGAAGAGTTATAGAGCGGACAAGTGATACAGTCATACAACATCCAACCCTTTAACTTGCCCATGACCTTGAACTGACACCATGGTCAAACATATGCACTGCACATCAACTCACCATACTTGACAGTCGTGCAGAGTTATTTGCAAATGAGAATAAAAGATACAGAACGAACAAGTTCAAACTGAAACTTTGACATTGACCTTGACCCGATCTTGATCAAACATAGGCACTGCACATCGTCTTATCATACTTGACATTTGTGCAAAGTTATTTGTAACCAAGAGTTCAAAGATATAGAGCGGACACGAAATACAGTTCCGCTCATGCGCTAGGAGGCGTCAGTGGTGTGGCATCTTTCATTACCACGGATGAACAGCTTCAATAAAACCGAGGCTGCTGTTTTCTCATTCAGGCCTTGTTTCATGAGGGCTTCCCTTTCTTCAGTTTAATATAACTTACTACAGCTGGTGTTAAGTGCCTGTGTGGCGGCTGTACAATGTCGCCCCGTACTTCATCATTGTGTAGTCATATTTTTCTGGTCCTCAGGGATCATTGACTGAATGTTTGTTTACATTTGAAAATGGAGTTCCGCTCATGCGCTAGGGGGCGTCAGTGGTGTGGCATCTTTCATTACCACTGATGAACAGCTTCAATAAAACCGAGGCTGCTGTTTTCTCATTCAGGCCTTGTTTCCTGAGGGCTTCCCTTTTTTCAGTTTAATACAATGTTTAATCTTAGATTATGACCTTGACCTTGAACCGACCTTGGTCAAACGTAGACACTGCACATGGTTTTATCACACTTGACATTTGTGCAAATTTATTTGTAAATCCCACCAGCGGTTCAAAAGATATAGAGCGGACACGAAAGCGTGCCGGACAGACAGACAGACAGACAGGAACAATGACGGAGACAGAGAGACATAAACGTGTTGTAGCCAGACGCTTCATTTGGCTCGCGATGTGACGTCACCTGGTGTTTGTAGCGGTAATCAATGAACTTTCGGTCTGTCTCACAACGTGTGATGCCCATTGTTTCCTGTTCTCGTGTGCTGTTATCTGGCGGCGGTCGTCTTATTTACGTACACACCACGATTGTCTCCAAGTACCAATTATGATCAGTTCCGACGAGATGAGAAATGAAATTCACTTGTCACGGGATGGGCAGGCTTCAATCCGCACAGATACGAGAGTATAGCCGCCGATTTGATGTGCAGCTGATGGGAGCCGGGATGGTCTGGGCGATGAAAACTTTAACTGGTATCTTCTGCTACGTCTCTGACACGATGCAACCAGTGCTACCTTCTATGTGCTGTGTCTGCTACTGCGACCACCGAATTTCGCTACGCTGAGTGCCTCCATATCCTCTTTTATAACTTTTGTAAAGAATGTCGACAATAAACCGCTTCTAAATTTTTTTTATTTTTTTTTTTGGGGGGACGACATAAATCCTCTTTAATACCATAACAATTTGATCGTCATGTCGTCAATTGGACCCAAACTATCAGACTGTTATACATGAATATACTTGCTAATAATATTTCGTGTTAAAATCTTGATAATGGTTTGTAGCTATTTAATAAAAATGTGTTAAAATTATGTGTTCTATTTGATATTAACTTGATATGTTTTCTTACTTGCAAGCAATTTTTTTTAAATATATCATAATTAAGCACTTATTTCTACTCCCTAAATATGCCTAATATAAATATTTATTGATGGTTAATTCTTAACGACTTTATTGAAAGTGTGGCACACACGTATCAGTAGCCTCTACAGACTGCAGTGCCTGTGGTCCCGGTTTCCAATCCCAGGTCTGTCAAGGATTTCAAGTTGTTTTAGTGATGCCGTAGTGTGTTTACCAAAGCCAAACTTTTCATTAAAGGTTCCTATTATTAAACGAAAAAGAGAGTTTTAAATGGGACTTTACTTAGAGCTGAACCCACACATTAGCACTAATAAGGTTCATATGCGCCGTCAGCAAGCGCCTTGTATGATAACGAAAGGTTAAACACTTATCCTAATTTGACATTTATACATGAATTGGTAAAATATGGAATTATTAAAACTTGTATCAAATAAACATGAACAGTTACTACGCAGGCTTGCGAATATAATTATAGACCAAAAAGGATGGTCATAAGTGGTACTAACATATTGATGATTATCGGATGAACTTTCCAAATTTGGACTGCTGATAATTCTATCGTACACTTCACATTTCTTATTTTATTCATACAATCAGATATAAAGTTGTTGTTGTCCAAACACTTCTAAAGCATCGTGGTCCATCCCAGATAAAAGGTATCAATTGAAAATATCTGCAAAGAAATACATGTTGGCGACAAAGTAGATAGGGCTAATTTTATTTGTTAGAAAACATTATGTCTTTAAAAATCTACCTTCAAATTGAATGCATTACCATATCTTTAATTTTAATTACTATTTGACAATCCACCATGCGCTGTCTTGGAGAGGGTTTATTATTAAAAATAATTGACAGACCAATTTAAATTAACGATTACACTAACAGACTTAAAGCCTAAAATTCTGCAAAATGTGTTGTAATAAGTTAAATAAATGTTTTTCTAATTTTTAAATGGATTACTCGTGGGGTTTTCTAAGACGGTTTTAACTAAGAAATACTACAATTATGCACGGAACCGTTAATTGACTCAAGTTTCCTGCGTAAAGCCAGTTGACGGATAAACGGTGTATACTGATATTGAATTTGGTATCACTCACACCTTTTAAATACATTTCATCTAACATTAAAGATGCTTTGTCTGTATCTTGATAACCGGTCACAAACATCGCAATGTGTTAAGTATACTAAATGGATTAATATGGCAAAAGAAGTTCAACAATTTCGTGACAAATAATGAGTTTGGAGCAAAAAGTAAAACCACAACAACAACAAAACACAAAATAAAACATAAAAACCTTGCCAGAGCCGGGATTCGAACCGGGGACCTCTTGCACCCAAGGCGGATGCGTTACCTCTGGACTACAGAGATCAATATAATATTGACTATTGTCAAGCTGTTTAACTGTCTTCAAGCAATGGGTCGAAACTTAAAAATATACAAAACCGAACTTGCGCGCCACACAATTTTAACAAAATCATTTTGTTTGTAACAATTTAACAAGCATGGATAACTTCATTTGGCAGACTTTCATATTAATGGGAGTAGGTTTCACTGCTTCACGTTGGTTAAAATGTAACATGTAAAAAAATCTAACCGAATGAAACAGGCAAAGCATCTTTAAATAACCAATAAAATAGTACATGCTAGGAAAAGAGATCAGTACCGATATACTCTGCTTTACACAAATAAATACTGATGATTTTCATGGCAATGTATATAATTGTGGTCACCATTGAATATACGATTGAAGCTTGCGTTAAGAGTATGTGATATTTTCATCAAGGAAAGTGAACCCCATCCCCGACTGCGTACGGCAAACGTCTTACTTTCAAGATTTAGTAGTAGTATATTTGTAGTTTGTTTGTGTTCGCTTGATATGGTTTACATTTTTATATCCTAACAATCCAGGTTTC
>Ga0224511_10004473_pt1 | contig 10587 bp, 5 predicted proteins | sample SF_May12_sed_USG_2_FD_169988 | JGI IMG/M metagenome (GOLD analysis project Ga0224511, IMG submission 169988) | Sediment microbial communities from San Francisco Bay, California, United States - SF_May12_sed_USGS_8_1 | ecosystem: Environmental > Aquatic > Marine > Sediment | place: USA... | reverse complement strand
TGTATCGAATCCAGTCATTTGTTTTGCCGTTTGCAAAAGTGTCAGAGAAGATATGTGGGCATGTGCCTGCACGGTTGTGAAAATGTGTAGGTGCAACAAGCCGGAGCATGTGTCAGAGACTTCATACGTATAACCAGTGGAAGACCAAGTCTCGGAGACTTCTCCCGTGTAATCAGTGGTAGATCGAGTGTTGGTGACTTCTCACGTGTAACCAGTGGTAGACCAAGTGTCGGAGTCTTCTCACGTGTAACCAGTGGCAGACCAAGTGTCGGAGTCTTCTCACGTGTAACCAGTGGCTGACAAAGTGTCGGAGTCTTCTCACGTGTAACCAGTGGTAGACCAAGTGTCGGAGACTTCTCACGTGTAACCAGTGGCTGACAAAGTGTCGGAGTCTTCTCACGTGTAACCAGTGGTAGACCAAGTGTCGGAGACTTCTCATGTGTAATCAGTGGTAGACCAAGTGTCGGAGTCTTCTCATGTGTAACCAGTGGTAGACGAAGTGTCGGAGCCTTTCACGTGTAACCAGAGGTAAAACAAGTGTCGGAGACATCTCGCGTGTAACCAGTGGTAGACCAAATGTTTGAGACTTCTCACGTGTAACCATTGGAAGAGCAAGTCTCGGAGACTTCTCACGTGTAACCTATGGTAGACCAAATGTCGGAGACTTTTCACGTGTAACCAGTGGTAGACCAATTGTCTGAGACTTTTCACGTGTAACCAGTGGTAGACCAAGTGTCAGATACTTTTCACGTGTAACCAGTGGTAGACCAAGTGTCGGAGACTTTTCACATGTAACCAGTGGTAGACCAAGTGTCAGAGACTTCTCACGTGTAACCAGTGGTAGATCAAGTGTCGGAGACTTTTCATGTGTAACCAGTGGTAGACCAAGTGTCGGAGACTTTTCATGTGTAACCAGTTGTAGACCAAGTGTCGGAGACTTATCACGTGTAACCAGTGGCAGACCAAGTGTCGGAGACTTATCACGTGTAACCAGTGGCAGACCAAGTGTCGGAGACTTCTCACGTGTAACCAGTGGTAGACCAAGTGTCAGAGACTTCTCACGTGTAACCAGTGGTAGACCAAGTGTCAGAGACTTCTCACGTGTAACCAGTGGTAGACCAAGTGTCGGAGACTTCTCATGTGTAACCAGTGGTAGACCAACTGTCTGAAACTTCTCGCGTGTAACCAGTGACAGAAATACCCATTGTCGGAGATTAATCTTGTGTTACAAGTAACAGCCGGTGAAAAACACAATATACAGTTACTATCATCGAGATACTTGCTACAGCGTTATATAACTGTGTAAATAAAGAAACAAAGTTTTATATTTGTGGTTTGCTTTGAAATAAGAAATTAACGATAGTGATGTTAGTATGATGTTACAGCTTAAATATTACCATTAAAATATAATGTTTTTTTACTTGTATGCGAAAATGTGATTTTATCAGTACCCATTTCGGGGACCTGCTTTTTGTATACTATAATAATACATAATTATTTTTATGAATATAATTAATAAATATGATTTGAAATGCTTATCGTCTATTTAGTTAGTTTGAATGTAAATCTTAGCTTCATTAAAAAGTTTTCACATATTTTCTGATGCTTGATTTGTCGTTAGTTCAGTGGTTATGGTGTTTTACTATAAATCATAAGTTCCCGTGGTATTATCAATTATAAACTTACGTTCATAGTTTTACTCATACAATATTTTAATGTTTATAATTTACTTTCACTTGTAGATTCTATTGTAACAAACACAATAATACTCCGATGTGCATGTAATACGATATTAATGATCATAATTACCTGGGACAAACATCGAGTTGCGATTGCGTTTCAGTCATAGCTATTGAATTCTAAACCTACGTATACAAAGTGAACACAGTGACGTGCTATGTTGTGACCTCCGCGACCACGCTTTTCCTGTCTGTGCACTTCAACGTTTACTGTGGTTTCTGCTATTGCTGTTGGTTTTGTATGCAAATTAAGAAGACATTGGACTTTTGATCATGCGTAATACACAAGTTTTTTACGCATTCTTTGAACAGTGAAGCACTTGGAGATCAAGTAAAATAACATTTCTAATTGCAAATGGTATAAGCATTGCTTTAACGGACATTTTCATGTAAGAGCACGACTCGAAATAACTCGCATCTTGATTTCAGTCCAGGTCTGAACAATGATACAACTGTTTGTTATCAAAGCTTGACTGTTTTCACCACTGGTTTACCTTAAGACATATAAGGACTTACTTCTTAAAATGTCTGTTTTGGGAAAACGTTTACATGAAACGATACTATAATCCTATTAAACCAGAGTAAGGTTTACTAGATTTTCAGATCATTTAAATTATAAATATGCTTTTTTCAAATAACAATTTTTATCAAGCATTTTCTAAATTAAAATTATATTACAACAATTTTTCCGGTGAAACTAGTTTACACAATTTGCAAAAGTTAAGTTATTGTATAAACATAAAGTGCATGTCAGTAGAATTAAACTAATGAAAGGGAAGCCCTCAGGAAGCACAGCCTGCACGAGAAACAGCAGCCTCGGTGTTATTGAAGCTGATTATCTATAGTAATGAATAACGACACAACACTGACGCCCCCTAGAGCATGAGCGGAACTCCATTTTCAAATGTAAACAACATACGTGAACACTCCGAGATCCCCGAGGACCAGAAAAATATAACTAAACAATGATGTAGTAAACCAAATTTTGTCAAACTCATTCTCCTTAGCGTTTGTTTTTGTTGTGCGAAACCGTATAATTATATGACATATACGCACTTAAAAGAATTTCTTAAAACCATTTAAAACAATTTGCTTTATAAGCTGTTTTATGGAAGTAAACTACAAAATTGACTATTTTGTATTTATTAAGCGGAAAAGGGCACTAGTAGCGTGATCTCAATTTGCACAGATTAGAGCTATAGAATATATAGAGATATAAGTACTATGGACAATATACAGGAAAAGTCAGTATAATACAACATTTAACCACATGAAAGCATGTTTAGTATGCAACCCAATAAAACATTTGAAAGGTCGTTGAGCCTTTATGTAGACTCAAGATGGGCGCAGTAAGAGAAGAACGTAATAGGCATGCACAATAAAAACCACTTCTGTCACAGAGTTCATTGCTCAACACAGTGAATTTAATAATAAAGGTTCCAGTCCGTAACACAATTGCAAGACATCAATTAAAAAGCAATTTTACAGCACTTTATCAGCGTTTGATATAAATACAATATGGTATATTATATATCAATATAATATGTTGAACATAATTGCGCATAAATGGACACACTTCGTACATTTCTGTTACAATCCGAGTTTATTAATGAATGAATGCATTAAAAGTTTGAATATTCTGCACTTTCGTGGACAACGAACACGACTCTTTCTTGATCAGCGTACTGGTTATTGTTCCATCGGTTCGGTCCCGCCGGTCTGCTGAAGTCTATGTCGGCATACTCTGTCGGCACATTGTCCCTCCTGTGTTGCCCATGCGTGCCCCGTCTCTCCAAACACTCAACATCGAGATCAGCGTAGTCCAGCATGGCCGCACCCTCGACCTGTTGATCCTCGACCTGTTCAAGTGACAATAGACAGTATATTCGTGCTTTAGATAAATTTTTATTCCAAATGTAAAACATATGTGCTCTATGCCGTAATGCATACATACGGTGCCTGCCAATCCCAACGTCGTTATTTCTACGCCCAGCTGGCACAATATGCCATGCTTTGGTCATGCAATGTTTTAAACGGACATTCGCCCCTACTTTTGATTTTAAAAAAGCAGTTGCTAGTTACGCGCATAAGTGTGTGTACTCGGTAGTTACAACAAGGTCGATTAAGCGGTCCGGGTGATTTGCTGACGGCCGTGGTAATAGTTATTAGAAGTGATTAAAACACAAAACACAAAGAAGACGAATGCACCTTTAAGGAACCGTGACAAATATAGCTCCAAACAACATCAGCAACAGCCGGAACAGCAACAAACAACCAGAACTAACAACACTTCACGGTAGCAACTAACAAACTATTGAGTCTGATTGCTTGTGAAATGTTCAAGATATTTATTCAAGACATAATCAATGTTAAAAGGTGTGTACGCCAACGCCACTAACCAACTGACTGCGATTATGCTAAAATAGTAATGATAAGAACATATAATGCAACCAGAAAAATAAGTCGAACCTGTCTGCCGCTCGCCACTGCCTGAGGTTCCCTCTGTACGACAGCGTACTGGTAGCCCTCCACGTCCACGTGTTGCACGTCATTTCCGGCGTCTATCGACGAATCAGCCTCTGGTTCCACGATTTCCGGAATTGCCCGCAATGGGGTGTCCTTGGTGGTGTGGTTCAGCCTGGTGGCATGTTATTATTGAGAATACAGAACTGAGTGCGGCAATCCAGTATAAGTTGAATAAAAGCTTTGCAGTGACAAAGGCTTAAATAAGCAAAAAATGTAAATACTATCAAAAGAATGCACGGCTCTTTCAAAGCGTTTAAATTTTTCATGTCGATGTGTACATACATAATTGAGTATCCCTTTCAATTTCCTTTAAACAATTAATATATTTTTCATCTAAGGAAATGAGTATACAGAAAAATTCGCTTATAACGAACTCATCGGGACCATTAATACATGTTTTTTATAACCGGAGTACCTTATAAATGTATAGAAAACTAATTCGTTACTTAGGATTACGGAATGAAAATCAGTTTCTTATAACCGGAAGTTCCTTATAAGCGGGTTCCTTTTAAGCGGACTTTACTGTACCTGGTATACACCAGTCATAGATTTTTCTACTATAAAGGCCACTTATCCGTTTTAAAGGCTACACAGTTACTGTATTACTTTTCGGGTTGCACCTACCGGCGATTTCGAAGTCTCAAAACCAAGCATTTGTAAACTGAAAAATGACAAGAGTTTGTGTTCAATAAAGTACTAATACAGAGGCATAGCAATTAGCACAAGGCAAAGTTCAAACAAACTGATGTAGTTTTAAGTACTCGACGCTAAATTTGTGTTGGTGTCATGTTGTAGGTTCGACTTTTGACTTCGTTTATAAGGTTTGCCTGTAACTGAGGCATAATTAACCCTTAGGTCAAAAGTAACCATAAACAGATGCGCCGAAATATGAAGGCTACGTATTAAGGCGATTGTATTGTGCTTTGAAGGAAAACCTACTACATGAAAAGTATAATGCAATGTAAAAATAACACAAACTGATCAAACAAAAAGTTTAGAGCATAGGCAGTCTGTTATAAGCCATTCCATCGTTTTAATTTTGCAATGTCTTAATAATCTAAATTGTTTCAACACACGAACAATGTTAATTTATACTTATTTATGACCCAAACTTGTCAAGTGTAAATTCTGTGATAACACAGAAATATATACCGACAGCTGAATGTTACCTGCTGCTATGGTTACGACGACCACCACGACTGAGACGACTGAAATGACGACATGTAGCAGGGGAAACGTGAACGTCTCGGAGTTGGGCGTCACTGAAGTGTATTATTAAAATGAAAAGAGGTATTACAATAACATAACATTTTTGCATTTTAAACTTCACTACGGTATTAAAGGAAAATGAAAGAAGGAAATAGCCCTAACGATAAAATATACATGGACACATGCATGTCAGGAAAGCGACACAAAAAGATGGGATTATATGAAATTGCACACTAACGGTCGTCGACCACTGCCGCGTCAGTTGTTATTGGAGGCACTTCAGTGTTCGTCGTACAAGGCGTGCTGTTGTTTTCGGATTCTGTCAAAATGTAAAAAGGGTAATGTGAATCATTATACATTTATACAAAAGTCAAAGGCAAAACGTAAGGCAAACATACAATACACATATCTCCTTATTAGCAGAACTATTAAAATATCATAGAACACATATGTGGAAAACCAAGTGACACGTTTACTGGCCATAAAACTGCTATTTGCATGATAAGAACTTAAAACTGAATATTATTAGAAAAATGACATTTACATTTTACAAACTAAAAAAAGAAAAAAACTAGAAAACAAATATTTAGATTATTTCGAATCGATCCGGATAAGAAGCCGCCACGCTCGACCACATCTTATTTAAGCCACGGCAATAAAACAGTACGGCAAAGAAACATTAAGGAAACTTATGAAATGCATTTTAACGCTTAGAACTTTATTTAATTAATGGAATTGACTGCGTTACTAGTGTAGTTTAGGATAATAATTAAATTGAACAAAGTAATCATATTTTAATGAATATTAAACACCACGTACATAATTTCAATAGTCCAGGTGAACAAAATACTATTCTGGCTTTTGTCAATATTTGATTTCCGCATGCAGCAGCTTTACAATATTTACAATATCAGGACCTGTTTTATCATCAATTTTAACTAAGACCTAAATTAAGGACCCGACTTAGGACCAAAAGTCAGGTAATGTTAGCTAAGATTTCTCTTTTGGTCTTAAGACCGGACTGATAAAACGGACCCTCAGACTGCACAAAAATAACAGAGACCTGTTATATTGAGACAGGCCGTGTTAGTGTTTCCAAGATTCTTTCCGCAGTCCACGCGGTAGTCGCCCGCGTCCTCGTGCGTCACGGACTTTATCTCTAGCACGTGCCGCATCTCGCTTGCTTCAATCACTTCATGCTTAATGCGAGAGAAGTTGAACGTCTCGTTGTTTCTTATCATTGTGAAGGCTTTTTCGTCCACACCAACTTTCTTAAATTGATCAGATGGGTAGAATTCTATCAGCGCACGTGAACCACTCTTGACGATAGATGGGCGCACAAATAAAGTTCCGCAGCCTTTCGTATTGTCTATTGAAACATAAATATGTGTTTTGAAACACGCGAAAAATTAGGTTTAAGAAAGTTATCTCCTTTGCTCTTGGGTTATTGAGTTTAATGTATACGCAATAAAAAAGAAAGTATACAATTTTATATTGTGCTTTTCTCGTAATTTTTGTGAACGTATATTGCATTACCAAGCTTACATCTTAAGTTCATTCTCTACATTATTTAGTTGGTTTACTAGAACATGTATGTGTTTGAAATCAAGGGAAGATAACCATGCCTATCACCACAATTTTGTTGATCAATCAAAATCAGAGTGAAAATGATTAAATAGTGTGTGCATAACATAGTCCTCAAAATGTCTCTTAAAGAAAGTCATTTTCCTTGCTAATAAGTATTCACTTTTTAAATAGCCAAATTTATTTGCTTAACATTGAAATAAAAACAAACTTTGAATATAAATTACCGAGCTCTCATATATGTTTACAGCTTTTCATAAAAAAACGCTAATATACTGACATATGCAATAACATAATAAATCTTAACATACAACTTTTTCACCACTTGTGTCCATAGACTTCAAAGCGGGTGCAGTGCGAATGAGATTAGAAATTAGCACAGTCACAGTAAAGATACTCGCGGGCACAGTTTTGTTTTATTGTATGAAACCGCTGGATATAGCAAGTGAATGCCATATTGATAAAATTCTCTTATTCTTATATAAAACTGTTTTTAGGCAAAAAGTTGTTTGTTTCCACTTAGGTCTAAAAAGTACGGTAAATCGGCAAATATACATGTTAATTGAAGAGATGTTTAAAGAAAGAATGTTGAAAACAATGAAGACATGTCAAATGTAAGGGCACCATGACAAAATGGGCCGTACACAAACAAACGCACAGAAGAACACAAAAATACGTTTAATGAGGCTATGATATCCACAGAAAATACAACACCCGATCTTTGTTCAGGCGATATATGACAACATATACATATAAACTGAACATAAATATGTTATAGCGCGTACCTTTTTCGTACCGAAAATCATATTTTGGCTCTACAGTTATCGACGAACACCAAACAAAAGCTTAGGGCCAACACAAAAATAGGGTCGGTCGGGTTAGTGGAAACAAACAACATTTTTACACCTTATGTTCCATTTTAAAGTAATATTTTTATGTATTTAACAAACCTAAACGCATCCATGATTGAAACCATGACTTGAAGTCTCTTCTGCTACCCATAATTACCAAATTCTGTTTTGTCATTTTTATATACAGATATGATGTTACTTGTGAAATGCAGACTCTCTATTGGTATTGTAACATATCATTCAGAAAAACCAAGTTTAGCAGGTGAATACGTTCTTCTTGTTTAATATGCATGCATGCAAACTTTGAGAAATGTTTACATGTACCTACCTCTCAAATCCAACATGACGGTGTCAATTGTGTTTTGGTCACATACGAACGAGATCTTTAATTTGTGGAAAGTTGACGTCGCGTTCTTCAGTGTCAACGTATAAGTATTCTTATCTTTCCTTATTATAGTTGAGTTGTCATCGTGAAACAACTGATTTGCGTGTTGGATGGTATAGTTCCAAGTGTCAGAATGTGAACAGTTCCTCTGCATCGTTATTCTAAATGTGACCTGCCCTCCTACAATGGCCGGAGCGCTAACATCTATTTTCTCATACGCTTCGTTTGCGTTCGCAGCACCTGAAACCATAATACACAGATATATGATAGAAATTATCTATATTATATAATATAATTATATATTATATATAACCATGCTTTAATTACACTTTTTATTCTTTTCAGTATAGCACTTTCTGTTATTTTAAAAGGCACAACTAAAACCATTAGACTTTTGATATATTAAAATATACAAGCATAATATATCAATCAACTTACACATTGACAGTACAACACAGAAAAGTAACAAAATGTGCATCCATTTCTTGTGTTTCAATTCCATTTTCTTCTCATAAATGCAATAATTAATTTGTTATCAAAGTTATTTAAATGTATAAGATCTACCAAAATTTTCAAATTTTAAGATCAGGAAAAAAATCATTCTTATTTTACTCGGATATTTTTAGTGATCAATGGCCGGAAAAGGAATATATTTGTATGTAAGTTTCTGTTTTGTTGAAAACTATAACAATCGCGGCGTGGGAAAACAAATGTTCGCAAGTGCAGGACATAATAGCTCTTGAGACAGGCACTTGACATTGTCGTGTGATGATGGTGTCCTCTGTTTGATTTAATTTTCATTAATTAATAATTTTGTGCGACATGTTTGTTGATTGCCCCATGTGTTCTGTAAAATGACCACTCTACAACGGTGTCCTTTAAATACAAATAATTATTTCATAATGATATTCTTAAGGTGTAGCACTAGGAGCTATAGTAGTAGAAGCTGTAGCAGCCGTGACAGCAGGGCAGTAGCATCAGCGCTTTATCAACATCAGCAGCAACAGCAGCAACAGCAGCAGCAACAAAAACAGCACAGTCACATAATTATCAGCAGCAGCAGCAGCAGACGCAGCAGCAGCAACAACAATAACAACAGAATCAGCAACAATAACATCATCATCAGTAGCAGCAACAGCAGCTGCAGCAGAAGCAGCAGCAGCAGCAGTAGTAATAGAGTAGCAGCAGTAGTAGCAGCAGTAACAGCAGCAACAACATCATCATCAGCAGCAGCATCATCATCATCAGCAGCAGCAGTAGTAGCAGCAGCAGCAGTAACAGGCAATAGTAGTAGCAGCAGCAGTAGCAGCAGCATCAGCAGCACACCAATAGCAGAAAAGGCAATTGAAGCAGAACGTTAGAAATAGGTACATCAGTAGACCTAGCAAAGCCGATGAAGAACTTGAAGAAGCATTAACTTTTAAACCGGTATTTCGTATAAAAAACGCGCATTATCATGTTATGCTTTACACTTAAATCGTTACAACGTTCTATGTATCATGCCGCCCCTATATACATGTATAACATATAGCCTACCCTCATAATAACGTCGGACAAAAATCGGGTTTGCTTTGGGGTGACGTCATAGCTGTTGAAATCTGAACCCACCTATACAGAGTGAATGCAGTTACAGTCCTAATTCCGTGCTATGTTGTGACCTCCGCGACCACGCGTTTCCTGTCTGTTCACTTCAACGTTCACTGAAGTTTCTGCTATTGCTGTTGGTATTGTATGCAAATAAAGGCATTGGGCTTTTGATCTTGCGTGCTACACAAGTCAAGTTTGTACGCATTCTATAAACAGTGAATCACTTATAGAACAAGTCATATAATATTCTTCGCTTTCTATGTACAGTGGAGTACTTATATATCAAGTGAAATAGTTTTTGACATTGCAAATCGTGTGTACATCGTTTAAACGGATATTTTCATGTAAAAGCAGGAATCGAAACAACACACATTGAACACAGTCTTGTTAAAGGTGATTTCAGTCCATGTCTAAACAATGATACACGCCCTTTCTCAATAAGACGCTCCAAACGTGTCGCCAGGTGTTTATTTGCATATGACCGATTATATCACTAGAATTTAACGTTAAGATGATGTACTGCAACCATACGAACTACGTCCACCAGAAAAATTCCATCTCAGATGATAAAATTTGCATTTTTTTTCTGCTTCAAAGTGTCAAAAATGCAACATACGTTACTGTCGCCAGTTTTTATTTTTAATGTTTTTCATGAAAAGCAACTTGGTTTAAAAAGTTTTGGGTGCAAATGTGTGCATTTTTTATA
>Ga0224511_10004472_pt1 | contig 10587 bp, 3 predicted proteins | sample SF_May12_sed_USG_2_FD_169988 | JGI IMG/M metagenome (GOLD analysis project Ga0224511, IMG submission 169988) | Sediment microbial communities from San Francisco Bay, California, United States - SF_May12_sed_USGS_8_1 | ecosystem: Environmental > Aquatic > Marine > Sediment | place: USA... | reverse complement strand
TTATTTTCGACATTTCTAAAAGAATAGTATTAAAACCTCAAGTAAGGCAGCTTTAATGTGCTTCGCTAACAGATTTCAAAACAAAACTAGAAAGGTGTTCAGCTGAACATGTGTGTTGCCCTAAAATGCCTTGTCTGAATTACAAAACATGATAACAAAAATGGGCAAATCTCTAGCAAATGTGACCCTGACCTAACGAAATTGGCATCATCCTGTCAGTTTTGTTATAAGCAATATAATTTGAAAGTTTGATGAAGAAATATTAAAGATTGGCAAACTTATAGCCAACATTAAGTTTTGTGACAGACTGACGGACGGAAGAACAGACGGACGGACGGACGTCCTCACAGATGGACATTTGTTGGGTATTTCTTTTGTTTAAAACTACCTAACAAGCGAAAAACTACCCAATAACAGACTAACGGAATGAATGGAAAGTTCTCACAGATGGGCATTTGTTGGGTATTTTAGTACCCAACAAGTGCCCATTGGTTTGCCCGGACAAACGAACAAAGTAAACCCTATGTATTGCCTTGTCTTCGAACAGGCAACACAATAAAATGTAACATAACTGTCGCTACACGTACCTGTCCAGTGTCCGTGATGACCTGTAGGTAGGGCATCACGTCCACGAAGTGGTCAGTCTTCTCTCCTCCCTTCTTGCTAAAGTAGCCCGAATGGGGATGAAACTCCGCTAGCTTTCCTGCAAATAGTTTTTACGTGTAACATGTTTTTTTCTGGTCCTCAGGGATCATGGATTGAATTTGTTTACAAAAACCTGTCTGGCCTCACATTTATATCTAATAAGATATATTTTGTCCAAGCAACTCTCATCGAACACTTTTGCGTCTTGTGTGTCACTGTTAGCATGGCAGATGGTCCCTCGTATATTGAGGGGCAAACCAGTAGGAACAAGAACCTCACCACAGATCTATATAATACACTATAACTTTATTTGAAAACTTAAAAGATCTCATTTTCGGAAAAAAGTATTCTATTCGATCCAGACTTTTAGATTTGTAGCTGTCAAAAAATATATAAATGTTTTTTGTTCACATTATCCTCAGATAATTAATACAAACCGTCGAATTAATGAATTACTTATGAGAAATATATTGAAGGTCCCATGTATATTGAGGGGCAAACCAGTAAGTATGAGGACCTCCCTGTGAATTAATATTATTTATATACTACATTTTTTTAAACTAAACAGATCTCATTATCAGACATAAATAGTCTTGTTATCAATACCTTGTTTATCACTGTTAGCGTGTCCGACGGTCCCGTGTATACTGAGGTCGAGCCCCGCCGGCACGAGGTTCTCCCCGGGCCTCTTGGCGTCCCGGAACACGTGCTGCATCAACATGCTGTCCTTGCTGCCGCTCAACATCACGTGCGGGTCCTTGTTCCGGAACACCATACCTGTAATAAGCGTACCGAAAGAACGCTTGAATTGACGTCCGATGCTCTGACAAATGCGGGAAAACAAATTATGTCAAACATTGCATGTGAGCGTTGCCAACGATAAAAAAAAGATTCAGTCTTCTTATTGGCCTAAATGAAATTGTGCATTAAGATGTTCAGTAATTTTTCCGCCTCTTTTCGGACAAAACATCATTTCCAATGGTCCAACAAATGTTTTGTTGATACATCAATACACTGGGGATGATTCCATCACAGTTTATACAACTGTATATTGGGGATTGTTTATTCTGTTTTTCACAGTGGGTAAGTCAACTCTGAGTAGGGGTGATACAATAATACAATGTGACTTAATAGTATGTGGTGCTATAACATAAAGTCTGAAAACTTCTACAAAATAATGTTTAGTTCAATTTGCAATCTCAGACTAAAGTTTTCAAAAATTGAGGATGTTATCAAAACTTGTATCAAAAAGGATGATCTAAGTTTACTTTTTTAAAGATTTCTTAAAGAGTTAAAGACTGAAAATCTAGAGCTTTAATTAACTGCCACATTGACACAAAGTACAGGGGGGCATTACTCTTGGATGAGTTAATCACTTGGCTGAAGTTTTGTGTCTTGCACATCTACACTTCAGTGGGATAACATGTGCAAAGTTTCATTCAATCACAAAATAAATGTGGAAGCAGTTCGCTCCACAAACTTTGAAATCATATGCGGACAAACTAACACCCATCACCTGCCGAACTGACAGACAGAGAAACTCCAATATACCCCCTCAAACTTCTTTGTAGGGGTATTAAAACCAAGTTTAACAATAAGAAAACATAACTTACAAGGATAAAGCCGAAACATTTAATTGAGGAAAGACTCTTTTTAACAACCTTTTTGATAGTTGCAAGTTAATTTGTAAACAATACAACACTTAACAAAAATGTATTGGTTACTATTTTCAATATGAATTGAAATTTCAAAAAAAGTGTTGCTTTCATCAACATGATTTGGCCATACCCTTTAATGTGTTTAAAGTGAACTAGAGTTCTGTCACATAATTTGTCACTTATAATTCCCCTGTTGCTGCTTTGACATAAAACATTGAATGTGTTGATCACAGGCATTACATTGTGTCTGGCTTGGTGCAAACTATTGTATCTACCTTATTTTATATAACAAGTTACAACAGTTTTCCACCAAGCCCTCAAAGGGTCTTGCACATCTACACCTAATGTGGATTATAAATTATGTGCGAGTTTTATCCAATCGCATCAGAAATATGTAAGTAATTAGCTCCACCAAGTTTGTATGAGGACAAGCACCCAACAGACCAACAGAAGGACTCCAATATACCCCCTCCAAAATTTTGTTTGCAGGGAATAAAAAAAAACACTGGTAAATTTCTAACAAAGGAACCAAAATAAACCAAAACACACATTGCATTACTACCTTTCACCCCAACATGTATTGACCCTAAAAACAGCGTATTAATGCGATATAAAAAGTGTTGGTTACTGCTTTTATTTTGCAGATTCTGAAACCGTAATAACAGTATGAAAAGAGCCCAAGGGTATGCATATTTACCCTACAAAAACAACAGCAACTATGTACAGCTACATGTAACACAACATAATATGATGATTAAAATTAAAATGCTTTATTACATACCTTACTATAAATAGTAACAAATTTACGTTGAATAAAAACTTATACGGGATTTCAAATGCCGGGCATATAAAAATGGTGTGCCAAATACGGGTTTCCTACTTCCGGGAGGGCCAATACGGCCGTATTGGCACACGATCGATTTCACGCGCCGATGTTAACGACTGTTTATAAGCAGTTTACATTCAAATCACAAACTCACAAAGATTTAGAATTATAATAAACTAAGAAACATACCTTCTCCTCAACCATTTGTATTTTAACTTGGTAAAAACTTCGCCAAGATGCAATTATTACAGATAAATGTAACATTTATCTATAACATTTTCTTCTTAATCATTTGTTTGTAAACAAATCTTTAAATGACGTCATCATATGTGACGTCATTTGGCGGGTACAAGAACTCAAAGAAAATAAGCATGTATACTAGTACTTTTTACGAAAAGTATTTATTATCTCCCTTTTCAGTTTAAACGTGTTTTCTGTTGTTGTTTATATCGTGTTTAAACTCCTCCAAAGATATGTAATAAAAAGGTTACAACACGGCCATGGTGTGCCGCGGGCCCATATTAGCACACCTTCGGAGGCATTGGCCCTCGGGCTAAAGCCCTCGGGCCAATACTGCCGAAGGTGTGCCAATACGGGCCCTTGGCACACCATAGCCGTGTAATAACATATAATTATGACTAAGATCTACTAATTTACAGTAACATCAATCTGTCTAAAATCTATTGATTGTCAATTATTCTTTTGATAACTGAAAGGATTTTATATAAATCCTAGGAAGTAAGGTAAACCTACATGCAGTCACAACCTTATTATGTTCCAACACAGCAAATGGGGTGAAAGGACGAGGAATGTCTGGTCAAGAAACTAATACAGGCTTTTTATATATGGTTTGTATGTTTAGCCTTACATTTTCTGAGAAAAAATACTAAACCCACTAGTAGTGACGTCCTTATGATCGTCAAACGTGGCGAAGGGTACGTAAGGTCGACGTATATCCCAGATGTTGATGCTACAGTCGATCTGGAGCGAGCATGACGCGATGTGGAAGCGGCGCTGGGGGCGCCACTTGATCCTGGCCAGCGCGGCGATACTGTGAATGGTGTGTAGGCACCGTGACCGAGGAATGTCCCAGACCTGAAAAAAATATATGTACAATTTCCTTACATTGAGATTTCATGTTATTTTGTTTATCAAGCTTAGTTATTAGAAAAATAGAAACATATTTATTATGAACAAATGAAAAATTGCATGAAAAAACCTTTACAGTGACTTTGGAGACTTATTAAGCCTTAGGGGCAAATTTTGCTTAAAAAATACCACTTTGAAATAACTTCTATAAACTTTTTTATGTAATAATACCTTTTACTAAATATTACAAAGATACATGTATTGACAAAAACATACCTTGAGCACCCTATCTCGTCCAGCCGTAGCAACATACCGTGATCTAAATATAACAAAACCTTAACACCACCATACCTTGATCAATCAGTCACCTCCCGCCGTAGCTACATACCTTGATCATAGGTCTAAACCATACCTTGATCATCCTGTCTCGTCCGGCCGTTGCCAACTAGTTGCAGATATTGACTTAAACCATACCTTGATAATCCTGTCTCGTCCGGCAGTCGCCAACTAGTTGCAGATATTGACTTAAACCTTACCTTGATAATCCTGTCTCGTCCGGCAGTCGCCAACTAGTTGCAGATATTGACTTAAACCTTACCTTGATCATCCTGTCTCGTCCGGCCGTTGCCAGCCAGTTGCGGTCTTCGGGGTGCCAGTTGATGGCAAACACCGGCCCGCTGTGAGCCGTCACCTGCTTCTCCACACGGTCAGGTCGCCTCATGTCCCAGATCTGGAGAATAGAGGGAATCAGGAGGGAATGAAAAACTGGTGTATGTTTAGACAAGTGAAAAGTGATTGCCAAACTGGAGTATGTCCAGACAAAGCTGCACTATAGCATTGTTAATATCAATTATCGACCTATATTTTTAGCATTCTAGAAAACATCACCATAACAGAAGGTAACTTACTACTGGTAATGCTTTTGGGTCATCATTTTAAATCAAAACAGACAATACCTCCAACAAATTTTCAAAGCCAGGAAATGTTTTTATAGCCTAAGGCTTGGACTATAAGGTTTTATGGACATTAAAAAAATTAACAATTATTTATTTCAATGAAACCTATAACATTAGTCTTCGCATCACATATACCCATGACGTACCATGAGAGTGCCTGCCTCGTCAGCGCTGGCGAAGCCAAAGTAGTTGAGGTGGGAGGGGCAGAACTGGATGTCGCGGACGCTGGTGCTGCCCGTCGTGAAGTTCATGCTCACCTCCTTCTTACGGAGGTCCTGAAAACAGATGTGTTATATACGGTGAAATCAATTTTTAATCGATGGTCATTTAATTTCGTGTTTTTTGTGAATAGGGCAATCCACGAAGATCACAACAAAATATATTTTTTTACTTTAGGTATATTGCATATAATTTGACATCCAAAAATTCAAGTGTCCATTCATGTCCGTTATCGACAAACCATGAAATGTTTGTGCCAATGAAATTAAATGATCTTACAGTAGGTTTAGGTATACATATTAAGTAGGGTTTTGTACTGTGTAAATATTATAGTCTGGTATAATAGTTAAGGAATCCTGACATGTTAACATGTGACTTTGGTGAAATTGCTGAAACTTAAGCAAATAATCTAAGAAAATGGAAAGTCCTAAGAAAGCATAGTTTGCATGGGGACAATAGCAGCCTCGGTTTTATTGAAGCTGTTCATCAACGGAAATGAAAAATGCCACCCCATTGGCGTCCCCTAGCACATGAGCGAACTCTATTTTTAAATGTAAACAACATACAATTTATGATCCCAAATTATGTAGTACGGGTGACATTTTACAACCGCCACACAAAACTGTGCTAAGGAAACTCCAAACGATTAATAACATTTCAAGCACAAAGGACTGGCCGCTTTCTCAAATGAGTTTACTAAGACAATGTCTAGAATAAGTCATCACGAAGAGAATTTGCAGTTCATCATACTGCTTGAAACCTTTGTCTTCCAATTAATAGTTAATGAACAGATTTCTGAATATATGCCTTACAAAGAGTTTCATCTGTCCATCCTGGGAGGCACTTAGCAGCTGGTAGTGTTCCTTCTCGTGGAAGCAGACGCGATTCACCGTACGCTTGTGTTCCATAAACACATGCTCTGAAACAAAATAGTGTCGGTTACACAACACTATTCAAACTATGCAAGGAAAGAAGAGAGTACACTTCTTCAATATTAACAGTGACATTATTCAGTATTCTCCTACAAGATACTGAGATATACTTAAATGTTTTTTGCTGCTGCCTCATGTTTGTTTGTTACATTTTAAAGCCAGATTAAAGCCACTTTAAACAATTTGGTCATGTTACTGTCATGTTTCTGTGGTTAGTTAACCTCCGACACTGTTCCTGAGAAACTTAGCAAACCTAACCATAATACATATCAAATGCATTTGTTTATGCCAAAATAAATGATATCAAAATAAATTACCTACCAAATTTACATGTATATGTATTTAATGGGCCAGACACAGATATCATTTCAAAACCAATTCCCCACACAATAAATGTACGCAGGCATTAGGCCAAAAACAAACTTACCACCCAAAGTTTCGTAATTAGACACTCAACTGATTGGTCTAACTGATTGAGCTAAATGATAATGGTAAGACATTTTCAGATGGACGCCTTCTTCATTCAGTCCATTGTCAGTTATCCCATGATACATTACTTCGCTATGCTGCGTTATGTACTATGGGCCATTAAAACCAAAGTGCAACCATTTTGAGAAAATAAACATGTGCATTGGTTTCTATTTAAAGTAAGAAAATCCCAGTTTGACGTCATTCTTATTGAAGAGTATTTAATTGTAACATGTGATTTCATTGGAAAAAGATTGGTCTCCCCTGCCTCATGCATATTAATGAAAACGAGATTTTGCCAGTCAAATTGGCCACAGTACGTAAGGAGTGTAATAGAAGAAAGTACTGTGGTTGCCGACAATGCATTCAGTCATAGGTCTACAAATATTAAAGACTTTTCTGGGGATTTTTAATCTGAAAAGTAATGCTGGAAAGCAGTTGCTGAAAATCATAGTCATATACATGTAATCATGAAATGCCATAATTAGAGTAAATTATAATATTATAATAAAAATATCAAGAGGTTTAAATGGTATCATTTGTTTGAAAATATCATTAGCGTAGAGTAATGAATTTAAATTGCTTCTGTAAGAAATTAAGGATTATTTTACCCTTATGAATTATTTTTAAATACAATGTATTATTGTTACATGTAATACCAAGTTCCAAAAGATCTATATTTCATTTAAACTGTTTTTATAAGGGTTAAATGTCCAAAATCACAGATAAAATAACATTTTTATCTAATTATAGATATGTTCAAACACCAAATTCAATACAATAGTGAACATTGTTATAAACATGTAGTAATAAGTATCAAAGGGTATTTGTGTTAATTAAGGGTATTTATTCTAAAAGATGACAAATCGTGCATATAAATAATGTGAAACCAAGTAAATGGATGTATAATCTATAACCATAATGATTTTGTCATACAAATGTGCAAATTGTCATGCCATGCTGAGTTGCATAATGTCGTAATGATTACTTTACAGATATTGATTTCAAATTTTTAAATAAAACAGCTGTGCCAAAAAAAGCTATATTCACTCAACATTGCAGAAAGCCTGTATTTCAATGCCTAGTTAGTACTTAGTCTAGCAATTCACAACATCTAATAGCTAAATTGTGGTAGAAAAAAAAACACATTTACATAGATGCTCAGAAACAAGAATAAGTTAGGAAGTAAAGACTGCTCTTTTTAATAGAAAGTGCATTTGTGAAGACAATCATTTCAGAACTACTTAAAGGCAGAGTATCGCACAAAAGCATTTGTCAGCCATTTAAGCAATGCAAATATGAAAAACATCAAACAACTAGGAATAAATTACAAGAATATGTCTTGAAAACTTCCAAAACATGAGGTTCAATATATAGATAAATGGATACAAAAAGCAATAATCAACCATTATCACTCAAGCCCAATTAAAACAATTAACTTTTTCATGTCATTTACAACAAAAATTCATAAATTATACAATATTCAAACAATTATGTATGTGTAATTGCAGTATACATGTATGTACTAACTTCTAAATTACTATTATGTAAAAGGAACTCAATTACACATTTAGACAAAATTCTTTTTTGGAGAAAACTGACAGAATATTACATATTTTAAAATAATGCAAAAGATTAAATTAAATTATTTAACCAAAAACACCGTTTCCTACAGTGATTTAGTTATTTTAAGAATCAATCTCATTGAAACATCAACCCTGAACCACAAGTTATGTCAACTTAATATATAACTAGAAAATGTGCCCATAGGACACAGATGTCCCCACATACATGTAATTAAGTTAAACACAGAATGGGGTATACAAAATGTGCACGCGCTGACAAGTATTTAATTTATAAATTCAATTATATGACTCTATCACTTTTCTTTTTTAGAGTAATGTGTGACAAAAACTATGGGTTACAGACATGCATACAATTGACATTATGCTGAGGCTACTATAACCATGCCCTTAGACAAATGGCTAATTCCTTTGTGTCCAAAGACATGCGACTATGTTTGTCCAAGTATAAACTAATTCTTTCATTGGTGAACGGATTATGAATATTTAGAAATGGGTAATGCGTAATGCTCATCACAAATCTATTGCACCCCTCCTTACCCCCAACCCAAAGTGGAGCATGTATGAAATTGACAACAAAGTTGAATGTAACCTTACACAGTCACCTTCAGTAACAATGGGTAATGTGTCTTTTGTGAGACCTTCCAATTTTTAGTTAAAATGTGTGAGCCTTACCAAATATACAAAAATTTATTGATAAACAAAGAAAAAAAGAAAAATTCTTTAACACATGCTAAAATTTGTTTTAAAAAAGTAATTAACTTTAAACACAGACCTTAATTTCTAACAAATGGCAATCATTGTACATTTTTAATTGACAAGAAAAATTTCACTATTCCAAAAACTGTATTTAATACAAATAAGAGTTAATATACTTAAGTACATTTTTTGTCATTTCTACAATGTTCTATAAGCAAAAATTTATTTTTTCTTAAGATGCTTTTTTTTCAAGCAATTAAACAATTTTTATGAATTTATTTATGTTAAAGAGTTTTAATTACAAAAAAATCTTTATAATAAGAATTTGTGTGAATCAGAATAAAAATGTTTTATTGATACAACATATTGATATCTGGTTTTGACATGCAGGTTTTTGGAGAAAAAAAATGCGGTAATTATTCTATGTCAACCGGTTGCATGCTTTTTCTCTATAAGTCCCTTGTGCAGCTCTGTAAATATTGCCTCTTGTCCTGTTCATGTGTTATGATGACAAAATGAACAAATTAATAATACAAGAAAAACATGTGGTTTCTTTTATTATTTAAAGTGAGACAAATACCACAAGCTACTACGTTGCAATACATAAGTCTATTTACTTCGGAAACCTTTCAATAGTCATTTTAAATGATCACATCCCAGCAACTAAATAATAGGTTTGCTACCTTATACACCAATGTTATAACAAAATTAAGAAATATTAAGCTAATTATTCACAAACTTTAACTACCGATAAGATCAACTCAATACACACATAAAGACTAAAGACTTAACTAAAAAGCCACACTTAATAGCATTGCAGTTAATAAGACAGCCTTCTAAACTAGACACTCAAGTTAAGCATTTAATGTTTTAAATAAAACCAAGCTTCAAGACAGGTCTAAAACAAAACGTGGGGGAAGCAAGTTGGACACATTTGAAGTGGTGGATACTCAGATGTTGCACACCCGCTTATATAATACATGTGTCCGTCCAGCAGCCTTTACGAAAATATTATTTCATGGATTTTTTTATAGCAAAACGTTTATCCAAGTGTGTGTAAAAATAGCTTTTAAAACAGACTGATACATATGTTTTTCCAAATCCACACATTAAAGGTTGGGCAGACTTTAATTGCTTCATGGTCGCTATTTCTGTTAATACAATGTACATAATTCTTGTAAAAACTGAAATATTTTTGTTTCCAAATGTTTGATATCAAAATGATAATATTTTTAGCAAAACATGACTTCAGAATTATACATGATCATGCTAGTTTTCTATAGTTGCCATGGATTTTCGTAAGGGCTGCTGTACATGGGTTAGTCAGTCAGTATTATTTCAAGGCAAATCATGCAAAAAACATCCACAATGAAAGTACTTACTGGATAAACACAGCTCTGTTTGATTAAAAAACATACCAAGCATTGATTGGTTTGTTGATTGATTGGATGGATGGTTGGTTGGTTGGTTGGTTGGTTGGTTGGTTGGTTGGTTGGTTGGTTGGTTGGTTGG